>Ga0256404_1008779_pt1 | contig 14926 bp, 18 predicted proteins | sample RumenRJG_01DNA_FD_185990 | JGI IMG/M metagenome (GOLD analysis project Ga0256404, IMG submission 185990) | Bovine rumen microbial communities from Lethbridge, Alberta, Canada - RJG_01 | ecosystem: Host-associated > Mammals > Digestive system > Stomach > Rumen | place: Canada: Alberta | collected...
GATTTTTCCAGTATTTATGCGGTTTCACGGCACTTTTCTTAGTGATATCCTAGTGTGGAATCACGGGAATCCAGGATTAACGTCTTCTCTTCTTCCTGTGATCAGCTGCGAATTGTTTGCCAGGACTTGGCCTTCTTTCTCATTTATCTTGTTTTCCATGGAACATCTCCTGCATTTAACGACACCGCATTTTCTGGTTCCTTACCTTCTCCGACCGCATTTGGTAATGACCAGTACCATCGGTTCATAACTCTCCTGCAGATCACTCCTATGCTTAATCTGGTTTTTTCTGCTGTCCTGTGGCTGATGCCTTCCGCTTCAAGCCGTTGATACATTTCGTTGGAGAGGATCATCCCATTCTTAAGATAAGTTCTGATCAGGTAAGCCGCCTTTTCCGTCTTTGTAGAAAAAAACAGTACTTTGTTTTCCGGTTCCTGTTCCGGAACAGGATGTCCTGATGAAAATCCTGTTCCTATCCATCTAAAACCAGTATCCTTTCTAATCTCAAACCGCATCATTGCATCTGAAGGCCCCAGACTGTTTTTGATCTGCCTAAGGATTCGGATATCCGGGTTATGATTATCTCGCTCTATCTGAAGAACACTTCTGGCTGAAGCGACCACATCAATACTCCCAATTCCACGATAAAGGCCCCTTGCACCCTCATGTTTATTCATGTGCCCAATCAATACCACTGCGCAGTCAAAGGCCTCGGCCCATGTCGAAAGGCGACGCAGGAGTCTCCTTGCCCGTGCTGCCACCTGAAGATCAGATGAGTTGTTAATATATGCCTGTATCGGATCAATTACAACCAGCTTTGGACGAAACACCGCTATTGCTTCATAAAGCCTTTCATCATCCAGTGTGATCCCGTTATGAACTTCCTCATCTATAAAAGCAATATTCCTGCAGTCTGCTCCACACTTTTCCAGTCTTGGCTTGATAGTATCTGCAGCTCCGTCCTCAGAACACTGATATATAACATGCTGTGGCCTCCCTAGATCTTTTCCATCAGGTGTCATCCCTCCCGTAGAAAGTTCTGAGATCAGACTCAACATCATCGTTGACTTCCCATCGCCCGGGTCTCCCTGCAGCAGAGTCACTTTCCCATAAGCAATAAATGGATACCAGAACCAATGCACTTTTTCTGACTGCACATTGCTGTACAAAGTAACTAGTCTGGATGCGTCTGCCACACTCATCTGTTCCCTCTCTCTCTGCTTCTAATCGCACTACAAGTATATAAAAAACAATGCGGTCTGACAGTGACGCAGCATGTCACATTTTCACGGAATAGTGAACCACCAAGTCACAAAAAAGGCCAAGGCACACCATTCCATGTCTGTATTAGGGTGGGTGGTCTTGAATACAAATATCTTCAGCCAGACTAATTGAATCCCGCCGGGCTTCCTAAAAATAAAAAACCCACTTCCAGATGATGGAAGCAGGTTTAAATATCTGTTTATGCCCGTTTAATTTTTATGTCAGTCAAATGTCAGCTGTTCTCATTTTGCTCTTCAGTTTCCGCCAACAGCTGTTCATATGACGTATCCAATATTTCCTTAATTGCCTTTAATTCTGATGCGCCAACATTCCTAATGCCCCGTTCAAGCTTTACATATGTTTCCCGTGTAATGGGAATCCTGAGGAGCTGCATTTTTTCCGCCATCTCCTTCTGGCTGATCTTCCTCTCCTTCCGGATCCGGCGAATATTTTTTCCAATATTTATTCTTTCATCCTGGCGGATCCGCTGTCCAAGAAACATAAAGCCCTCCCGAAAAGGACCGTTTACAGTCCTTTTCGGCTAGCATATGGTATGCTTGCGTTGAAAAGGGACCGATTACGGTCCACTTATCGATTGCTAATAAAAAAGGAGGTTAAAATGTCTGAGATCAACTACGTATTAATTGGGAAACGAATAAAAGAAACAAGAAGCCAAATGAAACTCTCACAGGCTGCCCTTGCGGAAATGGCAGGCTTGTCTGCAAGGTACATCAGTCATATCGAAACAGCCCGCAAAAAGGCGAGCCTTTTATCACTTGTACGTATAGCGAATGCTGTTGGTATCTCCGTCGATGAGATCCTCTACGGCAATCAGATCGCATACAAGGCCGATTATCAACTGGATATCGTCCTGCTGATCGAAAACTGCACCCCATCCGAAAAAAGATATTTATACCTCATGATCCATTCCATCATTAACATTCTTCGGGACAATGGCTGGCAGATAGAAAGCGAATTACCCTCATCCAGACAAGACCATAAATGAATATAAGACATATGAAAACGAACCAGAGGGACACTTTGGACCCTCTGGTTCGTTTTCTTTTTTATTCACTGCATTATGCTATTGGAAAAGCGGAGTCTATGTTTTACATCGTTTCACCAGGACCCTTATACTGTTTTTCATCATACAGGAGATGTCAATCATGTCTATTAATTACGAAGTAATGGGAGATCGAATTCGACTTGTACGGACCAGCCGGAATCTTTCACAGGAAAAACTTGCAGAAGCCGCTAATCTGACACGCGAAAGCATAAACCGCATTGAAAATGGATCAATGAAAGCAAAGCTGGATACCATCGCTGTTATTGCAAACATCCTCAACATCCCTATTGACTACCTGATCGGAAAAAATGATGATCCTTCTGCGGATACAGAATCAGAAATTCACAGCCTTCTTCTTGACTGTAATCGCCTTGAAAAAAAGATTCTGGTAGAGACACTGCGCTCTTTAAAGACAATCCTTTATAGTACTGGAATATAAAGCTTATGTTATAGGGTTCATCCCGTGTATTATTCAAGAGATTTCACCAAAGATACCAGCAGTGCTTTCAATTCCGGCTTGGCCAGCACTTTGGCAATCAATTCCGATTCCACGTCGTTCGGGATCTCCTCTTTCCTCCTTTTAGAAGGTTCATGCATCCGGGGATCCAAGTTCTTCTTCCCGTAGAATGCTTCTTCAAAAAGCTCTGCGTTCCGCCTGCGGTCTTCATCAATAATATGACTGTAAACATCGGTAACCATATCAATCTGAGCATGTCCAGAGTCTCCCTGTACAGATTTAATGTCTCCTCCGTTCAGCTTCAATTTGTACGTAACACTCGTATGACGCAAGCTGTGGAAGACTACCTCTGGAAGATTATTCTCCTGAGTAAGCTTCTTTAACTTTTTCCGAATGACGTTGCCTTCTTCCGGCATTCCAAAAGATGTGGCCATGACCAGATTGTAGTCACTGTACTCATCGCCGATCATTTTTTTTATCTTCTCCTGTTCCTCTTTCTGCGCGATCAGCATTAATGCCACACTTTTAGGCAGAAAGACTTTCCGTATACTGCTCTGTGTCTTCGGGGTCTTCAGCACCCGGACCGTTGTGCAGCGTATGCTTTCTGTCGGAAAAACCAGGATAATATCCTTGTTGTTCAGCGCCTTCATGGCTTCTTTGGATATACGCTGAAGTTCTTTATTAATCAGAATATAAGCCCTTCCCTCTTCAATCGCTTCGTTAGTTATGTCCACACAATCCCATGTAAGGCCAAGAAGTTCACCTATTCTCAGGGAAGCAGCGAATGCGAGATTTAAAGCCAGTTTCAGCTGATGATCATCACACACTTCCAGTGCCTTCATCAGAATATCCGCCGTCCAGATTTCTCTGTCGGCAGCTTTGTACTTTGGTACCGTTGCATACTCTGCCGGGTTTTTCTCCATTATCTCCCATTTGACAGCCTGTCTGAAACAACTGTGCAAGAGCTTGTGTATATCCCTTATTATACTTGGGCTTATATAATCGTCTCTATGAGGCGGCCCTGTACGATGCTTAGATACCACAGGTAAAGTCAGAAGTTTCTGATAATACTTTTCAATAAATCTTGTATTTATTTCCGAAAGTCTTTTGTCTCCAATGAGCGGAAGAATATAGTTCCGGATCAGAGCATTGTTCTGGCTATACGTAGAAAGAGCCCATTTGTCCTTGCCATACAACTCCACGTATTCACTTAGTAAGTCTTTCAGATAGGTACATTGCGAGATAATAAAAACCCCCTGATTTTCCTTAAATTCAACTTCTTTTTTCCGCCTGTTAGCCTCTCCCCGTGTTTTGTACGTTTCCCATTTCTGTCTGCGTTTGCCTTCTTCATCCATATAATGGTATATAACGCAGAATTTCCCGTTCCGTTCTCTGATCGATGCCATTTCTGCCCCCCCTACTTCTTACGCTTCTTTGCCAGCCAGGTTTCAAACTCCCTGCGGCAAACATGAACAGATCCCCCCATTTTCATGGCAGGAAAATACTCCTTCCGGATCCATTTGGCTATCGTCTGCCGGGAGACCTCTGCAAGAAGCATTGCTTCTTCGATCGTCAAAAACTCGCTGTTCCCAATATTCCTGACCGTATTATCCTTTTCTCCTGCCAGTTGTTTTCGTTTTCTGTGATTAGCCAGCTTACCTGACGCTGAACCGGTCTGAGTCTTCATATAATACTTTTCCTGTTTATCAAGAAAAGAATTAAAACTGTCCCAGGTAATCCTCTTTTGACCAGCGACCTCAATGATCTCAAAACAGCTTCCATACCTGTTATTTTTTAGAATGGAATAGACAGTATGCCGGGCAACGCCGAGCAATCTCGCCATTTCCGGCATACTTATACTGTTCTTTTCAATATCTTTGTCGCGCTCCCGGTCTTCCTTATTACGATATTTGCTCTGTGATCGATACCATGTGTCAAAAACCGCTTTTGGCACGCGGCGCCAGTGATCTACCTCTATCGTTTCAAGATGGTACCGCTCGATAAGCTCATAAGCAGTAGCTTCATTAACAGCCAACAGCCGTGCGATGTCCCTGACTGAATAGGAATATTTCTTTAGCTCAGTGCCCGGCTCTTCTCCGTTTACTTTATGATATTTCACCTGGCGCGAATACCACTCTTCAAAGCTGTCCCGGACGACCCAAAGCTTCCCAAGATAAACTTTGCTCTCAAAGAGCTCTTTATGAAGCAGCCAATAGCGTTCTGTCTTCTTAAGTCCAAGGATTTTTCCCATTTCGGAGACAGATATCAGTTCAGAGCCTGTTGAAAGGGTTTTTGTTTTATCAGGGTATCCTGTATCCATGTGTGTTGTATTTATCTCCACGTTCATCGTTTCTATACAGTTATTTGATCTGCTCTAATTATATCCTGATCAGCCAAAAACCGTTAGCATGCCGATTGGGGGCAATCAGAGTCTCCTCTGTCAATCTCGCATCCCCAAGAGCCTTATAATATCAGGCTTTTCCATGGTTATTGCCTTTGCTTCAGTTCGTAATTCTATGGCCGACGGGAGTCGTTTCGGCCACCATTCACATATCTTTGAGAATTAATTGAGTGCAGCCAGGCTGTCCATTGAATTTACAGGTGTTTGATCAAGCCATTCATCAAAACTTTTCTTCGATACCAGATACTTCCCGCCCACAATCACATAATGAAGTTCACCTCTTTTCAACAGCTCATATACCGTCACCCTGCTGACACCGAGCATTTCCTGGATCTCTTTTACCGTATAACATCTTTTCTCTGCCATTTTAGTATTCTCCTTTTCTGAAAGAGTTAAGTTAAGTCTGTATGGAGTAATTTTAGCAAACGACTAATTTAATAACGTCTCATTCACATCTCATCTTAGTCTCAGTGGATATCATGGCAATCTCAGCGATTTTATTTAGCATTTCGATAAAACGTTAATAATATACGCTATTAAGCTCTATCTACCTCATATCGTTTTCTGCTATCCTGTTTTCAGAAGGAGGAAATAACCATGAACAAAAAGATTCACGCTCTATCCGACGCTGCATGCCAGCTTTTCTGGGTATGCAGATACGCACACCTGGAAGCAGTAACTAATAAAGATGAAAACACTGAATTACTGGCCGCTATTGAACACTTGGCTGATCAGGTTAATATGATGGCCTGGGAGATTGAGCGGGAATGTCGTGATAGGTTATAATATGCAAATCTAAATCATCTTTTCATCTTTGTTTTTTTCAATTCCAGGTGCGGACCATGTTTTAAAAATCCACTGGCTTTGACTTAAGCGGCCGCTCATCTTTCCTAAAAGGCATATTCCTCCAAAAGAATGAGCACTTTTTTCTCTTGTGATATCCTTTGATTTAAAGGAGGGAGCTTCCAATGAAAAGGAATATGCTATTAATAATGACGCTTATCATAATCAGTTCATTATCTGCGAGCACCTGCTGCGCTTCAAAGACCGAGGATCCGCAGGATAAAACTGCAGAATACACTCTCGCACCTGGAGAGATGACCAAGACCATTCCTGCGACAAAAGAAGCATTGGCAAAATATTTTGCAGGATATCTGATTCATCATGATGAGGCTCTCGAAACAAACGCATGGGGAGAAGAAGTTGAAACACCCGCTTCAAATTCGTTCTACCTTGTCCAGAGGGAAACGGATGATAATTGTTATGTAAACTGCCTGGATGGATTCGCTGCCGAGATAGAAGTCCATTATCTCTATATGGTTGAACCCTTTATCCGGCAAAAAACCGGGGAGGTTTTTCATAAAACGCGTTACCGGCAGGCCTTACAGCCTGCCGGTAATGTTTTGGGGATCTTTTTTATGGGGTCTGCTCCGGTTCAGTCTGCTTCGGATGCAATATAATCGCCGCTCATCTATGTTAAGCACTCATAATTGGGCGGCATACTATATGATGGGTTTTGTAAACAACTCACCTCTTATTTTACGGAAGGAGGATCTCATGGAAAACAAGGGTCTGAAACAGCAATTCCTGAACCTGCAGGAAACAGCCGACCAGTTATATTGGATGGCAAAATATGCTTATCTTGGCGCTTTGCATAATCAGGATGAGAACAGCGCACTCTTTGGAGCAATCGAGCAGATGGCAGATATGTTAAACTTGAAAATCACAGAGACAAAAGACATGATTTTTACCGAATAGACCAAAACTACCCACGGCCTGATAACCGTGGGTCTTTTACAGCAACGAATAGTATCATTTAGATCCAATTTGTTCAAAACAGTCATATACCTGCCGAAATTAATGCCAATCACTAAAACCTGCTCATTCATGGATTAGCACCACATTCCATGTTTTTTTGCAAAATGTGCATTTTTCACGGACAGCAAAGTATAAGGCAAGCTGGTTGGTAAACGTGAAAAAGGGCTATCCAATCATCATTGCGACAGCCCGAAGATTACCTTCTGTATCATTTCATTTGTTTTACTTGGCCACAGCTACAGCTTCTATCTCAATCACCATATCCCCGTTGAACTTACCTACCTGCATTGTACTTCTGGCAGGAGGATTCTCCGGAAAGAATTCCTTGTAAGTCTCGTTGAAGATCTTGAACTGTTCAATATCCGAAACAAAAACAAGTGTCTTTATGACATGAGCCAAATCTGACCCAGCTTCCTTGAGTAGCAGATCCAGATTTTTCAGGACTTGTCTTGTCTGGCCGACAATATCACCCGGGGATACCAGTTCCTGTGTGATCGGATCATTTGCTGTCACTCCAGCCGTAAAAATGAGGTCTCCCACCTTAAATGCCTGAGAATACCATCCGCCAGGCTGAGGTGCCTTTTCGGTTTTTATAACTTTAGCTTCCATTAAGTACTCCGTTTCTTACTCTATAGATTCCATCTGTGACAACTTCTTTAAAGCATCATACAGAACCATAGCGCCTTTCCCAAGATCTTCCTTTGTTGTTAATTCATCTGGGCAATGGCTTACTCCGCCGTTTGAACTGCGCAGAAAGATCATTCCCATAGGATACAAGCGTCCCATCTGCATTGCATCATGGGCCGGGTAGCTGACCATATGCATATGAGGAATACCGTTCTCTGCTGCGCATGCCTCTATAACCTCCCGGATCACCGGATGACAGTGACATGGCGCCGTTGAAATCGTCATATCCGCTTCATATGTGAGGCCCCTTTTCTTACACTGCATCTCGGCATAAGCAATCAAATCTTTGTAAAGGTTTTCCCATATCTGGTCTTTTGCTTCTCTAAAATCAACTGAAAACTTTACTTTGTTGGCAACAATATTATGTTCGTTTGGTTCCACCTGAACGAACCCCACAGTTCCTCGTGTGTGCGAACCGGAAGCCATTGCTAGCCGTTCGACCTCACATGCAGTCTCCGCAGCCGCGGCATACGCATCATGACGGTCCTCCATGGCCATCCCGCCTGCATGTGCCGATTCACCATAATACGTAATATAGAACTGATGAATACCGGCGATGTCATCTACTACAGCAAGCGGAAGACCCTTCTCCAGAAGGTATCTTCCCTGTTCTATATGTAGTTCAACAAAAGAAAAATAGTCTTTTTCATGAATATATGATCCAGGAAAATTATCCGGTTCAAGTCCCATGTCATATCGAAGCATTGCCTCTTTCATGCTTTCTCCGGTATTCCTGTCAATACTTGTGGAGGCATAATCTTCCGGAAGCATACCGCAGATGGCTTTGCTGCCAAAATGTCCTCCCAAAAACTGGCTTGCTTCTTCATTAATAAAAGCAACCATCTCGATGGATCGCTTCGGCAAAAAACCCTGTTCCCTCATGGAGGTAAGCACCTCCAGCGGTGCCATAACACCGGCAAGTCCATCGAACTTTCCCCCCATCGGGACCGTGTCAAGATGTGAACCGGTAAGTACCGGTGAAAGAGAACTGTCTGTCCCTTCATATCTCCCATAGATGTTACCCACCGTATCAACTCTTACCGTCAATCCGGCAGCTTTCATCCACTTCATCAAAAGCAGTGCCGCCTGCCTGTACGAAGGAGACCAGGCAAACCGACTTATGCCGCCTCTTTCATCTCTTCCCAATTCCCCGATCTCCATCTCGCGTTCCCATAACCGCTCTTCATTAATCTTCACGATGTCTCCTCATCTTCTGGAATGAGAGCCATCCGGGGTGACCTGATTATTCTCCCCGGGGCCTCATTCACCACAATTCAAATACCTGCCAAGGGTTTCACGATCACACCGTATCCACTATCAACGCAGATTTTTTCTCCATCATAGACCAGATTTCCGCGAACAAACGTCTTCAGGATCCTGCAGTTTACCTTCCTATTCTGGTATGGGAAGTTAGTGTTCTTTGTCTTTGAGAAGCTCTTTTCCCTGTCGATTGTCCAGGGGCTGTCCGGTGCAATAATAACAAGATCTGCATCCGCTCCAGGCCTTATTACTCCTTTGCGAGGGTAAAGCTCAAATCGTTTTGCCGCGTTTCCGGCTGTGATTTGTGCAAACTGCACCAGTGACATCCCACGTTTGAGAACTGCCTCATCAAACATAAGAGGATATGCAGTATCTATAGATGGGGCGCCGCCGATTACATTCCATTTATTGCCATCCTGCGGCTCCTTATCCAGCGCGGTATATGGTGCGTGGTCTGTTCCAAGATAGTCTATCGTACCATCCAGCAGATAATCCCACATACGTTCCATCCGCTCCCTGCTCCGCAAAGGCGGCTGTATAAGAGCGTATGTATCAAACCGGGCGTCATCCTCATAATTGAGAAGAAAATAATGTGAACAACTTTCAACCGTCACATCCACTCCCAGCTGCTTGGCTTCTTTCACCAGCTGAGCTCCTTCAGGTATTGAAAGATGACAGATGTGTACTTTGCACCCGGTTTCCCGGGCGAACAGAATGATCTGGTTGATTGCATTCAGTTCGGCGTAATACGGTCTCGCAAGCTCATGAAGCTTCAAAGACCACGGCAGTTTGCTGTATCTCCCTTTCAGGGAAGAAATCACCACCGGATCTTCTGCATGAAAACCGAAGACACGACCGGTTTTGGAGATCTTCTCCATTGCCTCATATTCAAGGAGCGTATCAAGGTAGGGAAATGAAGGGCCAGCATCCAGCGTAAACGCCTTAAATGCCACACACCCACAGTCCTTCAGTTCCTCCAGCTTATCCAGGTTAGTGGCTGTGGCTCCTGCCCAGATAGCATAGTCCACCACAGCACCTTTCTCTGCCAAGGTTTTTTTGAGAAGAAACGTTTCTTTGTTCGTCACTGCTGGATTACTGTTTGGCATCTCCATAATGCACGTGTAGCCGCCGCTAGCCGCTGCTCTGGTACCGCACGCAAAATCTTCTCTGTAATCCGCACCGGGTTCAAAGAAATGCGTATGTGTATCAATTCCTCCTGGCAGCAAATAACATCCAGAGGCATCAACCTTTTCTGCCGCATCTGATGTGCAGCTGCCCCGGTCGAGGATGGCTGCAATCTTTCCCTGAGAGACTGCAACATCCTTACACACGACGCTGTCTTCAAGAACCACCTGCGCATTCCTGACAATTAAATCGTACTTCATCATTCCAGACCCATTGTGTTGATCGGATCCAAGATCTTGATTATGTCTTCATCATGGATATTGTCAGCGGTGATCAGAACAGACTCGTTCTCGATAAATTCATCAAATTCTGTCTGACCTTCGGCTGCCGCTATCGCCTGCTTGACCGCAGTATACCCAAGTCCATACGGGTTCTGGGAGACCATGCCGTCCAGAATTCCGTCATATACGTAATTGATAAGCGATTCGGAAGTATCATATCCGAATACCAACAGGTCTTCACGTCCTTCATTTGCTATCGTCATACAGGCACCTTCTGTACAGCCTTCATTAACCATGAACACGCCGGTAAGGTCTTCATTTTCTGTAATAAGGTCCTGCATAGTATTGGCTGTCTTTTCCAGATCACCGCCTGTATAGAATACGCCAAGGTTCTCATATCCTTCTTCCGCTGTAAGCGTGTCGATAAAACCGTTTTCACGATCCTGAATAACCGCATTTCCTGCATTTGTGGAAATGACTGCAAATTTGCCGCCGTCCGGGCAAAGCTCCATCATCTTCTTGGCGACCTTAGCGCTTGCTTTATAATGATCCACAGATACGGTCGTGACTGCTGCAGCCGGGTCAAGAGAGCAGTCCCAGGCTACTACCGGAACCTCTAGGTCGGTCAACAGATCATTCACTGCATCGGCGTTTGTAGCGGAAATAGCAATCGCGTCCACACCTGTTACAAGCATATCTTCCACGATTTTTCTCTGGCCCGTTCCATCCGTATCCGTTGTCGTTCCCTGATAGTTTATGGTATATCCGGCTTCGTCGGCGGCATCCGTGGCTCCTTTAAGTACATAGTCATAGAACACAAACAGCGTTGACTGAGGAATAAGACCGATTGTCATGGTTTTTTCCTCAGCAAATGTCCCTATACTCATGAATGACGCCCCAAGAACGCCAACCAGTGCTACAGCTGCGTATTTTTTCATAGATTTCATCTTTTCTCCTTTCAAATCACATAATTACACAGAACACCCAACATCACAGTAACATCTATTTTTTTGCGCAAAAAATATTCCAGCTTTTATATATCATCTCTCCTTTATCCGGATCCTGATTACATCCAGATATACCGCCAGAATAATGACGAAGCCGACAGCTACCTGCTGCCAGAAAGAACTTAGTCCTATCAAGTTCAGGCCATTGTTCAAAACTCCTATAATGAAAGCACCTATAATCGTACCGATCATATTGCCCTTGCCTCCCGACATACTTGCTCCGCCTATAACAGCTGCCGCAATCGCATATGTTTCATCTCCTTCGCCCGCTGTCGGTGAAGCGGAAGCCACACGGGAGGTGAGAATCACTCCTGCAATTGATGAAAGCAAGGCACTGAGCATGTAAACCTTAAACTTCATCTGTTTCACTTTAATGCCAGAAAGAAAAGCTGTATTCTCGTTGCTTCCGATCGCATATACCTGCCTCCCGAATTTCGTTCTGCTAAGAAGAATGGTGGCAAATACTGATACTATGATCATAAAGATGACCGGATATGGCAGCCATCCAGCCAACTCCCCTTGACCGATCCAGGTGAAACTTTTCCCGGCCGATGAGCAGGAAAGAGGAATACCATTTAATATGACATAAATTAAACCTCTCATAATACTGTTTGAGCCCAACGTAGCAATGAACGGAACTATTCCAAGAACTGTGATCGTAAATCCGTTCAGCAACCCGCAAACCACGCCTGTCAGAAGCCCCAGAAGGATTGCGACCGGTACCGGCATTCTCCCATTCAGGCAAATCGCCGTGATCATTCCTGCCGCTGCCGAGACAGACCCTATAGAAAGATCAATACAGCCCGTTATGATTACAAAAGTTTCCGCAATTGCCAGCATCACCGCTATGGAGGTCTGCAGCATAACATTCAGAAGATTTTTACTGCTCAGAAACCGCTTCGTATTAAAGGTGAAAAACAGCATAAGCAGAACCAGGCCGACAGAAATGACCACAAGCTGCATGTTCACTTTCTGTGATAGTAATTTTTTGTCTTTTCCAGTCACCTTTATACCTCCATCATGGCGCAGGAGAGTATCTTCTCCTGAGTTGCCTCTTCTTTCATAAACTCGCCTGTAATCCTGCCTTCGCTCATAACCAGGATCCGATCACTCATACCCAGCACTTCCGGCATCTCCGATGAGATCATAATGATGGTTACTCCTTCCATCACCAATTCATACATCAGTTCATAAATCTCATATTTGGATTTGACATCGATTCCCCTAGTGGGTTCATCAAAAATCAGTACCTTCGCTCGGTTGCACAACCATTTGGCTACCATTACCTTCTGTTGATTTCCTCCAGAAAGCGTACCAACAAGTTGGGATGAATGACGCATCTTAATGCTCATTCTCCTGGTGTACTTATCTACCTCCCGTTCAGCGCGCCGGTCATCCAGAAATGAATGAACCGAAAAACTGTCATAACTTGCCGAGATCACATTTTCCCGAATAGACAGACCTAGAAACAATCCATCCTTTTTTCTGTCTTCCGTCAGATAAGCAATGCCATTTTTTATAGCATCCTGCGGGCTTTTAATGATTATCTGCTTACCATCCAGCATGACAACACCGCTGTTTTTATGATAAGATCCGCATACAGCGCGCATCAGTTCCGTCCTGCCGGCACCCATCAGACCGACCACTCCCAGAATCTCTCCCTTATACGCTTTAAAGGAGATATCCTTAAGCCGATCTCCGGAATTGAGTCCTTTTACCTCTAGAACCACTTCCCCCCGACTATAATTCGGTCTTAGCGGGAACTGCTGGGTCAAATCGCGTCCGACCATCTCCTTGATCAGAAGGTCTTTAATGTCAGGAGAATATCTGCGTGTACTGATTAGAACCCCGTCGCGGAGTACGCTGACTACGTCCACAATGGCATCCAGATCGCTCATCCTATGCGAAATATAGATGATCGCAACGCCCTTTTCCTTCAATTTCCGGATTATCCTGAAAAGGATGTCAATCTCATTATCCGTCAAGGCCGCTGTAGGCTCATCCATGATCAAGACTCTACAGTTATAGGAAAGAGATTTGGCTATCTCGACCATCTGCTGCTGGGCAACACTCAGCTCTTCCACCTTTTTTCTCGGGTCAATATTGCATTCGAGTTCAGCAAGAATAGCCTGCGCATCCTGGTCGGTCTTCCTATCATCGAGAAATCCCGTCCTTTTTTTCTGAGGCTCCCTGCCTATGAAAATATTCTGTGCCACTGTCAGATCCGGCATCAGATTAAACTCCTGATATACAATACCTATCCCCAGTTCAAACATCTCTTTTGGATGTGAAATGACAAGTGGTTTACCATCATATACCATATCTCCTGTTTCCGGGTGTACAACACCGGTAATGATCTTCATAAGGGTGGATTTTCCAGCGCCGTTTTCTCCCATCAGGGCATGTACTTCACCTCTGCGGAAACCGATACTTATATCGCGGAGCACAACATTGCCGGAATATGACTTTCCAATGTGGTTCATCTGTAATAAAATGTCATTCATCTTGTCGCTCCATTGAATCTCCCACCTCTATGGGTGGGGATGTTTAGCAAATCAATATTGGCGGGAGTTCTCAAGCTCCCCCTAAGACAAATCCTCCGGTGGATCGCAATAAACTTACATCATGACATCGCCAAGATTGGGGCCGAGTGTCTGGCCTGTATACAGATTTCCATCTGGCTCCGCTGCCAGGAAGACAGCAGTGGGCAGGATCTCTTCCAAGTCTCCGAACCTAGGCAATACCAGTTCCTGTTCTTTTTGTTTTCTCCACTCATCGCTGACTACTCCCATCAACTGGGTTTCAATCGGTCCCGGAGCAATGCAGTTGACGGTGATATTATATTTTCCCACTTCTCTCGCCAGACACTTCGTGAAACCGATGAGTCCAGCCTTAGCCGCTGCATAATGGCAGTGTTCGACACTTCCCTTCTGTGCAATCTGAGAAGAAAGATTAATGATCCTTCCGAAGTTTTGACGGATCATATACGGTACTGCAAATTTGCAGGTGAGAAATGAGCTGGTAAGATCCACCTCAAGCATCCTGTTCCAGTCATCCAAAGACATATCGACAAGAAGCTTCGGGTTCGAAATGCCGGCAACATTCAGGAGAATATCGATCCTGCCAAATACTGCTATGGTTGTCTCAATCAGTTCCTTGGCTACTTCCTCCTTTGAAATATCTCCCGGGACAAGTATGACCTTGCTTCCATAGGCTTCCAGTTCTCGCTTGAATTCTTCCATTTTCTCAGGTGCGTCACCAAAATAATTGAGTACCAGGTCCGCGCCTTCTTTCGCATAAATCGTTGGAAACCCCCTGCTCATACCATATCCGGCGCCTGCCCCGGTAATCGCTGCCACCTTACCTTTAAGCTTCATTTCAATCCTCCTCTTTGGAAATTGCCATATTTTTAGGTGCAAAAATACCCATAACAACCTGGATTCCCGAAACACATAACTATGTAATCCGTTACTTCCCGATCTCTGGTGTTGCCATAAGCGGTGTGACGCCGAGATCACGATAGATTTGTTCCTGCTTCTTCAGGACTTCGCCCTGAACAGG
>Ga0256404_1008780_pt1 | contig 14925 bp, 15 predicted proteins | sample RumenRJG_01DNA_FD_185990 | JGI IMG/M metagenome (GOLD analysis project Ga0256404, IMG submission 185990) | Bovine rumen microbial communities from Lethbridge, Alberta, Canada - RJG_01 | ecosystem: Host-associated > Mammals > Digestive system > Stomach > Rumen | place: Canada: Alberta | collected...
AGGACCTGCAGGACGTTCTCCTGCCTTTAAAATACTCAAATCACGTGACTGACTTGGAGCTATTTTTGGTTTTGGTCCTTTATTAAAAAATCTATCTAAAAAAGACATGATACAATCCCCATATTATTAATTATATTATAGTATTTAAATCAAATAATATAAAGTTTGTTAAATAATTTTCAACCAGGCTTTAAAATCATTGAAAAATAAAAAAAGGGAGTTATTAAAATTAGAAACCAGTTATTGGCAAAACTATTAGCAGAATACGGCAAATTATAAAAAATAGTTAAATCCTAAAAGCTGTTAAAAAAGTCTTAAAGTAATTAAAAAAAGTTAAAAAATAGTTAAAAAATAGTTAAAAATAGTTAAAAATAGTTAAAAATAGTTAAAAATAGTTAAAAATAGTTAAAACACAAAAAATAGTAAAAAAATAGAAAATAAGATTAGATGAAAAATCATCTAATCTAGGACCCTTTAAATTATAATAATTTGTTAATTGGGTGTTCTTCGATAGGTTCGGTACCTAAATCTTTAGCTGCTTCAGCAATAAAGATATCGGTTTGTGCACAACCAGGGAAAGCCATGTTAGCGTTTTCGATAGGACCGAAGAGAACGAAGTCTCCACCAGCCATTTGTTGTACAAAGTTGGAACCTACGTCACAAACGTGCCAAATGTCTTTACCGTCTTCACGAGGTTTTCTGAAGGATCTTAACCAATCCCATGCAGAAGGTACGTTGTGAATACCGGAACCTACTGGGTATCCCCATTTGGATTTTACTGCGAAGGAAGTTCTTACAGCAGGACCTGCACCTTGACCTAAAGGAGTAATAGCTACGTCCATGAATGGTTTAGTAATACCACATCTTTCAGCCATTTCTAATACACCTTCGTCAATTACTCCTCCACCGTTTTCCCAGATTTCGATTTTACCTTGTACACCAGCTTGCATTGGGTTGAAACCTAAGAGAATTGAAGCTTCAATACTGGAGTCAGCAACAGCTTGAATCTCATCTGCTTCACAAGACATGTTTAAAGAGTTGTAAATAGCTCTTTCACCAAGTCCTACTTCATCTACAAATTTTGCTCCATCAATTTTTGCAGCAGCGGAAGTAGAGTCGATCATGAATGGTTTGTCGGATACTTCTCCAACGAAATCTAAGTATTTAACCATTGCAGTAGGGGTTGCACCGAAAGTCTGGATAACACATGGGTTACCAGTAATATCTGAAAATTCTTCCATTGTTTTAATTCTTTCTTCAGCAGCATCTTTATCAAAGATACCCTCTTTTTCATCACTAATAATTTTGTGTCCGCCGTAGAAGATGGTACCACATAAAACAGTAGGATATTCACCAGGTTGTCCTCCGAGTTTTACACCAGCAACATCAACGACGAGTTGTTCTTTATCAAACCTAAACATTTTTAATCCTCCGATTAAATTAATCCTGCAAACATTGTGGATACCACTGACATTACATTAAATTCAATGGATACAACTAAAATTGCAAGACCTATAATTATACCATATAAAATACCAATATCTCTACCTGTTTGTTGACCTAAACGTTGGAAGTATTCACCAACTGCGAATTCAACTTTTTCTTCAGCCTCATCTAATTTTTGAGTTGCTGCGTTCATATCATCGGTAGATACAATAATTTGAGGTACTGGATCTTTTTCATCAGCCATTTAAAACACCTCTATAATCCACATAATTTTGCTAAATAAGGAATAATGACTACTAAGATAAGTGCAATTAAAATACCAATAGAAATTCCTGAGAATCTAGTAGTAATTAAACCAGCATATAATCTTCCTTCTCTTCCTAAGAGTTTAGAACGGTATTCAACAGCACTAGCAGCATCTTTTATTCCACGAGTAACTGGTTTGTTTGAAAATCTAACCATATTTAAAACCTCCAGTTTATAAACCTAAAATAGGTGCTGCAATAAATAAGAATCCGAGCACTAAAGTGAATGCAAGTCCCATCATAATACCTTGAACTTTACCAGCGTAGTTACCAGCCATGTTTCTTTGAACTGCACCGATAAGTTTAATCTGAGTATCGATGTTTCTGATTCTTGCTTCAATTAAAGCAGTCTCAGCGGTAATAGGACGTACTTCTTCACCATCATCCTCTTCATCGTCATCGTCGCTTACTTCGATGACCATTGCGTCTTCTTCAAAAGCACCAGGGTCTTTTTCAATACATTCTTTGACCTTAGCAGTAATTTGTCCAGCATCTTCAACATCAATCAAATCAACGATCTCCATTTGGTTTTGGAATCTTTCCACACCATCCATAGGGATGTTTTCTACGAATGGAATAGCACCAGGAGCACCGGTGATTTTCTTTTTCTCAGGGTCACAGCCGTTTGCGTGTAATGCTTTAATACTTTCACCAGTAATGTGGCCTTGTACTTCTGCACCACATAAGATCATGAAACGGATGTTAGGGTTTGAAACTGTGTTAGCGATAACTTTTTCAATTCCTAAGTTTTCTGTTTTACAAGGACCAGAAATTGCTGCACCAGCAGCTGCACCAACATCTTCATTGTGTGAAGCGAGGGTTACAACAGCTACAGGGCTTTCAGGATCTCCTACTATATAATCCCCACTAACAACAGGCCAAGTATCTGAAGTAGGTTTTTTATCTACCATCTATAAAATCCCCCATACTTGTAATAAAGGCATAGCTGCAATAATGACAAATAAACCGATTAAGAATCCGTAAACCATGTTTGTTAAAGTACCTGCAACAACAAAGTTGCCTTCTCTTCCTGGGAAGGAACCTAATGGTGAGGTCATAGGGTCTAAGGAATTCATTAATTCATCAGCAGCAGCTTCTACTTTTGCGATTTCTTCATTAATTTCATCCATTGAAACGATGATTAAATCTCCTCCGCCTGCTCCGATAAGACCGGATTCAGGATCAAGATTTAAGTTCATTTCAGGAACAACTTGAACTAATGGTAACATTTATGATATCCTCCTTATTCCTCTACTTTAGGCCATAGACCAGTCCATTTTACAGAAGCAGCAGCTTCGTAAGAAGCTTTTAAGAATGCTTTAAATGAAACATACCATCCACAGAGACCAACAATTAAGATGAGTATTGCTGGAACAACACCTGCATGAGATAATGCAATAATACCAGTAATGGTCATTGCTAAGAATGCAGTGGAAGCAGCACATTTTAAGGTTCTGGTTTGTTCTTCGTTAGGACCTAAACATGCGTTATATGGATGTTGGATAGCCATACAATTCATAATATAAAACAATGCGATGAAACCTGGAGCTACAACGTAGTTTAAGATATCAGCAGCAGCAAATCCTCCTGCAACAGCAGAGGAGAATGCTAAGATTGATAATGAAGCAGCACCTGCGATTTCAACAGTACATCTTACCATAATAGGAATCTTCATTCCAATAATTTTTACAGCAACAAGTCCCATACATGCACCAATGATCATGGTAAAGATTAAAGCTAAGATAGGAGCAGCGATAGCTAAACCACCTAATGCAGGGAATGCTAAAACAGCAGTTAAACCTGCAATGGAACCTACGGTTGCAATACCTAAGGACATGTATCCGATGGAAGGTACACCAGTACCTAAACCGTAACTTGCTACTCTACGGATTGCATCTGCACCCCAAACGATAGCACAGATTCCTCCGAGACAGGAAATGAGTCCGCCAATGGTAGAAAGACCAGATAAATAAATACCAATTAATCCACCGACAATACCTAAAATTAAGAGATTATTTTGATTAAGTAAGTTACTTTCAGCCATCTTAAATACCTCCTAACATTAAAATTACAAAAATAGCAGCTACTAAAGACATGATTGCAGAAGCTAATATTCCTTTAGGAATTCTTTTGAATTTAGGGTCGTGGAAACCTTCAATAGTACCTCCAATGTTATAGGAAGCAGCTACAGAATTAATAAAGAAGATACCTACAGAAACAATAGCTGCAAGTCCAGCAGCAGCAGTAGCGTCAACACCAGATAAAACAGTAGAAGCGGATGCTAATGAGTCTACAGCATAGTATACTAATCCTCCTCCAGCACCACCGAGTAAAGCACCGATAATACCACTTACGAAACAAACAGTAGGTACACCGTGACCTTCGGTACCCGGAGTTTTATATGGGTCTTGGTCTAATTTGGTGATTGGGTCAATAGAAGCTTTACTTGAAGCTGGTACGATACCTACACCAAAAATATATACAAAATTAGCAATAAGCATGGTAATACCCATCATTAACATAGCACCAACTGCACCAGCTAATGCTACTAAATACCAAGCTTGGCCAGTCATTGAAGCAGCAGTAATAAGTCCAGTTAAACCTGCACCAGCTGCTAACATTGCAGTACCAGTACCTACACCAGTAGCGGTAGACATAGCTGCAGGAGCACCTCCTACAGGAATGAAGTGTACACCTCCACCAATGCAGACTCCACCTGCGACAATAAATATGACTAATATAATTAAACTAATAAGTTCCATAATAAAGCCTCCTTATTCCTCATATGGACCGAATTTTGTTCTTGCGAACTTCTCAAGATACATGTTACCTAAGATTAATAATACGATGATAACAATACCTACGATTTGTCCAGGTACGGTTCCGAATACTAAGGTAATCCAGAAGCTTACGAAGACAATAAGTCCGAAACAGAATCCAGTTAAAGGTCCACCATACTTAGCACAAAAGTTACCTACATCGATAGAGTTTTTTGCACCAGTTGGAGCTTTAGTTACGATATCACCTTGGATAGCTACAGGAGTACCTCCACCGTACTCGAATTTTTGATATTCACTTTCAGAACCGTAGTGAACATCCCCAGTGGATGATCCGATTGCTCCAATAGTTATTCCCCAAAGCATTGCGAGTAAAGGTAATGGGAATGGGTGTCCTAATCCATCTAATGGAAGGGTCATTAAATAAGACATACCTACAATACCAAAACTAGCTATAAAACCATGAGCAGCGATTGGTCCTAATGATTGAGTTAATACATCCATAAATAATGGTTGTTCGAATTGAGATTGACCAACAATCCTACCCAGGTGTGATGTGACTGTATAAATTGCGTGAACGAATGCAGCGACAGTTGAACCCATAGCAATTGCTACGACTGGAATGATGCCTGCGGATATAGCAAGAGCTGCTATAGCACCAGCGGTACCACACCATACTCCATAAGAAACTGGTTCACCAGAAGCTGCCTTATTTATCATACGGTGTAAGTGTCCCATCTGAGGAGCAAGCTGTACTTGTGAGTTAGGGTTACTTTGAGAACCTATGTCTGACTCTAAGTCCTCTGCAGCACCTGCAATAGTAGCAGCAGCGCCCATTAATGCGACTACACCTAATGTAATAGGGTCCATTTTTTCTTTTCCTCCTAAATTATTAAATTAAATTTAATAAACAAATTGTGATTAAAAAATAATCACTTTAGATATATTCAATAAGAATTATTAAATCCAACAATTGCTAGATTGAATCCGAAAATTCAATTATTTGATAAAATAATTCATATCTATGATTATACTTCAAAACTTAAACAAAGATTTTTTAAATCAAATAAGCCGTGAAGATTAATCACTAAGCTTTTAATCTAGCTAGATTAAATCCTTAATGTGTTAAGAATGAAATATTTGATGAATAAATCTAAAAATCTTAATAATTAAACTTGAATAATTAATAAGATAAAGCATAAAATAACTTAATTGGTTTCTTAAAAAACTTATTAAAAATCATTAAATTCGAAAAAAACCTAAATAAAGCTTTTTTTTATTAAAAATCTTTTAAAAAATTTTTAAGAATACCTAAAAATTATTTTATTTTAAAGATTATTATCATAATCTTAATATAATTTTTTTAAATTGCAATATATAAGTTTTACTAAACTTATTTAAGAAATTGACCTCTCTCAACCTTTTTATTCAAAACCGATTGAATAAAAATCAATTCTTATTTAATAGAACAATCTAAAATTTTGAAAAAAATAAATAAGGTGAAAGAAAAACTTTCCAAATTAAAACCATTGGTTTTAAACCCTTATTTATAAATCCCTAAGGCATATGCCTCTATTTTTGTGTTTGATTCTAAGATCAAAAGATCTTTTCTATTTGTACCATTAAATTACTTTAAACCTAATGATTCAAGACTCAAACCCTGCAAATTTATTTTGCAGGGATGATGAGGCTTCTTTCACCAGCAGGTTCGAATTCTCTTAATGCACCCTTAGCGAATTCAGCACGTACTTGTGAGTAGTCGAATACTAAGTTAGGGTCAGAGAAAGTAATTTTAACGAGAGGGTTCATTGCGAAAGCGTCTCCACGAGCGGAGTGAGGTGCTTGAGCAATACCTGCGTATTCACCTTGGTGACCTACATTCATTGCATAGTTAGGGTAGTTAGGACCTCTTAATTCAATTGGCAGACCTTCGTCGTTTCTGATAGCGAATACGTTAGCTGCACCACATTGATCTTGTAAGTCGTAACCGTAGAATCCTAATCTGGAGTGTTGTTCTTTGTGTAAGTATTGTGCTAAGTACCATGCACTTAAACCAGTTTGACCGTTACCGGTAGCGAATGCTGTGGAAATACCAGCAGCAGCAGATACTACAGCAGCTCTTTGAGATCCACCGAAGTGGGTTTCGAGTAATGCTGGGTATTCTTCGTATTGTTCAAGTGAGTAGAAGGTTACTTCGGAACCTACATCTAAAACAGTGTCCATAGTGTTAGGAGCTTCAGTTAAACCACCGTATTTGTCTTCTACATAGTCTTTACCGAAGTATGAGAAGTCGTCTAATACGTTATCGGTGTATGCTGCGGTAGCATATTGAGTGAATCCTACACCACCAGACATGTAAGAACCTAACCAGATTTGGTCGTATAAAGCTGCACCTAAAGCTACTACTTCTAATGAAGATTTAACAGGGTCGTCGGTTACTCTGGTACCTTGTGCGATATCAGCCATGAATCCGAATGGGACACCACCGAGCTCGTTTCCTGCTCTTGCTCTTCTGATAGGTAAGTAAGTACCCATACCAATAACTTCTGCGTGTTTGGATGCGTATGCGAAGTCACCAGTAGCTCCTTCACCAGCACATTGACCGTATGCGGAAATCATTGACATACCAATTTGCATAGCAGACCATCTGGAAGTTGTACCACCATCACAAACTCTTCCTACAACGGAAGGAATGTGTACAGCTTGCCAAATTGCTCCGCCTACTTCAGCTTTTAAAGCTTCAGCTTGTTCTTCTGGGAATTGTTTGTTGATGTCTAAAACGAATGCAGAGTCGATTTCGTCTGCTAATTCGTCGTCACCAGTAAATACTTTTACGTAGGAGTCTTCTACGAGTAATGGGTCGGTTTCTACCATGTGCTCTTGTACTACAGCTGCACCAGGCATAGCGTGGTTTACAACTTCGAGGTAGTTGGTAATGGTTTCAGGAGTTACTTCCATACCTAATCTTTTCTCGAGTACGTTGTGTGCAGTGTTTAATCCTACAATTACAGTTCTTCTAATGTCATCCCATGCTTGTTGGATAGCTGCGTTGTTAACAAAGTGTAAATCGTCACCTTCAACAAAAGTGTCGGTTCCGGATAATTGGTAGCTCATTAAAGCTCTTTGTCCAAGAGGGTTACCAATGTCAGGGTTGTACATAGGGATTCCTCTTTTCTCAGCAATAGCTTTACCTTCGTTTACAAATGCAGTTTTTCTCTCAGATTGTTTCCAACCACCCATGTTATAGAAGGTGGTAGTTTTTTCATCTGGAGCTTCTTTGAATTTTTTGGTCATTGCATCTAAGAATTTTTTATCAGCCATATTAATTAACCTCCTTAATTCTCCTATAACTCTGGGTTGTAACCATAGTTGGATCTTGTTACAAAGATTTTGTTTAATACTTCTACAGCATCAGCGTCATCTTTGTAAGCTTCACCATCAATTCTGTAAATAGTGGTTTTAGCTCTCAAGGTCTCTTCATCTAATGGTTCACCTAATACAACAGGTTCATCTAATTCGTGTCCGATTTGGTCTTTTACCATTTCTACTTTACCGGTTTCTTTGTTGAATACTTGTCTTCTGAGCATGTCAAACATTAAACCGTTTTCATCGAGTCTTAAAGAGTGTCCGTGTACACCAGAACCTCTGATTCCAGTACGTGCTGGGTCAAAGTATTCGTTTTCGAGTAATTCTTTGGAAATACGTTCTACATCTCTTTCACGAGCTTCGATAATTTGTCTACCGGATAATGTACCTGTGTCTACTCCTCTGTATCTGTTTAAGTAGGATCTTGCTCTTAAGTAAGGTTGAGCTGGTGCGAAGTACATGGAGTCTACGAATTGAATGTATCTTACACGGTCTCCTGCTTTTGCACCGTCAATAGGTTCTACTAATTCTCTAATAATGTCATCAGGTTCGTCCATCTCATCGAGTGGTGGGTGAACGGATTTGTATTCTTCACCTGGAGCTCTGTGACCTAAGAGTTTTACTACGTCTTCGTCAGATATTTCTCTTAAAACTTCTAATTCGTACTCAGGGTTAGTGAAGTTTCTTCTGTTTTGAGCAACCTGAGAAGTTCCTGGATAAAATTGTGCCATAATCATGCATCTCCTAATGTTAATTTAACTTTTCTAATAATCTCATCTAATTTTTCCTGAGAAGCGGTTTCGCCTCTGATAACACCTGTAACTATATTCATAATTTTCCCTTGTGTTTTTACTTCATCCGGCATGACCTGTGCGGTCTTGACGCCGATTTTTGCAAAATCTTCAAAGTCTACAGGATATTCACAAATAATCACACATGGTTTATTTACATTTCTTAATATTAATCTTGCCTTGTAAATAATATGGTTTCTTACTCCGCCTAAATGAATTACAAGTACCTTGAAGCGTTCCATCTGTTCGACTTCCCTGTCGGATAAACCAAACAAACTGCCTCCGCTAGCACCGGGTGTATCATGCGGAACACCACTACCCGCATTTAAAATCATGGTACTGGTTAACAAGTTAGCTTCACGCAATGCAAATGTAATTTCACAAACAGGTTTGGTAATGTGTCTTCGACCTGGAGACATGGCAACTGCCAAGACATCGCTTCCGCACTCGGCGAAAGTTCCTCTTTGAGCAATTCCTCCTCCTTCACCAAGACCTCTTGTTTCCCTACAGTCAACAACGTGAGTACATCTTCCAATCATATTATCACATGGTAAGTGTCAATTATTCCCCTTGATCTCTTCTTAGAATGTCAACATTATCTTTGAATTGAGAACGAGTATCTGAAATTCCAATGAATTCCTCAGGAAGTTCAGTTCCGGAACCATATTTGATATCATCAGTTACAGTTCTTTGTTTTCTAATATACTGAGATTTGCTGGTATTAATATCAAAACCGTTTTTAATATGTTCATCACATATGCTTCTGATTTTTTCAATACCCACATCCCCGTATAATTCAATCCAAATTCTGCCTGTTTTAACCTTCAATTCAACCTCTTCACCATTAACAGTGATTATGCGGCGGTCTCCATATCGACGATCGATATCATCTTGAGGAGGAAGCCTAGGTCCTTGAAGCACAGTTCTTTTAACTTCATCTAAAGATTCAATATCATTCAATAATTTTTCGGTGGTATCAGCACCTAGAATTCTGTGGGGGAAAATTTCAATATCCATTAATAAACCTCAATCATTTGCTAAATTAGATTTTAATTAATAAATTAATTAGATTACTTAGAAGTCACCTTTGATCTCAGCAGCTGCTTCAGCAACATATTTGAGAGGTTCTCTGAATTCGTCAATCTCACTGTATACTTCTTTAATTAAACCAGAAGTTGCTTCTGGGGAGAAAAGTTGAGTACCAGCATCTAATGCCATACCTGCAGCTACGCAAGGAATAGTGAATCCTTTACTGTGTCTGGTTACTACGTGGTTACCGTTGAATAAACCAGGACCTCCACCACCGTAAATGGAGTGAGAGAAGAAAGAGAATCCAACAGCTACACCTTCAGCTCTACCCCAGTCGATACTTGGTAAACCAGTAGCGAATTCAATGTTGTCGTTGAAGTAGAGGATAGTGGATGGAATACCTTGAGCAGCTCTTGCTGCACCAACGTTTACCATAATTGCAGCGGTACAACCAGCAGCAGCATATGCGTTCCATTTAGCTGCATCGTTGGTTCCGTAAAGGCTGAATCCGTTTAAGTCTTTTTCTGCAGCAATAATGCCATCAGCTTCAGCTTTTGCAATGGTGTCTTGTACGATGGAACCTACAGTTCCGTCAACAGCATTGTCTTTTACTAAATCTAATACCATGTTGTCTGCGTTTAAACCTTGGTAAGCTAAACCTAATAAGTGCATTCTTTCGTATGCACCTACTGCGTCACCCATTTCAAACATAGCAGTTTGTTCGAAGATACTTGCAAGTGCAGTAGCTTGTAAAGTGTTTTTTAAAGTTGCAGCTACGAAGTCGTTTGCTTTAATGTTTCTTAAAGAGTAACCTGGACCTTCGAGTTTTTGTGGCACGTCTAACATAGTTTTTAAGTTGGAACCCATGTATTCAACAGATTGTGGGTATCTACCTAAGATTGCAGCTTTAACCATGTTTGCATCGTACATGCTTACATCAAATTCTTTAATAATGGTTTGAGTTAATGCAGTTGCAGTTGCTAAAGTTGCAACGGAGTATTCTGCAGCAGAGTCTAATCTGATAGTAGGAACTTGAACTAAAATAGTTTTTCCACCAGAAAGAACTTCTACTTTGGTATCATCGTCTTCTTTAACTTGGAGCATATCTTTTAAGGATGCTGCAATGTTGTCAGCGTTTTCAACAAGAGCTAAATCCATTTCTCTTCCTAAGATCTTGGATTTTGCTCCACCGACAGCACCAGTTTTTAAAGATTTTTCGATACCGCCTAAACTTACAGCTACAGTTCTTTTTACACCGCTAATAATGTTCTTAATAGCAGGGTTATGTAAAGGACTGATAGCTTCAATAGGTACCTCAGATTCGACTAAGTTACCTCTATCGTCGTACAAATCGATTTTATCATCAAACTTTGCCAATTTTTTCCCTCCTAAATAAATAGAGTTGAATATACCTCTCAAAAAAACCATTTTAGTTTCGTTGAGTAAAGCCACAAAGAAATTTCTTTGTAATAGCTAGCTATTTGGTATACAAATATTATTTTATTTAAAATATAATATAAACATTATCGTAACAATCAAATCGCAAACTTTATAAATGATAAAAGTTTCAAAATTTTTTAATATAACCATGTGAAAAAGTAATACTTTTTATTTTAATTAAAAAGGATTTATTTTATTCATAACGATTATAAACATATTAAATTACATATTAACCTAATATAAAATGATTATATAAAAATTACAAAAATAAAAATCATTAAAATATATAAAATAAGACATATTAAGCAATATTAAAAAAATTTAAAAGTAATACTTTTACGAGAGCTTAGTTTTTAAAATAGAAGATTAAAATTTATTAAAATCTTATGAAAATAGTTTTTTATGATTATTTTATTTAAAAAAAATAGAAAAATAAAGAAAATAGTAAAAAAATGATTTTAATTACTTATTTGACAAAAAATAATAAAAGGTTTTGTTAAAAGTATTAAGTACATTTGCAACATATGAAACTAATAAAAATAATTAAAAAAATTAAGATTTTTTCTTCTAAAAAATAAAATAAAAAATATCAAAAATTATAAAAAATTTTTATAAATATAATAATAAGAATTTAAAAAAATGCAAATATTTTAAAAAAAATAAATCTGAAAATTATTAAAAAATAGAAAAATCAGAGTGTGAAAAAAATATAATAAATATATTAAAAATTTTTTAGATATTTATAATATTATTATATTCTTCTCATGCCGAAGAAGTTTATTGCTTGAATCAATTCAATGAAAGACTCCAGCTCATGTTCTATGACTTCTTCCTCATTCATTCCGCTGCTTAACTCACCGTCAACGCTTAAAGTATCCGGCCCATAGCCTACAACTCTTTCAACACCATCAGCACTCAGGATTCTCTCGGCATCCATCAAATTGACAAATGCCCTTCCTGGAAGAATCACAGCATCCTTTATATCATCCAAATCAAGTGCTTCAAGGTCCTGCTTTGTCATAAGACAGGCAATATCCTTTTTAGTTGCCACAACATTGACATCTCCATCAAGCTTGTCAAAGATTTTCTTTAAAAATGGCGCAGCTATCTTGGATGTAAGTATAGTAGCTTCTCCGGTTATCGCAGGCAATATATCCAGAAATTCCTCATATTCCGGTTTTGAAAGGATGAACGGAGCCCCTATAGTAGGATCGCTTAAAGGTGTGCCTGTAACACGAAGCTTGTACTCTGAATTGATTTCTCTTACAAGCTCTTCGAATTCCAATGGCTCGTGAGGAGTAATTCCTTCTACAATTGGTTCGTTTCCTAAAATCAGACCTTGATCATAGGTGTTTGCAAAGCGCATCATCATCAATGCCTTTGCTCCCCACTCTTCAAGCTTGTTGCAGGTTTCTCTTAAGACATCACCATCATTGACACCCGGAATGATTACGGCAGCTGCAAAAAGGTCTGCATTTTCAGCAAAAATCTGTGCCGCCTTTAAAGATTCCTCAGGATTCTTGTCTCCCATCCAGGTTCTTCGAAGATTGGCATCTGATGAAAATAAAGTGAATGTGACCTCGTTGACTCCCTGGCTTACAAAACGGCTTGCAATATCTCCGTCATCTATGCCTTTTCCACTTGTATATCCAAGGTGTACTGGAATCTGCCATTGGTTTATAGCCCCTATCAATTCCTCAAGCTGTGGATAGCAGCTGACATCTCCACCACCGGTGATATTGATTTTAAGATCTCGAGGATCGACTTGATTCATCATTAGGGACATTTGAAGCTCGTTTAATACTTGAAATGCTGGATAGAACTCATGGCCCATCTCCTGAACCCCTTCATTGCAAACAGGACAACCTATTTTGCCTGGAGGGCAGTGCCTGCATCCCAAAGGTTCTGCCAACGGCTTCGCCTTCTTGAAATAACAGTATTTGCAAAATCCTCTACAATCTTTCCCTGGAACGCCTCCAAGGTCTGCTACAAGCTGCATTTTTATGCTCCTAATTCTCCTTAATTCTGAATAAATTATATATGTCTAATGATTTATAAAAATTTTCAATATTTGTGCAAACTTTGTTATAAATATTATAATATTTATTTGTATTCATAAACTTTATAGTCATTCATATTTTTACAGTGATTCATTATGATAATAACTTATTTAGCAAATAATCTCATCAGATTAACCAATGAAATTTTTTATCATAAACTCTTTGCCATGTCAACCCCTAACTGATATGCTGCATTTAAATCCTTAGGGAACTGATTTTCCAAGGATTCCTTTTTCAAATCAGCATCGAAGACATCGTTTGCATATTTGCTGTAATCTTTGAATTGATAGGTATCATACACAGTCAAGCGCTCTCCTTTTGAGAAAACCCCATGCAGATATTGCTCGAAGGCATCAAAAACAGTTTCATAATATTCAACCAGCGGAGAGTCCTGAGGAACATTCATATCATATATTGTGGCTACTGGGAACTTGCGGGGAGCCAGTGAATCAACCTTTTCAAGATAAGTGAAATAAGGGAAAACCAGACGTTCGAAAAAACTTCTCATCTGTCCACTGATATCGCCGAAGTAAACAGGACTGCCAAGTATCAAACCATCGCAATGTGAAATGTCATTAAGGAGAGGCTTCAAATCATCATTTATGGGACATTTTCCATAATATTTGCTTCCTAGTTTCTTGCAGTGAAAACATGACCTGCAGCCTGTATAATCAAGCTTGTATAAATTAACAAGTTCAAAGTCGTTTTCTTCTCCAACTGTATCCCTGATACCATCCAAAGCGGATTCAAGTAATTTGATGGTATTACCTTCCTTTCTATTGCTTCCGCATACTGCATAAAATTTCATAACAAACCCCGATAATATTTCTAAAAATAGTTGAAAATCAAAATAAAATTTTAAAAAATAAAATTAAAATATCATTAAAAAATCCAAGATATTAAAAATCAAATATCTGGAAAAGAATCATTAAATCATGAAAAATAGAAAAAATCATCCAATCAAATAAATGAGATAATGGATGATGATTATTACATCAAATCATCCAATCAATTGAATTATTCAATCAGTATCTATTCTACAAGTGAGCTTTCAGTAGCAAGCTCAATAAGTATGTAGTCATACATATGAGACTTCCTGACTTCAGCAATCTCTTTTAATTTATGTCCATCGATTACAACGTTTTCGATTTCCTCATGGTACTTGTCATAATCAAGCTTTACCCTCAAGCCGGAAAGCTGGCTTGTAACAGGAGTAGGGGACAAGATATCCTTGATTGCAGGAACCTGCTTCTCTATTTCATCCTTGACCAGAATAGCCGGTTCAATAGGAGGATCCTGAGCAATTTCCTTCTTTCTCTCGTTTAAAAGGCGTTCCACGGTTTCAACCAAGTTCCTTAAAGCGCGGATATTGTCTCCTCTTTTTAATCTGCGAGGTATTCTTCCTAATCCTGAGACATATGCATCAGCACCAGGCAATTCTTCCAGATCTATCTCAGGAGCGCCTGTTACGATTACCGGAATGTCGATATCATCAAAGAGGAATGACTTGTCGATGATGCATTGCTTGAAACTTCCAAGAGCAAAAATAGCTATGTCATGCTCTTCAATCAGTCTTTTCTCTCCTTCGCTTATTCCAGCTGTTCCTTTTCCATGTCCTCTGGCAAGCCCAACCATGTTGTCCTTTGCTCCATAGCGTCGAAGATACTCTGATATGTCACATGCTGCATGAGGGAGGTGATGTCTTGCAAGG
>Ga0256404_1008781_pt1 | contig 14923 bp, 14 predicted proteins | sample RumenRJG_01DNA_FD_185990 | JGI IMG/M metagenome (GOLD analysis project Ga0256404, IMG submission 185990) | Bovine rumen microbial communities from Lethbridge, Alberta, Canada - RJG_01 | ecosystem: Host-associated > Mammals > Digestive system > Stomach > Rumen | place: Canada: Alberta | collected...
CGTGACGTCCGCCGTCACGCCCATGCCGGCGGCAATACCCTTGGTAAGCTGGGTCTTTCCCGCTCCCAGGTCCCCCGTGAGCACCAGCACGTCGCCCTCGCGGAGAAGGCCGCCCAACACGCGGCCAAGCGCGATGGTCTCCTCCTGCGACGCTGTTCTAAACGACGCCTCTCGTGCCACGGCTACTCCTTCCCCGGGCCAGGCGGGTTGTCCCGCAGCCATTGGCCCACCATGGCAAGGTCGCTCTCGAGAAGCGGCTGCCAGTCCGAGTGGTAGATGCAGGCCGCCGGGTGAAACGTGGGACACACCACAAAATGCCCGGTCTGGTACAGCTTGCCACGCAGCGACGTGACGCCCGCCTCGGTGCGCAGCACAAACTGAGAGGCAAAGTTGCCCAGGCAAACAAGGACGTCCGGCCACACGGAACGAATCTGCTCGCGCAGGAAGGGCGAGCAGGCCGCAATCTCCTCGGGCTTGGGGTTGCGGTTTCCGGGCGGGCGGCACTTCACCACATTGGCAATGTAGATCTGGTCGCGCATAAGGCCGGCAACCGAGAGGAGCGAGTCAAGCTTGTGTCCAGCGGCGCCCACGAAGGGCTCGCCCTGCAAGTCCTCGTTACGTCCGGGACCCTCGCCCACAAACATCACGCGCGCATTGGGGTTGCCCACGCCAAAGACGAGGTTGGTGCGCGTCTGTCCCAAGGGGCAGAGCTGGCAGTTGCCCATGACGGCACGAATCTCCTCGAGTGTGACCTCCTGCGGACCCTGGTGCTCGTGGCCGGGGATGTGCATCACCGACATCTCTCCATCGCCCTCCAAGAGGCTGGCGCGCTCACGCCGGCGCCTAGACATAGACCTTCTCAAGGCGCATGCCAAAGTCGCATACGACCTCGTAGTTGATGGTGTCGCGAAGCTTGGCCATCTCGTCGGCGGTAATCTCCTCGTCACCGTCGCGTCCGATGACGGTCACCACGTCGCCCATCTCTACCGGCTTAGCGGGTCGATACGCGCGGGCGTTGTTCACGTCCACCGCAAACATGAACTGGTCCATGCAGATGCGGCCAACCTGGCGGCAGCGCGCACCGTTCACGATGACGTCCATGTTGTTGGAGAGCGTGCGCGCAAGGCCGTCGGCATAGCCGATGGGCACGGTTGCCACCTGCATGTTCTGCTTGGGGACGCGCCATGTGAGGCCGTAGCCCACGCCGTCGCCCACGCTGGGGTAGACAGCACGGGTGACGCGCCCGCGCACACTCATGACCGGCTCGAGCTGGATGCGCGGCGCCGTGGTCTCGGCAGGCTGCAGGCCATAGAGGCCAATGCCCACACGGCACATGTCGTAGTGGCACTCGGGGTGCAGAACGGTACCCGGCGTGTTGTCGCAGTGGACAAGGCCAGTCTCCAGGCCTGCCTCGCGCACCGTGGCAACAGCCTCGTTGAAGCGGTTGAGCTGCAGCGCAAAGTCCCAGTCGTCGATGAGGTCAGCGGTGGCGAAGTGCGTGAACATGCCCGCGCACTCAAGGCCACGGTGAAAGTCGATGGTGCGGCGCAGCTCCAGCACGTCCTCGCGACGCACGCCAATGCGCGTCATCCCGGTATCCACGGCCAGGTGGTAGCGGGCAACCTTGCCCGAGGCGGCCGCGCACTCACCTAGCGCGAGCGCGAACTCGGACGTGTAGACCGAGGGCATGATGTCATAGTCCACGAGCGTCTGCACGCAGTCCATGGGCGGCTCGGAGAGCACGAGGATGGGCCACTCGATGCCCGCCTGACGCAGCTTCACGCCCTCGTCTACGGTGGCAACGGCAAACTGGTCCGCGCCGGCGGAGTGCATGGCGCGCACGCAGCGCTCCGCGCCGTGCCCATAAGCGTCCGACTTTACAACGCACATCATCTTGACGCCGGGTTCGAGGAGCGCCTTGAACTTGCGCGTGTTCCGCTTGAGGGCCGAGAGGTCAATCTCAACCCACGCCCACCTGCTCGCAGGGCTCTGAACTGCCATGCCTACGCTCCCTAGTTGTTATCGTCACCGTTGTCGGCGTCGGGGAAGGTCACGCGCTCCCCCAGAGCGTCGTCCGCAATGCCCAGCTCATCGATGATGTCAGATGCCATGACGCCCCTCGAGCCCATGCGCTCCATGGCAAGCGTAGCGGCGTAACCGTGAAGCTCGCAGGAGAGGGCACAGAGCAGCGGCAGGTTGTCTACGCGCCCGTAGGTCTGCGCGAGCTTGGAGACGATGATGCCGCCCAGGACGTCCCCAGAGCCCGCCGTGGCAAGCGCCGCCGGTCCAGGCTTGGGGAGAATGGCCTGCTCGACGCCCACGCAGCCGGTTGCGGTGCCCTTGGCAACCACGACCAGCTCCGAGCCCCCATCGGACCATACGATCTTGCGTGCGTCCTCAAGCTGGTCCACCAGCGAGGCAGGCGGATTCTCCTCCTTGCCCACCAGACGGCCAAGCTCGCGGCGGTGCGGCGTAAGCACAAGCGGCGTGTTCCTGCGCAGAATCTCTGGGAAGTCCTGCAGCTTGCCCGAGGTAAGCCGGGCAATGCAGTTGAGCGCGTCCGCGTCGAGCACGAGTGGGACGGGAGATGCGAGAAGCGCCGAGACAACGGCCACGGTGCCGCCGGAGACGCGCATGCCGGGGCCGGCGAGAACCGCCGAGCGCTTCTCGGCCAGCTTGGACACTATGGTCGCGGCATCCTTGGAGATGGTGCCGTCCTCGTCGCAGGGCAGCCCCACGACGGGAATCTCCAGCACATGCGCCTGTACCTGCGGCACGATGCACGCGGGCACGGCCAGCGTAACGTAGCCAGCACCGGCGCGGGCGGCGGCGCGGGCCGCCAGGATGGGCGCACCCACAAAGCGAGAGGAGCCGCCCACGACAAGCACCGAACCGCGGGAGAACTTGTCGACCGCTGTGGTGGGCGGCACCATCACGTCGAGGTAATCCTCGAGGTCGGTGCGCCAGGCCACTGGGTCTGCCTCGACCACGATCTGCTCGGTCTGCTCGGCAAGTGGCGCCACGACAATAGCTCCGCACACGTCGCGACCGTCGTCGGCGAGAAGGCCGGGCTTCAGGCACAGCATGGTGACCGTGAGGTCTGCAACCACGCAGGCACCGGGGGCATGCCCCGTCTGCGCCGAGAGACCGCTGGGAACGTCCACCGCAACCACGCGCACGCCGGAGCTGTTCACGCAGTCGATCCAGATGTCGAAGGGCGCGCGGACGTCTCCGTGGAAGCCCGTGCCCAGCATGCAGTCGAGCGCCACGTCGGAGGCAGAGAGGAGCCCCTCGAGCTCATCGCGCGACGGACCCACCAGCGTGGAGACGCCCGCGCGCACGGCGCGCTGCGCCACCTGGCGCGCAAGGTCGCCGGAGAGCTGGTCTGGCTCGACGGGCGTGACCACCTTAACGTTTACGCCATGAGCAAGCAGGGCCTCGGCTGCAACCCAGCCATCTCCCCCGTTGTTGCCCATGCCGGCGAGAATCACGGCATTCTGCACGTCTCCCAGGGCAAGCGCTTCCTGTGCCGCAGCGCAACCGGCGCGGTGCATGAGCTCAGAGATGCTCACGCCCACGCGAGTGAGCGCGACCTCGACGCGCTTGACGTCTTCGACGTTGAGTACGGGCTGCATATCGTTCTACTCCTTGGCTGGCTCTACCGGCACGGATGCGTCCGCGGCTCCCCCGGCATCGCCTTCCTCATATTTCAACTGGGTGTCGGCGACGGAACTCTCCCCCGACACGTCAGCCATTATCCCATCTTGCGCGCGTTCGAGTTCGTCCAACACAGAACGCGCTTCTCGGAACGAGGCGGCAAGCTCGCGCTCTGGATCGGGCCTGTCGTCTGGCTGGGGACGCACTTCGTCCGTCACGGCCACGGCATTGGCAACCGCAACGTCACGCGTGTAGGAGAGCGAGAGCGCCACCTCGCGCACGCCGCCCTCGTGGGCAATCTGGGCGGCGCGGCCGGTGAGCAGCGCACGGGGCCTTCCCTGCGCGTCCATGGTCACCGAGACGTCTGAGAAGCCCACGCCGTTCGAGAAGCCCGTGCCCAGCGCCTTGACCACGGCCTCGCGCGCTGCAAAGCGCGCAGCGTAGTGCTCGGCGGGCCGGGCGCAAGCGTCGCAGTAGGCTCGCTCCTCCTCGGTAAACACACGGCGGAGAAATGACGGCCTGCGGCGCATGGTGCGCTCCATGCGCACAATCTCGAGCATGTCGACGCCAATGCCAGCCAGTGCCATGCGCTACTCCACCGTGACGGACTTGGCGAGGTTCCTGGGCTTGTCCACGTCACAGCCGCGCGAGCGGGCAACGTAGCGAGCCAGCACCTGCAGGTGGACGACGGCAACAATGGGGACAAGAAGCTCGTCCTCCACCGGCGGAATCCACAGCACGTGCTCGCAGAGCGACGCCACAGACTCGTCACCGTCGGTGGCCACTGCCACGCAGGTGGCACCGCGAGCGATGACTTCCTGGATGTTCGAGACGGTCTTGTCGTGCACGCGGTCCTCAGGGACGATGGCCACCACCGGGAAGCCCGGCTCGAGCAGGGCGATAGGACCATGCTTCATCTCGCCGGCGGGGTACGCCTCGGCGTGCAGGTAGCTGATCTCCTTGAGCTTGAGGGCGCCCTCGTAGGCGGTGGTGGAGTTGACCCCGCGGCCGAGGAACAGCGCTGAGTGCGCACGGCGGAAGACGGCAGCGGCCTGCTTGTCCTGCCAGGCGCGCGAGAGGACGGTGCGGATAAGGTCTGGCAGCGTGGCAAGGTCGGCATAGTGGCCGCTCACCTCGGTGGCGTCCATGTGGCCGTTGGCCTGTGCCAGGCGCAGCGCAAAGAGCGCGCAGGCCACCATCTGGGCCGTGTAGGCCTTGGTGGAGCACACGCAGACCTCCGGGCCCGCCTGCACATAGAGGACGCCGTCGGACTCGCGCGCAGCGGAGGAGCCCAGCACGTTGGTCACGGCGAAGACCTTGCAGCCCAGCCCCTTCATGCGGCGCGCCGCCGTGAGGGTGTCTGCTGTCTCGCCGGACTGCGTGATGATCATGCAGAGCGTGTGCTCGGTGATGAGGACGTCCTGCTCGTAGTTGAACTCGGAGGCATACTCGCAGACAACCGGGACGTGCGCCCAGGTCTGGATGAGGGTCCGGGCAATGAGGCCCACGTGGTAGGAGGTACCACAAGCGATGATGAAGATGCGGTCCACGGCCGCGAGGTCCTCCTCACTCATGCGAAGCTCGTCGAGAAGGATGCCCTTCTCGCCCAGACGACCCTTGAGCAGGCGCTCGATGGCTTCGGGCTGCTCGGCAATCTCCTTCTCCATGAAGTCGGCGTAGCCGCCGAGCGTTGCTGCGGAGGCGTCCCAGTCGATATCAAAGGTGCTGGGATGCTCGACCGTGGTACCCTCGGCGTCGTAGACGGTGACCTTGCCGGACTTCTCGAGCAGCGCGACCTGGCCGTTCTCGAGCTGGATCACGTGGGACGTCACGCTTGCGAGCGGCGTGACGTCGGAAGCGGCGTAGGCGCCATCGGACGTGGAGGCCACCACGAGCGGTGAGCCGTTGCGTGCAACAACAAGCTGGTCGGGGGCATCTGCGCACACCACGGCGAGCGCCCAGGAGCCCTCGAGGCGGCTCACAGCGTTGTTCACGGCAGCAACCAGGTCGCCCTTGCAGGGGCCGGCCCACGCGTCCTCGATGAGGTGCGCCACGACCTCGGAATCTGTGTCGGAGGCAAAGGTGTGACCGTTGCGGGACAGGTAGCCGCGCAGCTCTCGGTAGTTCTCGATGATGCCGTTGTGGACAATGGCGATGCGGCCAGTGCAGTCCAGGTGCGGATGTGCGTTCTTGTCGGTGGGGGCGCCGTGCGTAGCCCAGCGCGTGTGCGCAATGCCCGTGGTGCCCGTGAGGTTTGCGGTCTTGCAACGGTCTGCCAAGACCGAGACGCGGCCGGCGCACTTGACGCCGTGGAGCTCGCCGTCGGGCGAGAGCACCTCGACGCCGGCCGAGTCATAGCCGCGGTACTCGAGCGTTGCCAGCCCGTCCAGAAGGAACTGGGCCGCCTGCTTCTTGCCGGTGTATCCCACGATTCCGCACATGTTTGCCCCCTCGCACACAAATTACGGTTAGTTTGCGCACGTGCGCCGGTATGACGCACGTCGCCTAGAGTCTATCAGCCGCGGATAATGCTCCGCGGCCCAACTGGTATCGACGAAGAGAAACCACGCCGCCGGACCTATGTACGGCAGCGTGGGCGTCAATGTTTCCTACTCCTTGAACGGCTCCAGGGCCTTGAGGACGATGGCGTTGGCCTCCTGGCACAGGCGATCCTCCGGAGCCTCAGCAAGCACGCGGACCAGGGGCTCGGTGCCCGAGGCGCGCACTAGGACACGGCCGTTGCCCTCGAGGAACTTCTCGGCCTCGGCCACGGCCTCCTTGACTTCGGGTGCCGCCATAGCTGCGTCCTTGTCGGCAACGCGCACGTTCACGAGCTGCTGAGGATAGAGCGTGACGGGGCGCGTGAGCTCGGAGAGCTTCTCACGCTCGGCACGCAGGACCTCCATGATGCGCAGACTCGTCATGATGCCGTCGCCGGTCTTCTCGAGGTCGCCAAAGATGATGTGGCCGGACTGCTCTCCACCCAGGGTGTAGCCGTTCTCCATCATGCATGCCCACACGTTCTTGTCGCCAACCGCGGTCTTCTCGTAGGAGAGGCCCGCAGCATCAAGCGCCTTGAAGAAGCCAAAGTTGCTCATGACCGTGGGCACCACGGTGTTCTTGGCAAGGCGCCCGTGCTTGGCCATGTAGGTGCCGCACACGTACAGGATGAGGTCGCCGTCGACCAGGCGGCCACGCTCGTCTACGGCAAGGCAGCGATCGGCGTCACCGTCGTAGGCAAAGCCCACGTCGAGGCCGTTGCGGACGACAAAGTCCTGCAGGCGCTGAATGTGGGTCGAGCCGCAGTCGACGTTGATGTTGAAGCCATTGGGTGCATTGTTGATGACGTGGGTCTCGGCGCCCATGGCGTCGAAGACCGGGCGCGCAACGCTGGAGGCGGCGCCGTTTGCGCAGTCCAGGCCCACCTTGACGCCCTGCATGGAGAAGCCGCAGGAGGCAATGAGGTGCGCGATGTAACGGTTGCGGCCCTGCATGTAGTCAACGGTGCAGCCAATGGCGTCACCGGTCGCGAGAGGAACCTCGAGCTTGCCGTCGATGTAGTCCTCGACCTGCTCAAGAACGTCCTCGTCCATCTTGTAGCCCTCGCGGTTCACGAGCTTGATGCCGTTGTCCGTGAAGGGGTTGTGGCTTGCGGTGATCATAACGCCACAGTCAAAGCCGCCGTCGATGACCTCGTACGAAACGCCGGGCGTGGGGATGACGTGCAGCATGTAGGCATCGGCACCACTTGCAACCAGGCCTGCTACCAGCGCAGACTCGAACATGTAGCTCGAGCGACGGGTGTCCTTGCCTATAAGCACGCGAGCCTTGGCGCCGCGACGGACACCGTAGTACCAGCCCACAAAGCGCCCGATCTTATAGGCGTGGTCAACATTAAGGCCCTCGTTGGCCCTGCCCCTAAAGCCGTCGGTTCCGAAGTACTTCATTTCTCGCTCCTTGTTTCGGGGTACCGGTTATGCGCAGTGAGAATGATTCTACCAGTTGCCTGTGGGCGCACTGTGGGGAGTGGCTCTCTCAACTCTCGTCGCGTCCGTACCCCTCCCGGCCTCCTCGTTCTTTAGCGGTTTCTGAGAAACGGGCGCCGCGTTTGCCCAGATGGCGAGCGGCACGATTCTCAAATACCGCTAAAGAACGGCAAGGGGTGAAAACGGCAAGGGGCGAGGGAGCGGAAGAGGACAGGGCTGCCCCCGCACAAAAAATCGGGACCCGCAGCATGTGCGAGTCCCGATAAGGGGCAACGTTCCGAGAAAGCCTAGCGCTTCGAGAACTGCGGGCGCTTGCGGGCCTTCTTGAGGCCGTACTTCTTGCGCTCGACGGCACGAGAGTCGCGGGTGAGGAAGCCAGCCTTCTTGAGCTCCTCGCGGTACTCGCCGGCCTGGAGCAGCGCGCGGGCGATGCCAAGGCGCAGAGCGCCGGACTGGCCGTTGATGCCGCCGCCATCGCAGCGGGCGAGGACGTCGAAGGACTCGGCGGTCTCGGTCAGACGGAGAGGTGCAGCGGCGTTGTCAACGAGCTGCTGACGGCCAAAGTACTGCGCAGCGTCGCGGCCGTTGACGACGATCTTGCCGGTGCCGGGAACGAGGCGGACGCGAGCGACAGCCTCCTTACGACGGCCGGTGCCGGTATAAACAACGGTGTTCTCAGCCATCGGTTAAGCCTCCACATCGATCTTGACGGGGTTCTGAGCGGCGTGCGGGTGCTCGGGGCCAGCATAGACCTTGAGCTTCATGCCCTGCTTGCGACCAAGGGTGGTCTTGGGGAGCATGCCCTTGACGGCGTGCTCGATCACGCGCTCGGGGTGCTTGGCCATGGCCTCCTTGAAGGACTCGGTCTTGAGTCCGCCGAGGTAGCCGGAGTAGCGCCAGTAGGACTTGGTGTTTGCCTTGTTGCCGGTAAGGACAACCTTGTCGGCGTTGATGACAATCACAAAGTCGCCGGTGTCGGCATTGGGGGTGTACTGGGGCTTGTTCTTGCCACGGAGAATCATGGCCGCCTGGGTCGCGAGGCGACCGAGCGTCATGCCGTCGGCGTCGATGAGCACCCACTTGCGCTCGACTTCGCCCGTCTTGGCGAACTGAGTCGACTTCTTCACTTGACTCCTCCTACACACATCTTGGATGGCTGCCTCTGGACAGGCCGCCGTGCTTTTTCGAAACAGAGGTTACGGGGCTCTGGGTGGAAAAGCCTTAAAAGTATACAGCCGCAAACGCCCTGTTTCGCGAGCTTTTTTTCCACACAATTCTGACAAGCGAGAAGGGCAACACAATACAAATGCTCTGCCTTGAGCCTCTGGAAGCAGGCACGGCTCCCAAGGTAAGCAGAACGCACAACCGCCCCTGCACTGCTGGATGGGTACCTGCGTACAGATCAGACCATAATCGCATTTAGTGAAACCCCTGGGTCATTCGACCCCAAAGACCTCTCTTATTCCGAACTGCCCAAAATACGATAATGCCAGTTTGCTGAGAGGTAGTAGAGACGAAGAAGGGTCACCAAGTTATTGGCTTCGTCGACTCTGTACACGACGATAAACACACCTAGCTGACGCCATCGCAGGCCCGAATCGCCGATGAGGGGGCCGTGCCCAGGCAGCCTGGACACCAGCCCCAGAAAAGAATCATACTTCTCAAGAAAACGAGCGGCACTCTTTTTGCCTGACTGCGTCTCGTAGTAGGTCACTGCCTCCTCAATGTCATCGGCAAAGGCATTCGCAACCACCACTTGATAGTTATTGGAGCCCATGTCGTTCTCTTAGCTCTTGAGACAGTTCACGGGCGTCGCGCGTCCTCCCGCTCGCCACGTCAGACATGGCAAGCTCGACCCCCTCCCAAAACTCCTCCTGAGAAGAAACCACATTCGGCACAGGCGGCTCAGACGAGAGCGTTGCGTGATCGCCATCGAGCCGCCACCACACGCGTGCCTCATCGCCAATACCCAAGGCGGCGCGAATCTCTTTCGGGATGGTTGTCTGGCCACCTTTTGTGAGTTTAGTAGTCATGGTCAAGGCCATTGCAACCTCCCGTCAATGTCTTCATTGAATTCAATGATAGCGCAGAAAGAGCGACCCCCTACAGGAACGCGCGTATCTCGTCGAGGTGGCTCGTAGCCTCCTGACGCCCCTGCAGGTACAGGCGCAGGAGCGGCTCGCCGTTATGCTCGGAGGTGCGAATGGTCACGGGCTCGGGCGGCCTCAGCACCAGGGTGCGACCCTCCGCCTCTAGACCTGCAAGCTCTTCTCGCTGCGCGTTGTAGCGGTCGGCGCGCGTGGCCAGGGCCTTCTCGTAGTAGGGATAGGCGTCATAGCGGTGGGTTCTCAGCACCGCACGCTCGGTTGCGCCGTCCTTGATGTAGGTACGATCCTGCGTGAGCACCACAAGCGCGCGGTCTGCGGGCTCTGCGCCGGGAACTTCGGGCGCTCCGTCAAGGCCCATCGCAACCGCGAAGGGGATGGAGTCCGTGGTGCCGCCATCGAGGTAGCGATGCCCCTCTATCTCGACCATCGTTGAGACGCCCGGCAAAGACGCCGACGCCCGAGCCTTGGTAGCGTCGAGCTTCTCGCCTTCCACATGCAGGTAGGCGGGTGCCCCAAACAGCACGTCGGACGCCACAAAGAACATGGGGGTAAGATCCTTGTCGAAGACGTCCAGGTCACAGGGGTCAATGTGGTTCTGGACCTCGTCGTACATGAAGTCGGTCCCAGCAAGGTTTCCCGTGCGCACGAGCGAGAGGAGCGACATCATGCGAGGGTCGTCGCGAAAGGCAAGCATGATGCGCATGGTGCGGCCAATTTGGCGCGAGCGATAGCTCACGGCGTTGAGCGCGCCAGCCGAGACGCCCCACACGCTCTTGAAGGAGCTGGTGTAGATGCCGTTCTCGAGAAGGACGTCGAGAACGCCGGCTGTGAAGATGCCCCTGTAACCGCCGCCCTCGAGCACGAGGGCGGGCTTGTCACTGCTGCTCATAGACCGCCTCCGAATACGTTTTGTCATGTTGCCGCGCGCGACGCGGCTACCCAACTATACAAAAAGCGCCGAGCCCTATTGCGGGGCTCGGCACAAGCGCGATTGGTGAACCAGCGCCTGGGACGGACCGACGCCTACCCCACGCTGAGCACCTCTACGCTCGAGCATGTTGGACTTTTACCCAGGGGATTGGCCTCGGAAGCCCACGCGCTCTTGCTATTGTCGAACGCGGCAGTGACGTGCTGGCCGTCGTATGAGCTCAGGTCGCCCTCCAGGTTGATGACGTAGGTCTTGCGGGTAGACAACCCCTCCCCCGGCTCCATCCATGCAAGGTCCTGCGGCTCGTCAGGAACAAAAAGCGTGTATGTAGCGGCAAGCATATCGCCGTATATGTCATCGTTCTTCCTGAAAAAGTCAACGTCCGACTCGCTCAGTACACCGAGGCCTTCGCAGAGATCGAGCGCATCGTTCCCCGTCACTACGCGGATGGTACCGGTAAGCACGAGAAGCCCCTTTGCCTTGGCAGCAGAGACTGCATCATCGCTCTGCTCTCCTGACGGCTGGGAGGACTGCCCTTGCCGCTGAGCCGCCTCGTCGTTGGCAGTCTCGGAAGCGTCCTCTCCCTTGGCGAATGCGTCCAGCGGAGAGCGGTCGTCCGTATCCACGAAGTTGAGTTGAACGCTTTCCTGCAGGACTTCCGATGCAAGCTGGCCTGGCGTCTGCGACAGAATGGGATCTCCGTCCGCAACGAGCGCGCCATCTCTTACGACATACCGCTGGGTGGATGACATGGCGGCACCAGAATTCAAGACTTGAGAAAGGAGGAGCCCATTGCCCTTGTTGGACCCCGAGAGAAGGAACTGGAGGGAACTCGCGTAGCCGTTCCTCGTCATGAGATCCCCAGGCACCTCGACCTGCGTCACTCCCGCGCCATCAGGGGAACCAACCCACACGCAGTAGTGCTGTACGTAGTCCTGGTCCGCCGAGACCAAGAGGTCGGGCATCCCATCGTCATTGATGTCTTGGAGTGCATACGAGTACGACTGGGGATTAACCTTATCCTCGCCCTTTGGGGTAAAGTCAACGCTCTTGATGTTGTCGAGAATCCCGCCGTAAAGGCTGGCGGTCTGTTTTCTCACCGCCAAGTTTGCGAGGGCCTCTATGCGATCGGCGTCGAAGCCACTCGCCTGGGCTGCAGCCTTTGCGGTATCGATGTCATCTTTGGTGATGTCCTGCGCAGGCTTCGCCTCGAAGGTGACCTCTGGTGCATCTTCGCTGTTGCTGGCCATGCTCTCTGTATCAAGACTCACTGGCTCTGGCAGGGTGTAGATGTCGCCCGTCGCCATGAGCGGGCTCGCGGGAAGTGACAGCTCATAGGTTCCCAGAGGCACCTCGAGCTGCGGGTTGGAGGGCGAGACGTAAAACGTCTCGTCGTACTCTGCTCCCGCAGTCGTATTCCCCTTTACTTCGAGGGGAATCTTCGAATCCGTTTCCTCGTTGTAGTTAGGAGTCACGAAGGTCAGCGTGATTGGCTGCGACTCCGACGCGGGGGAGGTTGAGGTGTTTCCCTGTTGGGTAAGCACAACCACAGCTACTACCACAACAGCCAGGACGGCAAGCACGAGCGGAATCACCACCCGAGCCTTGCCGTTCTTCTTGGGAGCGGAGGAATCAGCAGCCCCATGCGAGGTGGGGCGCTCCTCCGAAGGCGCATCCGCGGGCGCCCCGCACGACCCGCAAAATTTATCGTTCTCCTTGAGTGGGGCTCCGCACTTGGGACACTTTCTTGTCATATGCAGCCCATCCCCTCTTTCGGTCCTGCTGTGGCATGCATGATCCGCCGATCCAGTAGCAAGGGTGCAGTCGGCAGCCTAGCCCTCAAGCCAAAATGTACCACTGGTTCAGCATGCTGAACCAACGCGGCAGGCGCGGAACGGGACCTCAGTATCAAAAAGAGCCCCCGCCTGCAGAAAATGCAGGTGAGGGCCTACGCTTTTGGTGGAGGTGCGGAGAATCGAACTCCGGTCCAAAGCACGTCCCTGACAGGTGTCTCCAGGCTCAGCTGCCGGTTGAGTCTTGGAGGCCGCGCACCCGGTAGCCCGCGCTTGGCCTCCCAGCCGGTTTGGTCTTAGCGCGCGGCATACCGACTACATCCGCGCGAGCGTCTCCCTAGAATGACGCCGCCCCGGGAGCGGGAGAGACCCCCGGTTTGACGCGCTGGTTAGTTAAGACTAAGCAGCGAGAGCCAGCTGAGGCTCAAAAGAAGAGTTGTCGTCAATTCAATTTGACGGTTCCCCTGTTTTACGTGGCGAGGAGACCACGGCCTGCTGCCCATCTCAGATGCACCCTGTCGAAACCAGTCACCCCCAGAGATGGAATGGGGACGCTGCCACCATACGCGTTATCAAAGAACAGCGGCTCATAGCCGCATGGCATAGTCTACCCAAAGAGGAGTTATTCTCCACCGTGCTTGTCGGAAAAAGCCCTTGCGGAGAAAAACGGACGCCGAGAAGCGCGTTTCATACACAATTGCTTCGGAAACCATCGCTCGGGTGTCATTTTGACGCCGGAGGGCGCATTGTCGCAGTCCCGGCCGCCGCGGCGGCCGCAGCGCGTTCGCGGGCGCGCTTCTCGCGATCCTGGAACATCACGACAAATGCAACCAGGAGCAGCACGGGGCTCACGAGAATCGCCCTCAGGCCCAGCGCCCCAATGACGCGGCTGCCCGCAATGGCCCCAATGGCAAAGCAGATAATCACTCCGTAGTAGAGCAGGCATCCCTCGAGGTACGCGCGGTCCTTCTCGTGCACGTAGTCAACGAGCTTCTGGGTGCCGCTGCGCAGGTTGCCAATGCACATAGTGGTAGCAAAGCCGTTGCCGTGGAGCTTCCTGAACGCCTGCACCTGGATTCCGCAACCCAAAGAAGTAAGGCTGTTGGCAATGAGGTTGAGGTCGTCGGGGATGAACGCCACCACAAGAAGAAGGGCCGCCTCGACGAGGAGCGCCGTCTGACGCCAGTGCAGGCGACGCTCCTTCGAGAAGATCTTGATGGAGTGCGCAAGGGCAATGCCCACTGCGAACGCAATCACAGGCACGGCGTAGTGAAGCGCCCGGTCTACGTCGCCGTCGGCAAGGTTCACGCCAAAGAGCAGGATGTTACCGGTCTGCGCGTTGGCAAAGACCTTCCCGCGTGCGAGGTACGAGTACGCATCCATGAGTCCGCCCGAGAATGCGAGAATTGCCGCCAGCTCGATTGACTCCGACGTCTGCCGTGCGCGCTTCATGTACCAGGGCCTCCTAGCCTCGCGGGGCGTCGCCTAGTCACGCGCCCCACCGGTCGCACAGCCGCAGCGCCAGCCCCAAGCCGCCACGGCCACGTCATTGTAGCGCAGGGCTAACACGCCTGCGGCTCTATGAACTTCTCGACCACTTCTGCAAGGATGCCGTCATCGCAGCTGGAACGTGCGGCGTAGTCTGCCAGTCCGTCGATGCCGTCGGTGGCGTTCGAGACGGCAACGCCAAGGCCAGCAGCCTCAATCATGGGCAGGTCGTTGAGGGAATCACCCACCGCGATGGTCTCAGCCACGTCCACCCCAAGGATGCGTGCCGAGGCGCGCAACCCGTGGCCCTTGTCCACACCTTTGGGGAGGTACTCGAGGTAGCGGCCCGACGAGAACGTGAACGAGGTTCCCGGCACCGTGCCGATCTTCTCGGCCATCTGATGGAGGAAGGCGAGGTCGTGTCTCACAAAGAGGATCTTTGCCAGGGGTACGTCACGCAAGAAGTCGATGGAAGCCCCGTCGAACTCCTGGTAGGCCATGTGGCCGTCAAGGTAGCGCTTGTCGTCCCCGGGCAGGTTGGCCGCCCATACAGCGCCGTCGCACTGGTAGATGTGAACGCCCACGCCAAAGGCCCTGCCCCGCTCAAAGAGGCCACGAACCGTTTCGAAGGGGAGCGAGTGACTCTCGAGGGGACGCAGGTCACCCATGCGGTTGATGGTTCCGCCGTTGTACGAGATCACATAGGTGCCGTCGAGAAGGTCTGACGGCACGGACGAGAGGCTCTCGACCACCGACGCGTACGACCTCCCAGACGCCGGCACAAAGAGCACGCCCAGCTCGCGCATGCGCCGCATGGCTTCGATGTTTGCCTGGGGGATGCCGTGGTCGTGCGCGAGAAAGGTTTCGTCCATATCACTTGCAACCAGCCTGTACATGCGCGTCTCCTCACCCGTGGCACCACGGCGACAGCAGCAAACGCCGCCCTTGCAACCTCTTCGCACG
>Ga0256404_1008782_pt1 | contig 14920 bp, 14 predicted proteins | sample RumenRJG_01DNA_FD_185990 | JGI IMG/M metagenome (GOLD analysis project Ga0256404, IMG submission 185990) | Bovine rumen microbial communities from Lethbridge, Alberta, Canada - RJG_01 | ecosystem: Host-associated > Mammals > Digestive system > Stomach > Rumen | place: Canada: Alberta | collected...
TGAATTATCTAAAAGATAAGTATAAATTAATAAAAAATGTTTATACTATAAAGTGAAAAATGACTTTTTTGACATTTTTCTTTAAAGATGATATACTATTTTTCGTTCAGGAGGAATTTTATATGAAAAAGAAAAATGGACCCTCGGAGATTAAGTTTTTATCTTTGTTGATGTTGTCCTTTGTAATTATGTATAGTTGTTTTGTCTATCATAATTATTATATTTATAATAGTATAAAACTTGTTGCTAAGAAAAATGCAGCAATTGAATATGGGAGTGCAAATTATAAAGTTGAAGATTTTATCAAAAAGGTGGATGGAGAAATAGTATCTATTAAGAGTGATATTGATACTTCAAAAGTTGGTGAACAGGAAATGGTTGTTGAAGTTAAGAAAGACAACATTGTTCGTGATATACCTATTATAGTATCAGTAATAGATAGTGTGGCTCCGGTTATATCTCTAAAAGAAGAAAAGGTATCTATTACCCAAGGGGATAATATTGACTTAACTTCTAATGTTGAATCTATTAAAGATGAGGTTGATGGAGATATTTCTTTTTTACAAGATGTTTTAGAAGATAGCAAATTTTATTATCATTTAGATTATAATGCTGACGAAATTAATAATGTAGGGGAACATGATATTACAGTTACTGCAAAGGATAAGAATGGAAATACTTCTTCTATGGTGTTTAAATTGGAAGTAGTTGCTCCACCAAAACCAGAACCTGTATATCAAGCACCGAAGTATCAGGCACCAGTCTATTCAAATTTACCTGCTAATGCAAGTGGAGGAGATTTGGTATCTATTGCTTATTCCTTAGTTGGATCTCCTTATGTTTCTGGTGCAAACGGACCTTCTGCTTTTGATTGTAGTGGTTTTGTACAATATGTTTATTCCCAAGTAGGAATTAGTGTAAGTAGAAGTTCATATACTCAAGCAAATGATGGAGTAGGAGTTAGTTATGCTGATGCTCAACCTGGAGATATTTTAAGCTGGGGTCATGATGGACAGGTTACTCATTCTGCATTGTATGTTGGTGATGGTATGATGGTTCATGCTACTAATCCTTCTCAGGGAGTTGTTGCTAGTAGTGTTGCTGGTTGGGAAAGCGGATCAGTGGACAGCTTAATGGCAGTCAGAAGAATACAATAAAAGATAGTTTCTTAGGAAACTATTTTTTTGTATAATATTATTTTAATTGGTTATCCTATTTATAGGAGGTAAAATAATATGGAAATGTTACAAAAAATAATGTTAACAATTACCATTATTGGAGCTATTAATTGGGGATTAATTGGTATCTTAGATATTGATTTAGTTGCTATGTTATTTGGTACTGCCTCATTCTTTACGAGAGTGGTTTACACTTTAGTTGGAATATGTGGTTTGATTAATATAGGAATATTATTAGCTCACTTAGATTTTAAAAGAGACTAAAAGTCTTTTTTTTTATTATTAATTGTGTTATTGTATCTTTATTGGAGGGTTTAGGTATGAGTAATGATGAAATAAATTTACAAAACATTATTAATTATATTTTATATGAAAATAGAAAGAAACCATTAACTTTAGATGAATTATATAGTTGTTTATCTTCTGATTATGGTATTGAGTTGACTATTCCCGTAAAGAAAGACGTTTTATCAATATTAAGTGAAGGTTTAAAAAAATATGATTATTTTATGGAAAATGATAAATATTTTTTAATTGATAATTCTGATTATAGGGTTGGTATTTACTATAATGTAGAAAGGGAACGAGATGTTTCACCAATAGCTTTTTATTTTTCGAAACAATATTTTGATAGTACTGGTAAATATAAATTATATGCTAATAAAGCAAAGATACATAACAATTTTGCTGGGGTTTCTACTGGAGACATTGTTTTATTAGAAAAGAAAAAGTCATTTTTTAGAATTGTTAAAATATTATCTAGATTAAATTCTGTTACTTATGGAAAGGTTGTAAATATAAATAATAATTTTTATATAGAGCCTTTTGATAGGAGCTTTTCTTCCATAACCATTCAGTTAGAAGGAAATAATTTTTCTGTTGGAGATATTGTTACTGCCCAGTTAAAGGAAGATAAAGGAAATGGCCTTTATACTGCTGAAGTAATTGTACAGGTTCATACTGATAGTGATTTTAATGAAGAAACCATGATTGAAGCAGCTAAGCTTGGTATGCCTGTTGGTTATTCTAAACAAAGTATTGAACAATCGAATATGTTACCTTCTTCTATCTCTGATATAGATAAAGTTGGAAGAAAGGATTTTTCAAATTTTAGTGTTTTTTCTATTGATGGCGTAGGCTCTAAGGATAAAGATGATGCAGTTTATGTAAAAAAGTTAGAGAATGGAAACTTTTATTTGCATGTTAATATTACCGACATTCCTGCTTTTATTTCTTTAGATTCTCCTCTTGGGGCTGATGCTTTCCGTAAAGGGAATAGTTATTATAATCGAAAGACTTTCGAAGCTATGTTCCCTAAAAATATTACTAATGGATTATTATCTTTAAATGATGGAGAACAACGTCTTACTTTTAGTGGTACTTTTAAATTTGATGAAAAAGGTAATTTATTAAAAAATGATTATTTTTTAGCTTATATTCAGTCAAGATTAAGTATGACCTATGAAGATGTTAATAAGTTATTTACCGGTTCTTTAGATGATAAAAAATATGAACCGTTTATTAAGGATTTATTTCGTGCAAGGGAATTAGCTTATTTACTTCGTAATAAAAGGATAGAAAATGGAGCTTTGATATTTCAACAATCCAAACAGACTTTTATTTATGATGAAAATCTTATACCTATTGATTCTGTTGTTAAATATCCAGGAGATGCTGAAATAATAATTGAAGAATTTATGCTTGCTTATAATACTAATTTAGCAAAATTTGCACATGAAAATAAAATTCCATTTATCTATCGTGTTTTACCAAAACCTAGTTTTAAAAGATTATCTAAATTTTTAAAATTATTAGATTTTATTGGACAACCTTTTCCGTATTCTGAATTAGATATTTTTCGTATAAAAAATTTTCGAGCAGATTATTTTCAATTATTAATTAACCACGTGGAAGATTTAGCTTTTGTTTCTGATGATTTTAAAAAGATTGTTCCAATTCTTACAAAAAAATTAATTTCTTGTATGGAGCGTGCTCATTATGATGTAAAATATGATACACATACCGCAATAGGAGGTCCTTATGTTCATGGTTCTTCTGAAGTTCGTAGAATTGTTGATTATTTTGATTCTAGTAGTTATCATGCCTGTTATTTTGAAAAAGATCCACTTATTAGAGAAAATAATAGAAAAAAGTATTCAGCACTTGCTTATATTTATGCTGAGCAGGCTAATAAAATGGAAATTGTTTCTGAAGAAATTGAAAGTAGGATAAAAAGAATTGATACAGTTAAGTATTTTCAAAACTGTGAGCAAGAAGAGTTTGTTGGATTTGTTTCTGAGATGTTAGGATGGGGTATGGAAGTACAATTTGAAAATGGATTAAAAGGAATTGTTCCAAAATCTATGATTGGTGATGATTTCCTTTTTGATGGTACAATGGCTTATTCTCCTACTACTGGTGTTTATTATCAACTTTTTGATCAACTAAGACTTAAAAAAAGTGATTATTCTTTAGAGTTTGGAGATGTTTATTTTGATGTAATAGAAAAAGTTAAGGAAAATCCTTTCTTTCATAATAGTGAAGAGAAGATGAAAAAAATGATATTGAGAAAAAATGGAGACTAATTTGTCTTCTTTTTTTAATTATCCTTTTTTTACATTGATAATTTTTTGGGAAAATGTTATTATTATACTAGGTATAGTTTAGATGATAGAATTATATCTTTTAAGGAGTTGATGAGATGATATCTATTGCTGATGTATTGACTGTTTTAAGAAAAATAGTTGATGTTTCATTGGTTTGGTTTATTTTTTATTATATTTTGAAAAATATTAAGAATAATGTTAAATTATCTTTAATATTTAAAGGAGTATTTTTTGTAGTAATATTAAAAGTTATTAGTGATGCTTTAGGGTTTATTACTGTTGGGTATTTATTAGATTATATTATTCAATGGGGACCTGTTGCTTTAATTATTATTTTTCAACCAGAAATACGTACTATTTTAGAACAGCTTGGTAGAAGTCACTTGTTAGGAAGACATAAGGTTTTAACTGTTGATGAGAGAGAACATTTAGTTTATGAGATGATTAATGCGATTGATTATTTAAGAAAAGAGCGAATTGGGGCTTTAATTGTAATTGAAAGAGATATTAGTTTAGGAAACTATATTGATAAAGCTAAAAAGTTATATGCTGATTTATCAAGTGATTTATTAATTGCTATCTTTTATGAAGGAAATCCTTTACATGATGGTGGTGTAATTATACAAGGAGATCGTATTACTTGTGCTGGAGCTGTTTTTCCTACTAGTGATAGTTCTAAAATTAATAGGAGACTTGGTACTCGTCATAGAGCCGCTTTAGGACTTGCAGAGGAAACAGATGCTATTTGCATTGTTGTTTCTGAAGAAACTGGTAGAGTTTCTATTGCTTTAAAAGGTGAAATGCTTTATAACTTATCCATTGATGATGTACGTATGATGTTAATTGATGAATTGAGACCAAAACAAGATTTAGATGTAGAAGATGAGATTAATGAGGAAGAGATTTATGAAGAAAATAGGTAGGATGCTAATAAAAATTATCAAAAGTATTGGTTTATTTTTTGATAAGTATTTAATTAATCCATTAACTAAGCTCATTCTTAGAATAATGGAGTTTGTAAAAAATTTTGTTAAGAGTTTTGATCGTATATCTAGTAAAAAATCTACTTTACTTATTGTAAGTTTAATTTTGGCTTTTTTAACCTTTATCTTTATTGATAGAGAAAGTAATGTAATGATAGATCAGTATGCTGAAATTCTATATTCTCAGCCTGTTACAGCTGTTTATAATGAGGAACTATATGTGGTAGAGGGATTACCTAAGAATGTCGATATTACGTTAATTGGGCAAAGAAGACATATTTTCTTGGCTAAACAAGCTCCATCGAAGGGAGTTAGTGTTGACTTAACTGGATTAAAGCCTGGAAATCATAAGGTTACTTTAAAGTATTCTCAGAGATTAAGATCTTTGGATTATAAATTAGATCCATCTCAAGTTACTGTAACTATATATGAAAAGATTAGTGAAAATCGTACTTTAACATATGATATTCTACATCAAGAAAATTTGGATAGTAAATTATACATTAGTAATGTTGAAATTGATCGTAGTGATATTATTATAAAAGGTGCGCAATATAAATTGGATAAAGTGGCTTCTGTTAAGGCACTATTGGATGTTAATAATATTCCTAATCCTAAAGCTGGAGATATTGTTGTTAAAGACATTCCATTAGTTGCTTATGATACAGATGGTAAAATACTTGATGTTGAAATTGTACCGAAAACGGTTTCTGCTAATGTAACTATTACTTCTCCAAGTAAGGAAGTACCTGTTAAAATTGTACCTGTTGGTAATTTAGCTTTTGGTAAATCTATAAAGAGTATGGAGTCTAGTTTATCTAAAATTACTGTTTATGGTACTCAAGAAGCTATTGATAATATTGAACAATTAGAAGTTGAAATTGATGTTAAAGGGTTGGATAAAGATAAGGACTATAATGTTACTTTAAAGAAACCTAATGGTATTACAGAATTAAGTTCTAAAACTATGACAGTTAAAGTTTTACTGGATAATTCTTCTAGTAAGGAATTTGAAAATATTTCTATTACAACTGAAAACTTAGATAGTAATCTTAAAGTTCAAGCATTGTCGGAAGAGGATAGGCAAGTTACTGTTGTTGTTAAAGGTAGTGAAGATGCCCTAAATAATGTACAGGCTTCTGATATAACTGCTTTTGTAGATTTGAAGAATTACGGAGTAGGTGAACATGAAGTTGAAGTTAAGGTTACTGGAAATGATTTAAAATTGTCTTATAGTTCAAAAACTAAAAAGATTAAAGTTCGTATTAGTGAAAAATAAATTATGCTATTAACAGAAATGTTAATAGCTTTTTTTTGAATATTTTTTTCTTTTATTCATATCTTTTAGTAGGACAATGAGGTGAAATATGAAAAAAATATTTATAATATTATTAGTATTATGTTCAGTAGTAGGATGTAAAAAAAATTCTAAGGATAGTTTAATTTCTCAATTTACAAATGACGTTAATAGTAGTAAAGCATATCATTTAGTTGGTAAATTAACTCTACATAACAATGATGACGTTTATCATTATGATATGGATGTTTCTTATAAGAAAGATAATTATTATAAAGTTATTCTTACTAATTCTTCTACAATGCATAAACAGGTTATTTTAAAAAATGAAGATGGGGTTTTTGTTCTAACGCCTTCATTAAATAAAAGTTTTCGGTTTCAAAGTGATTGGCCTTATAATAATTCACAGATTTATCTTTTAAATGCTTTATTAAATGATATTAAAAAGGATTCTAAAGTAAAATTCATTGATGAAGATAATTATAAAGTTTTGTCAACTTCGGTTAATTATCCTAATAATATAAAATTAAAAACACAAAAAATGTATTTTAATAATAAAGGAAATTTAAAAAAAGTTGTTGTTTATGATTCTAATCAGGTTGATATAATGTCTATGAAATTTAGTAAAATTGATTTTAATCCTAAATTTAATAAAAATGATTTTGATATTAATCAATTTATTGATAAAGATGATGATGAAGATAAGGTTGTACAAGAATCTAATAAATTAGATGATGTTATTTATCCTTTGTTTGTTCCAAATGGTACAAAACTTGTCGATGAGAATAAAGTAAAAAAAACAAATGGTGAAAGAGTGATTATGAATTTTGATGGAGAGAAATCTTTTGTTTTAGTTGAAGAAACTGCTGATGTATTTAAAGATTTTACTATTATTCCTACATCAGGTGAACCATATTTTCTTTTGGATTCATTAGGAGTTGCGACAAATAATTCTTTATCATGGACCAGTGGCGGAGTAGATTATTATTTAATTAGTGATGTAATGGATCAAGAAGAAATGGTTGAAGTTGCTCAATCTATTGTTGGAATTGTTTCTGTGAAGTAATAGACTTCTTTCTATTAATTTGATATAATCACTTTAGGTGGTGAAATTATGGCAAAAAATAGTAAGAATAATAAAAAAGAAAGAAAAATAAATAAAAATGAATATGAAACAGCTATCGATTCAAGTATAAAGAATAAAATCTTTATTGTGATTGGTTTTTTAGTATTTTTATTAGCTTTTTATTTATTAACTTTGTATATAACAAATAAAAATAATCCTAAAAAGGATGATTCTGATACAAAAGAGGAAGTTACTTTTTCGTATGATGAAATATTAGTAGGTAGAAGTTTATCTATGCAAGATGATGAATATTTAGTTTTATTTTATGATAAGTCAGATGAGAAACAATCTGAAATATATGATCAATTGTATAAAGATTATAAAAATAAAGAAGAACATTTATCTATTTATTATGTTGATATGAGTAGTGGATTGAATAAAAATTTTTCTACTACGGAAGAGTCTAATAAAAATCCTTCAGATGTTTCAGAATTTTTAATTAATGGTCCTACTTTAATTAGAGTTAATAATCATATAGTTCAAGATTATTATGAAGGTGAGGAAAGTATCAAAAGTATTATTCAGTAATACTTTTTTTCTTGAATGATTAATTATCTTATGATAGTATTTAAGATAGGGAGTGTAGTATATGAGAGAGGTTAAGAAAAATGATAAAAAGAAAAAAAATAAGAAAAATAGTTTTTCTTATAAGTTAAAGAAAATATTTCATTATATTCACGATACTTTGTTTGATGAAGATGATAATGAATGTGAAAAAGCAAGATTCTCTATATATGAAGTTATTGGAATAATTATGCTTTCTATTTTTTTTGGGATTGTAATTGGATATTTATTGGTTGTTAGTCGGGAATCTGTTAGTTCTTATAATCCTAATCTTTCTGAAATTATTAATACTTATAGTGACATTAAACGTAATTATTATGATAAAATTGATGAGGAAAAACTTAAAGATGGTGCAATTAAAGGAATGGTTGAATCTCTTGATGATGAATACTCTAGTTATATGGATTCTTCCCTTAGTAATTCTTTTTCAGAGTCAGTTAATGGTTCTTATGTTGGTATTGGCGTCACAGTTGCTTTTGTTGATGAACATTATGTTATTGTAGAGGTTTTCCCTAATTCTCCAGCTGATAAAGCAGGAATTAAAGTAGATGATATTTTACTTCGAGTTAATGGTAAAAATGTACTAGATTTATCTAATGATGAATTTTTAAATTCTTTTCATGGAAAAGTAAATTCAAAAATAGATGTTACAATTATGAGAAATGAGAAGGAAAAAACTTATCATTTAAAGAGAACTAATATTGAAGAAAATGTTGTTAATACTAGTGTTTTTTCTATAAATGATAAAAATGTTGGTTATATAAAACTATCTTCTTTTTCCTCTTATTCATTTAATCAATTTTCTAATGCTTTAAATGAATTAGAAAAGGAAGGTATTACTTCACTAATAATTGATGTTCGTGATAATTTAGGTGGACATTTATTGCAAACTAGACAAATACTCAGCTTGTTTTTCAAAAAGAGTGTTGTTCTTTATCAAATGGAATCTAAAGGAAAAAATAAGAAAATTTATTCTATGAATAATGATAATCGTGATTATCCTGTGTATGTATTAATTAATCATAATAGTGCTTCTGCTAGTGAGATCCTTGCTTCATGTTTTATGGAAAATTATAAGAATTCATATATTGTTGGTGAAACTTCCTATGGAAAAGGTACTGTTCAAAAGACAACCAAAATATCAAATGGGAAAAGTATTAAATATACTACTCAAAAATGGTTGACTTCTAATGGTAATTGGCTTAATGGAGTTGGTGTAAATCCTGACGTAGTAGTTGTTCAAGATTCAAATTATTATGAAAATCCATCTTATGATAATGATTTTGTTTTACAAAGAACTTTTGATATAATAAAAGAAAAAGGGTTTAATTAAACTCTTTTTCTATACAATTAATTATTAGTTGAGTATTTTTTTTCTTTGGACTACAAGTTGTTAGTATTAGTTGTTTCTTATTTTCTTTTTTTATTTTTATATAACCATTCTTTTCTTGCTCCCATATTTTTGTTATTTGATAGATATATTTTTTATTTTTATATATGATTGTTATATTATCTTTTAGTTCTAAATTATCTAATTCTTCAAAATAGGCTATTTTTCCTGTACCTGAATGTGCGGCTAAGATTAGAATTCCATTTGCTATATCTGGATAATTTGACTCTTTTATTATAGTAACATTTTCTTCTATATTGTTTTTTTTACTTTCTATTTTATATAAATCTTGTTTTAGATTTATTTTATTAATTATTAACTCACCTATTTTTTCTTTATCTTTTTTTACTATTTGATTTATTTCACTACTTTTATTAAAAAGCAATAAGAAAAATAGAAAGAGTACTATAAATATTTTTTTCATATAATTAAGAATAATAATTTAATGATAATATAAATTATATTTTGATTTGTCTCTGTATGTGTATTAGGAATTGGTATTATCATATCATTTAGTTCTATGGTTTCATTTTCTTCATCTTCTATATTGATATAAAAATCTTCTACCTTATTATAACCTGCTGTTGTATTAATTTGACTTATTTTATAAGAACCATATGGCAATGTTATTGATGCTTTTCCTTCTTCGTTTGTTTCTATTGTTTTTATTATTTCGTTATTTTTATCTATAATATTAAATTGTATATTTTTTTCGGGTTGAAGATTATTTGTTTCACCATATTTTTTATCTATTGTTATTGTTTTTTCTATTACTTTGTTTTCAACTATTATATTAGCTCTAGGATTCTCTTTTGATATTTCAAAATAATATTTTTCAGGGTTTAGTTGATATCCTTTTCCTGGAAGAACTTCTTTTATATAATACTTTCCAAAATTTATATTGTTTATTATTATTTGATTGTTTTCTATTTTGTATTCATTTATTTTTTCATTGTTATCATTATATAAGTTAATAATAGCTCCATCTAATTCTGCATCTCCTTGAGGTGTTATTTCTTGGGTTTCTTTGTCAATTTTAGTTATTTCTATGTTCGTTTTTATTACATTTACTTTAAAAGATACTGTTTTTGTTTCCAAATCTCCTGTTTGTATTAAATTTTGACTATTATTAGACTGATAAAATATTAATGGTTTATTGTATATATTATCATTTTTAAATAAATTATATTGATATTCTCCTGCATTTAGATTTTTTATAATTATTTTGTTATCTCTTCTTTCTATTTTGTCATTTGTTTGGAATAGTTGAATTACATTATTCGTATCTTCTAAAAATAGTTCTTTTCCTTCTACTATTGTATAATTTTGATTTGATATACTCGGTAATATTTCATATTGATTAATTAGATAATTAATTTCATCTATTTCATTTTGATATGGATTGATTCTATTTCCATTTAATCCATTTGTAAAATAATAGTCTCCAGATTGATCTGCTGCTTGCCAAATCATTAATTGTGTTATTGCGTACCATTTTACATCTGTATGATTTGTATATCCATATCCAAAATGGGCTATTTTTTTTATTCTATCCAGTTTTTCTACAGATGGACTATTTGGAATATCTACTGATTCGTGTTGGTATGATTCATCAAAATATTCGAATGGTTCAATACAATATGCAAAATCATTGTTATCTCTTCTTCTAAAGAATCTTGCTTTTTGAAAGTCAATTCTTCCATTAGATGGATTATATTTATTCATATATATACCATCAATATACTCAGCTTCATAAAAATTAATTGTTTCTGCTTTAACATTTATTCCGATGAAAAAGCCTATAATTATTATTAAGAAAAATTTTAATTTATTTATATAAATCCCTCCTTTTTTTTCTTAATGGTGGTATAGTAACAAATTATTTTATCTATTACAAATTATACTTTTATAATATTTATGAATTATTATTATTTAATTTTTCTTTTTCTTATGTATAATTTTTAATTTTTAATGTGTTTTTTTATTAAAAAAAACAAGTTTTATATTTTTTCTTTTTTTTTCATTATTATATCGTGTTATAATATAATTCAATGGAGGGGATAATATGACAGATATTGAGATTTCTAGAAAATGTAAGAAATTAAATATAGTTGATGTTGCTAAGAAGATTGATTTAAATGTTTCTGATTTATATTTATATGGGGACTACAAGGCGAAAATAAAAAATAATAGTTCTAGGAAAAATGGAAAGCTTATTTTAGTTACTGCAATTAGTCCTACACCTATGGGGGAGGGAAAAACTACTGTTAGTATTGGACTAGCTGATGCTTTATCTACTCTTGGTAAAAAAACTATTGTTGCATTAAGAGAACCTTCTATGGGGCCAGTTTTTGGAATGAAAGGTGGAGCAACAGGAGGGGGTTATTCTCAAGTTGTTCCTATGGATGAGATTAATCTACATTTTACTGGAGACTTTCATGCTATAACTTCAGCAAATAATTTAATTTGCGCTGCAATTGATAATCATATTTACTTTGGAAATTCATTGGATATTCAGGAAGTATATTTTCATAGATGTTTGGATGTAAATGATCGTGCTTTGAGAGAAGTTGATTTAGGTAGTCGTAAAGAAATATTTTCTATTACTTCTGCTAGTGAAATTATGGCTTTATTTTGTTTAGCCACTTCTTTTGATGATTTAAGAAAAAGACTTTCTAGTATTGTTGTAGGTGTAAATAGTCTAGGAGAATATGTTCGTGTTGCTGATTTAAATATAGAAGGAAGTTTAATGGCTCTTTTAAAAGATGCATTTTTACCGAATTTAGTTCAGACTCTTGAAAATAATCCTGCTATTATTCATGGTGGTCCTTTTGCTAATATTGCCCATGGTTGTAGTAGCATAGTTGCTAGTAAATTAGCTTTGTCATGTGCTGATTATGTTGTTACTGAGGCTGGATTTGGAGCTGATTTAGGAGCGGAGAAGTTTTTTGATATAAAATGTAGAGTAGGTGAGTTTGAACCGGATTCTGTAGTTTTGGTTTCTACTATTAAAGCTTTAAAATATCATGGTGGAGTATCAAAAGATAATATTTTTGAAAAAAATATGGATGCTCTTAAGGATGGATTTAAGAATTTAGATAAACACTATGATAATTTAAAAAAATTTGGTGTTTCGGTAATTGTTTGCTTAAATAGGTTTAATACTGACACTGACGAAGAAATCGCGTTTTTTCAAAAGTATTGTGAAGAAAAAGGTTATTGTTTTGCTATAAGTGATGCTTATGCTAATGGTGGTAAAGGTGCTATACCTTTAGCAGAGGAAGTATTAAAAGCTGAGAAAGGTAATTTTCACTTTTTATATGATACATCTGATAGTATTGTTTCTAAGATAGAGAAAATATGTATGGAAATATATGGAGCATCTAAAGTTAATATTTCTGATATTATTCTTAATAAAATAGCAAATTTTGAAAAAAACGGAATGTCTAATCTTCCAATTTGTGTTGCTAAAACTCAATATTCGTTTTCTGATAATTCTAAGGCAGTAGGTGTTGTTGATAAATTTGAAGTTACTGTTAAAGATATTAGATTGTATGCTGGAGCCGGGTTTATTACTGTATTATTAGGTGATATTATGACTATGCCAGGATTATCTAAAGTTCCTAATTGTGAAAAAATTGATGTAGTTGATGGAGAAATAATTAATTTGAGTTAAAAATTTCTATTAATGACATCTTCTACTTAAAAATATTTTTGTTAGTTTACATGTTTTACATTTTTTTCTTTTTATTAAATAATTGAATCATAATTTTATGTTAAAATTTTTATTGTAGGAGGTATTGTAATGGTTGATGCTACAAAAGAAATGATTCTTCATTTTGGGAAAATAAATGGTTGTACTAATAAAAATGATTTTTGGTTAGCTGTTTTAGGGTTTTTATGTATAGAAATGATTCTTTTTCTTATTAGTCATTTGATTTCATTAAATATTGTTCATATTATAATTATTATAATTCAAATAATATTAGGTATTAGTTTGTTAACTCTACAATGTAGAAGACTTCACGATACAAATAGATCTGAATTATTTCTTTCTTTTATTTTTATACCTTTTGGTATTATAGCTTTAATAGTTTATTATTGTGAAGATTCTGTTTTTGAAAATAATCAATATAGGGAATAAAAAAGTAGTTCAATTATCAATTGAGCTACTTTTTATGTATTATTATTATTTTGATTTGTTTCTTCTGTATTTGGTTTGTCTAAACAACTTTTTGTTTTATCATCATAGATTTTATTTGTGTCTGTACAAGTACATTTTCCATTATCTATTTTTGCATCTTTTGGACATTGATCCTTAGGAGAAATTATAGTTGGGCCTGGTGTTCTAACTTCAACTTTTCCTTGATAGGTAATTCCTTTATATATTATGTAATAGGTATAGTCTCCTTGAGTTGATGTATCTACATTTGATATGTCTAATGTAATATTATTGTAAATATCATCTGTAATTTCTTCTTTTATAAATGTTCTTGGATTACTTGATAATGCTTCTCCTGTTTTTAGTGATATATCCTTTAGTGTAAATGTCATATTTGGAAGTTCTTTTTCTTTAATTTTAATTATTCCTACATATTTTTTCTTTTTATAGGTTATTGTATATTTATATGTTCCTGCTTGGTTTATGTTTACTAGTGAGGTATCTAATTTTAAAGATTTTAATGTATCATTACTAATGTTTTCTATATCATCAAGATAATCTTTTACATCCATACTTATTGGATGATTTATTTCTATTTCTAAATCTTTTATTTTAATTTCATTAGTTTTTGCTTGAGATTCAGCTATTTTTCTATTTTCTATTGATAGAGAATATGTTGTTTTAATTTTTGGCTTTTGAAAACTCATTATTAATCCTGTTCCAATAAAGATAATACTAATACTGGTTAGAGTTATAGAGAGAATTCTTATTTCTTTTTTGTTAAAGTCCATATCCTTACACTCCTATCCTAATGTAATTATAAACTATATCTTTTTTTCTTACAAGGAAAATGTATTTATTTTTTGTTGAAAAATGTATTTATTTAACATATAATTTAAGCAGAGGTGAGTTTATGGCTTTTGAGTGGTTTATATCTTTTATTGTTTTTTTGATAATTGAGGCTTTAACAGTAAATCTTGTTACAATTTGGTTCGCAATTGGGGCCCTTGCTGGTATTATTAGTTGTTTGTTTACAGATTCTATAATAATACAAGCTGTTGTTTTTGTTATTGTAAGTGTATTGTCTTTATTTCTTACACAGCCTATTGTTCGAAAATTTCGTAAAACCTCTATTACTCCGACTAATTTTGATCGAGTTATTGGTAAGATTGGTGTGGTTACAAAAAAAATTGGTTTAAACGAATATGGAGAAGTAAAAGTTTTTGGAAATGTTTGGACCGCTTATAGTAATGAGGAGATTGAGGTTGGAAAAAGAGTAAAGATATTATCTATTGAAGGCGTTAAACTTATCGTTGAAAAGGAGGAAAAATAAAATGGGATTAGGTTTAGGTATTTTAATTGTTCTTGTATTAATTGTTGCTTCTGGAATAAAAATTATTCCACAATCACGAGCATTTGTGGTAGAAAGATTGGGCGCTTATCATCGTACTATGCAAACTGGACTTCATTATATCTTTCCATTTATTGAAAGAGTTTCTAATAATGTTAGTTTAAAGGAAATTGTAAAGGATTTTGCTCCTCAGCCTGTTATTACTAAAGATAATGTTACTATGCAGATTGATACAGTAGTTTACTTTCAAATTACTGATCCAA
>Ga0256404_1008783_pt1 | contig 14920 bp, 9 predicted proteins | sample RumenRJG_01DNA_FD_185990 | JGI IMG/M metagenome (GOLD analysis project Ga0256404, IMG submission 185990) | Bovine rumen microbial communities from Lethbridge, Alberta, Canada - RJG_01 | ecosystem: Host-associated > Mammals > Digestive system > Stomach > Rumen | place: Canada: Alberta | collected...
GTCCGGAGCGTTATCGGAATAATACTGATTCGGGTCGTACCAATCGACCCTTCCCTTCAGGACATACCCGTCAATTATCTCATCATTAGGTTGTTGGAGCGATAAGAAATAGCTGAGAGCATTCTTGACGTCGGATGGTTCAACAACTTCAAGGGAAGTCTCGATAAAGGTGTTCATGTCCCTTATCCAGACCTCGGAATATCCACTCCCGGCGTTGTAGCCTTTCGACAACAACTCCTTGCCCATCGTCTCGACTTTGTCAAGTGTCTTGTCTGCGAGTATAGCACGGGCCAACTCCGCGTCACTGCTGTTCCAGGAATCATTCTTCTGGGGAGAGCAGGAAATCAATGCCAGAAAAATGGTAGCGCTGGCAGTCAACAGATTGTATTTCATCATATTAGCTTATTTCTAAGTAAGTACTCCCGGCACTTAAGATTTATCTTATTACTTAATAATCAGTTATTTAGCCGCCAGGAGGTGGAACCACACCATCATCAATCAGATGCCGCAGCACCTCCAGATAATCTTGGGAATATCCCTTCGCCGGATTCCCGAACTCCGCCACCACATCCTCAACCCTGTACACTCCCCCTCTTCCCTCGATAAACCGCACAATCGCCTCCTCCACCGGCCCGGCCAGCCCTGGCATAGGAATTGGAACCTCGGCGACAGAAGCTATGACCCGTGCTACCGGTGCTGCCAGCTCTGGCGGATCAACCGCCTCGCTACGCTCGGCCCCACCGCTCGCTTCACTTCGTTCCGCTCCGGTCCCGCCTTCGGCGGAGCCATTCTTCCCCCTCAAGTCCCCAAAGGGACATTTGCCCTTACGGGGCGCGCCGAGGGTGGCATGGGTTGAGCCTGCCAGATTGGCCGCACCGGCTGAATCGGGAATGCTTGCTGCCGTGGCAGACAGGTCTGGCATGTCCAGACCGTGGACGCCCTCGTCACGCAAGAGGGAGGGGCCCATATCGCAGGAGAGGGAGGGAAAACTTGTTTTCACGGACTCTCCAAGAGATGGGAGGGGCCGAGCGGAGCGAGGAGTCTGGACTGCCAGAGCCTGTCTGCCACGACATATGTCGCAGGTTCCGCAGTCGGTGGTGTCGGTCTGGCCGAAGTAGCGCAGAAGGTAGCGGGAGCGGCACTCGGATGTCTCGGAAGCATATTCAAGCATCGCCTCCGAACGGGAACGGAAATTGTCCCTGAGCATCTGGTAACGATCAGGCATGAGATCCACATTCCCCGGCCTCAACCTATCATGGTGCAAAAAGACCACATCCGAATGATCAGCCGGAACATAAGAGATAACATGCTCGAGCGAAAGCGAGTATAGCGCCTGCCTGAGACGAGGAACGGTCATCCCGAGCCTCCCGGCCAGATAATCCTCATCAAGCGTCTGAAGGAAAGAGAATATTCCCGGATATGTCCTCATCAGGACATCCAGCACAGCGGCAAGCTCCTGACTAGGCAAATCAATATCATACAACGACTTCCGGTCCGCTGAGATTCTTACCTTGGTCGGAATGTCCACCTCCTCGGAATAGGTCAGATGACCGGCGCGCTCCAAGTACTTGAGGGCATGGTACACCGGAGCCCTCTGAAGCCCGAAAGCCTTGCAGAAGTCCTCCAACCGGAACTTGAGCTGGCGCCCGATCCCGGTGTCGTAAGGTATCTCGAAGAAAGCGTGGAGCTTCTGATAGATGTCGCCTATATATTCAAGGGAAGGGAAAGAGACGTTCCCGATCTGGGAGAGACGACGAGTGTCGATTCCGTTCCATAGGAGCAACGCGTACGAGCGCTTCCCGTCACGCCCGGCTCTTCCGGCTTCCTGGAAATATGCCTCAGGGCTGTCCGGAAGGTCATAGTGAGCCACAAACCGCACGTCCGGCTTGTCTATCCCCATGCCGAAAGCGTTGGTGCAGACCATCACCTGGATCCTGCCATCCTTCCACGCCTCCTGACGCTCGCTCCGGGCATGAGGCCCGAGTCCGGCATGATAGAATTGCGCACTGATTCCCTCGGCTTTGAGCATAGCCGCCAATTCCTCGCACTTGGCCCTGTTGCGGGCATACATGATCCCGCTGCCCGGAACGCCCCGGCAGATATTCAGAATCTGCGAGTTCTTGTCCTCCACATGCCGTACGATATAGGAAAGGTTCGGCCTCTCAAAACCACTCTTCAGCAATAGCTTCTCCTTGAAGCCGAGCTTGTCCATTATGTCATCGGCCACAGCCGGAGTGGCGGTCGCAGTCAGCGCTATCACCGGAGCGTCTATCCTCTCTCGCAAGTCACCTATCTTTAGATAGTCCGGCCGGAAATCGTAGCCCCACTGAGAGATGCAGTGCGCCTCATCGACAACTATATAGCTGACATTCAGGACTTCAAGATACGACTGGAACAGACGCGTACCGACGCGTTCAGGAGAGAGATAGAGGAACTTGTAATCCCCGTAAGCGGCGTTGTTCAAAGCGAGATCCACCTCGTGACGGGACATCCCGGCATGGACCGCGAGAGCCCTCACTCCCCTCTTCTCAAGGTTCTGAACCTGATCCTTCATCAAGGCTATAAGAGGTGTGACGACAAGGGTAAGCCCATCGGCCATAATCCCCGGCACCTGGAAACAGACAGATTTCCCGCCGCCGGTAGGCAAGATCGCCAACACATCTTTCCCCTCAAGGACGGCCCCTATAATCTCCTCCTGCATCGGGCGGAAACTATCATACCCCCAGTATTCCTTCAACACATCAGCCGGCGTCATGATTAATTAAAAATTTTAAATCGTTTTACCACAACAACTTGCGAGTATTCATGGCAAATAATTTGCAGGAAGTAAGTTCGCATCCACAAATGTACGAAATAAATCGCCATCAAGTTTGATGAATGTGCTTTTTTTCCGTAAATTCGCGGGCGCTTAAAAGGAATAAGTTCAACTAAATAAATTCGCTTTTTATTATGTCAAAAATGGAATTGCGCAAGTACGGTATCAAGAGAGTGAAGGAAGTCCTTTACAACCCCACCTACGAGGTTCTCTACAATGAGGAGACAAAACCCGGCCTTACAGGCTATGAGAAAGGACAGGTGACCGAGCTTGGCGCCATCAACGTCATGACAGGTGTTTTCACCGGCCGTTCCCCTAAGGACAAGTACATTGTCATGGACAAGAACTCCAAGGACACCGTGTGGTGGAACACCCCCGAGTATCCTAACGACAACCATGAGATGTCCGAGAGTGTCTGGAAAGAAGTCAAGAAACTCGCCCAGGAGCAGCTCTCCGGCAAGAGACTCTTCGTTGTCGATGGTTTCTGCGGTACCCACAAGGACACCAGGATGAAGGTCCGCTTCATCATGGAGGTCGCATGGCAGGCCCACTTCGTGACCAACATGTTCATCCGTCCGAAGAACCAGGCCGAGTTCGATCAGGCTCCTGATTTCGTCGTCTATTGCGCCTCCAAGGCCAAGGTCGAGAACTACAAGGAGCTCGGTCTTCGCAGCGACACCTGCGTGGCTTTCAACGTGACTTCCCGCGAGCAGGTCATCCTCAACACCTGGTACGGTGGTGAGATGAAGAAGGGTATGTTCTCCATGATGAACTACTACCTTCCTCTGAAGGGCATCGCCGCGATGCACTGCTCCGCCAACACCGACATGAACGGTGAGAACACCGCCATCTTCTTCGGTCTCTCCGGAACCGGCAAGACCACCCTTTCCACCGATCCTAAGCGCAAGCTTATCGGCGACGACGAGCACGGCTGGGACAACAAGGGTGTCTTCAACTTCGAGGGCGGCTGCTACGCCAAGGTCATCAAGCTCGACAAAGAGTCTGAGCCCGACATCTACAACGCCATCCGCAGGGACGCTCTCCTTGAGAACGTCACCGTTGATGAGAACGGCAAGATCGACTTCAACGACAAGAGTGTCACCGAGAACACCCGCGTCAGCTACCCGATCTACCACATCAACAACATCGTCCGCCCGGACAGCCACGGACCCGCCGCAAAGCAGGTTATCTTCCTGTCCGCCGATGCTTTCGGTGTGCTTCCTCCGGTCTCCATCCTTGACTCCGAGCAGACCAAGTACTACTTCCTCTCCGGCTTCACAGCCAAGCTCGCCGGCACTGAGCGCGGTATCACCGAGCCCACTCCGACCTTCTCTGCCTGCTTCGGCCAGGCTTTCCTTGAGCTCCACCCGACCAAGTATGCCGAGGAGCTTGTCAAGAGGATGAAGAGAAGCGGCGCCAAGGCTTATCTCGTGAACACCGGATGGAACGGAACCGGCAAGAGGATCTCGATCCGCGACACCCGCGGCATCATCGACGCCATCCTCAACCACAGCATCGACAAGGCTCCGACCAAGGTTATCCCTTACTTCAACTTCACAGTTCCTACCAAGCTTGAGGGAGTTGACACAGGTATCCTTGATCCTCGCGACACCTACGCCGATCCCGCACAGTGGGAGGAGAAAGCCAAGGATCTCGCCGGCAGGTTCATCAAGAACTTCGTCAAGTACGAGTCCAACAAGGCCGGTAAGGCCCTCGTCAAGGCTGGTCCCCAGCTGTAGTTATTCCGCGACAATCAGCAGGCCCTTTCCTTTAGGGACTGTGATTATATCACCGGGCTTCCAGGAGGCTTCCTCCTGGAAGTCTTTTATTTCCGGGGCATGAAGGGTGACTTTAGCGGGGTCGAGGCCGAGGGCTTGCCAGTCAATCGACAGTGAGACAGAAGCGTCAGCGTCTTCCCAGGTGGCGAGGGATATGAGCGTCCTCTCCCCTTTCCGGCGGTAGATAGTGGCCAGGGTCTTGTCGGAACCTGTCTTCACAGGATTGTCCTTCACCCAATAACCGATCATCTCGCTACCGGCCATTCCGAATGAGTCCCAGAACTTCCACATAGGAGTATTATTGACCCGAGGGCTTCTGCCGGTCATCCCGTAAAGCATTCCCCTCCAAGGGTTTCCGCCGCCTTCGAGCATCTCTCCCATAAGGCCGTAAGGAATCCCGGAGACCTCAATGAGCCAGAACTCCGGAGGGAAATCATAGTTGAAATATTCCCCGAACCAGAGCCTGTCCAAATAAGGGAAATGCTCCAGATAAAGGTTAGCGCTGTTCGCGAACCCGTCCCTGGGGTTGTACTGGTTGGCGGAATGGAGGTCGATAAGCGCCCCGGGATTCGCCCTGTCCAGGATCTTCCTTATCCGCTTCATAGTCATGCGGTCAAAGGCCAGGTCGTCGATGTAAACCCCATCGATCCCGACATTCCGAACTAGCCAGTCGAGCCCTTCCAGATAGTAATTGTGCCACCTGGAAACACCTGTATTAACGATAGCCGCATCCTTCAGGAAATCGACGAACCAAGCGCCGATATAATCCTGGTCGTAATGCTCCTGGAGCCAGGAATATCCGCCACCGGGGCCTTTCGAGAAGATCTCGTCCCCGAGGCTGCGGAGGGCGAATATCTCCACGCAGCTGTTCGTCAGCTCGCGGACCGTGTCGTAGATCTTGACCTTGATCCCTTTAGCGTGGGCACCGTCAATATATTCCTTCATCTCCTGAGGACGTAGGAACGGATAATTGATGAAAGGATTGATGCTGGTGGCGTGATGGATATTCACAACTGTCCCTCCGGCTTTTGCGACATTCTCTATCAAATCGTGGCTATGGTAATATCTCTCCCGCCATTGCCTGTCCGTGTCAATGGGACGGAAAGGAGTGATTGCTACATTAAAGTAATAGTAGAGGTTATCACCCTTAGATACTTTTCTTTCACCAGAATATGAATTAATAAGAGTCCCTTGGGCAGAGGATGATATGTCGATTCCACCCTTTCCGTCGTTGCACCATGAGGCTGGCATGACTAGCGGTTTCTGATGATAGAAATTAGTATTCAGCGGGCGGTCGTATTTGTTGTCAAAGAAACGGATCTGCAATCCGGCGTTGACATCTCCAACCCATGGCCCGTCCTGATTCTTCTCCACATCCCATTTCCACCTTAGGTCCTCCGGGCAGAATCCTCCCTTCTCGCCAAGTCCCATCATGTACTTCCCTATTCCGGGAGCAAGGTTGGTCTTGAGAGCGATGTCCCGGACCGTGGCGTCCTTCTTCGCGACAAGGATGACTTTATAACCTATATTCCCGTCAGCTTCCATTTCCCCCTCCAGTTCCATAAGGAACAAGTCATTCTGATTGAGCGCCTTCCATCCAATGGCGCCTTGCCTGCGCTTGGTTATCTCGAAGCTCATGTTCTCCCATTCTCCCCCGTCAGCCGCGAGATCCATCGGCGAGGCCAAAACAGGACGGCCATCGTTCCCGATTCCTGTCATGGTCTCCTTGAAATAGCTGGTGATCTCTTCCGGCAAACCTATTGAAGAGATTTTGACATCCCGGCCAAGGCAAGAAATAGTTCTGCCGTTCAGCTCCAGAGGCGTGTAAGTTGCGATCACCTCGTCGTCGAATCCGATTCTTGAGTTGAGCCAGCGGAGACGGGAGTGCCTCCAAGGCTCATTATCACCGTGGTTAGCGATCACATTATCAGACACTTCCAAGCTCACCTCAACAGTCTTTGGCTCAGCGTTGGCGGCAGAGACAGTGACTGTGCCCCGATATGTCCCGGAGGACATCTTCTCAGGCAGCTGGACACCGATCCACAGGGCCTGGACCTTATCTTTGGCCACACAGAGGTTCTTCGTGAACACTTCGCCTTTCACGTCAACTCCCTCAGTGTTGAAGCATGTGAACGCTGACGAGGGCACCGTCTCTCCTGTGGAGACATGGCGCAGGGCTGAGTAAGTGACTTTCACACCATTGACCTCGGACCTGGCGGCCCACAGACCGATCTGGAAAACGTAATACTCCCCCTTGTCCGCCTGACCGGTGAAGGTGTCGTGGCGGTCGTCCGCAATCCATTTGTAAGGGATATCAGTTGTCATCCGGATAGGGAATTTCCTGTCCTCCGTGAATATGATGTAATTCTCCCCCGGATGGGTTCCAAGCAGCCTTTCTTTCTCAGCGGAAGTCGCGATCACCTCCATCGGATAAAAGCTGTGCATCTGGCCTATAGCTTGAAACTGGACCACTTCCGCTTGCGGGAGGCGAGGAAGTTTCTTGGCGGACAGCCTGTTCTTCTTGACCCATTCGGGCGAGGCGGTCTCCTCGAATGGAGGATATTTGACAGTAGGATATGCCCTGCTGCCGCTCATCACGTTACGGAGATAATACACATAGTAGTCTCCCGGAACTGTCTTTGGCTGGAATACGATCCTGCCGCGCTCGCGGCTCACATCCCGACGAATAACGTTAGTGATCCTCTCTCCAGTCGAGGCGTCGATCACTACAATGTCCTTGGCGCCAGGCTCAAGATCACGACGACGCCACTGGATGTCGGCGAGAACCGCTTCCGAGGGTTTTTCCACACGCAAGACGACCCGGTGATTGCCAAGCGAGTCGGCATTCCACTCGCCGGTGCCGTAAAGATTGTCGGTCGGCACGCTCTGGGAATATGCCGGGGCGGATAAGACTGACACTATCGCTAAGGCAGCAGCCGCAAGAAGAATGTGTAAAGATTTCATGACAATTATTGCGAGAAAGTTTGTATCTTTGGATTAGCACAAATATAAAAAAACTATGGCACTGGAACAACAGATTCAAGAAGACATCAAGGCCGCTATGAAGGCCCATGACGCCGTGGCCACAGCAGCCACAAGGGCGATAAAGGGAGAGATACTCATCTACAAGACCTCAGAGTGCGGAAGCAAGGAGGTTACCGACGCTGACATTCTGAAGATGATCCAGAAACTCATAAAGCAGCGTAAGGAGTCAGCCGAGCAGTTCGTCGCCGCCGGAAGGCAGGAACTCGCTGACAATGAGCTGGCTGAGGCTGCCGTGATGGAAAAATATCTTCCAAAACAGCTCTCCGAGGCCGAGGTCGAGGAAAAGGTCAAGGCGATTATCGCCGAGGTCGGGGCGACTTCAATCAAGGACATGGGCAAGGTCATGGGCGCCGCCAACAAAGCCCTCGCCGGCCAGTCCGACGGACGCACCATCTCCACAGTCGTCAAGCGCCTGCTCGCTTAGCATCAGCGCTTCGAAAAGAGTTTTATCAGTTTGCAGCAGAGTTTCGTGTAGGCCTGTTTGCCGACAGGCACCCTGCAGCCGTGGACATAGTCCATTCCCGCGAGGATGTCAACGACGTCGGGATATTCAGCGAGTTTCTTGAACCAGAGGGTAATGCAGCAGTACCATCCCGCGCGAAGCAGGATGTAGATGCCGCTCGTGGTGACCGGTTCCCTATCTTTGGGAAGATGCTCATAAAGATAGAGCATGTTCTCGGCCGAATAATGCCTTGAATTGACCAGGGACGCCCTTGTGAGAGAGCCAGACCGTCTTCTACGGTAATGGTAAAGAGGCTTCCTCAGATGGACGCATTTGGCCGCCTGACACAATATCTGGGTTTGGAAAACGATATCCTCATGGTACCCCCTTATAGGTACTATCATATTATCAAGGTCGTACAACTCCCTTCTGATCAACTTGTTCCACAAATACGCCCGGATAACACCGTTATTCACTGCCTTCACCGCTGAAGGACCATCAATTGGAGTGAAATCTTTCTCAACTTCGACTTTGGCTGGCTTGCCATCATATTCCTTGAAGAAGTCGCAATACACGACATCCGCCTCTTCCTCAACCGCCATCCGGACGAGCTGGCTCAGATAATCAGGCTCCACCCAGTCGTCGGAATCCACATGTATCACATAATCTCCCGTGGCTGCCCTCAGCCCAGTCATCCTCGCCTTTGGCAAACCGGCATTCTCCTGCCTTATTATCAATGATTTCCCCTTTACATCAGGATGTGCTTCAAGTACTTCAAAGAGGATGTCCATCGACCTGTCCTTCGAACCGTCATCCACAAAGACCAGCTCATAATAATCATAATCTTGCGCACAAAGAGACTCCACACACTGGCGTATGAAACTCTCCACCCCATAGATAGGGACTATCACTGACACTTTAGGACTCATAGACAGAAGGTTCTGGCAGCGCGGACTCAAACGCTCCAAGCAATTTGGGCTTTATGGAATTGAACCGTCGCTCGCTCATGTTGACATCATTGATGCAGGCGAGGCTGGCGGTAGGATCAGCTATAAACCTGGCGATCCTGTCCACGGAAGACGCCGCGAGAGAGAAATGCTTGTTGGACAAAGGTTCCGCCACGACATTGCCTCCGTAGTACATGTAATCCATGAACAGATATTGGTTGAAATTGCGCTTGTCACGCAATGGGGAAAGGGAATCCATTATCTGTCTCTCGACTTTCCCGAAAAGATCCTCGCAGAGGCTCCTGAGCATCGGGGAACACACATGCTGAGGCCTTACAGCGAACAGTCCCTGACGCATTCCAAGCGCCTCCCTTGCGAGAGCGTCTGACTTGAACACCAATCTCTTGTAGGCGCTACCCCCGCAAAAAACCTTATGGAACCCTATGGAAGGCTTGCCATCCTTGAAGAACGCCTCCTCCGGTAGAGGACGCATCGGAAACATATCGTCATTGAAATAGAGAAACTTCTCTTCGAGGCCTTCGATCCTGTGGAGAAACATCTCGATCATGCTCGAATTGAACGTGGGCAGGTAAGCCTCGGGGATGATGTCTTTGTGAAGAACCACATGCACCGCCTCCCTATTGACCCATGACGGGACTTGACTATCCCTGGCAACCACCAGGTGGACTTTTCGGACATAAGGTATAAACTTACCTATCCCTCTGAGGAGATACCTTAAGGTTCCCCAATCCCGGAACCTTTTGGAAAGAGCCACACCCCCTACAACCTTGGCATAATCCTCCTTCCAAAGAGGATCGTTACCGTCCACATAAGTTATCACCACGTCCATACGAGGCGCGAATTTAGTCATTTTACGCGTTAATACCGCTTAAAATCGTTTTTTATCGATATATTCAAGCAATTCGTCAAAAATGGGGCCACGATGTCACGATTAATTGTTAAATTAGCGAGAATGGGAAATAAAGGGAACAACAGGAACTACATGTGGCTGCTGCACATAGCGATATGGGTGGTGCTGTTCGGCATGCCGTTCTTCTCCCCGAGGCCCGGGCATCCTCTTCATGGAGGAGTGGATTACTCCAGGTTCGCGGTACCGCTTGTTTCCTTTTTCATTGTATTCTATGTCAACTACTTCTTCCTCATCAAGAAATACTTGTACGAGAAGAAGCTCACCGGATTCATCCTCTGGAATATCCTGCTTGTGGCACTTGCCGGACTGGCCGTGCATCTGTTCTTCAGAAACGGCTTCATTCCTGTTCAGGATAGTTTCCGGCCCGATTTCGATGGTGGCGGGCCCGGAGGCCCAGGCGGACCGGCTAGTGGGACAGGAAGACCTGATTTCGGGCCCGGTGGCCCAGGCGGCCCGAGACCAGGGTTGAAAGGAAGGCCGGGGCCCAGGCCGTGGCTGGACAACATGGAGTTCATCTCCAGAAATGTCATCATCTACCTCGGAGTGATCGGGTTGGCAGTAGCCGTACGAATGACCGAAAGGTGGTACAAAGACGAGAGCAAACGACAGGAGATGGAAAAAGCCGCCACAGAGGCGGAACTCTCGGCGCTCAAAAGCCAGGTCAATCCGCATTTTTTGTTCAACACCCTGAACAACATCTATTCCCTGATCCAGATTGACCAGGACAAGGCTCAGGAGGCCGTTCATGACCTCAGCGGGATGCTCCGCTACGTTCTCTACGAGAGTGAGAAATCCTCTGTTCCGCTGGAGAGAGAGGTCACCTTCCTAAAAGACTACATAAAGTTGATGAGTATGCGTTGCCCCTCCAATGTCAAACTGGAGGTCTCACTCCCGGAATCCGGTTCCGACACTAAGGTAGCCCCGCTTCTGTTCATCCCTCTTGTGGAGAACGCTTTCAAACACGGGATCTCCTCCAGCGAGCCTTCATCCATCAGGATCGAGATGACGGAGGTCGGCGAATATGTGTCCTTCCTCGTTGAAAACACCTCTTTCCCAAAGAACAGTTCTGACCGCAGCGGCTCCGGAATCGGGGTCAAGAATCTCTGCCGGAGGCTTGACATGCTCTATCCCGGGCGGTATTCCTACGACTACGGGACGCATGGGGATCATTACCGGAGCCTGCTTCGAATAAACATATCAAATACCTGAATATGAATATATTAAGCTGCATAGTGATCGACGATGAACCGTTGGCGGTACAGCTGATGGAATCGTATGTCAGGAAAACACCTTTTCTGGATCTGAAGGGTTCTTTCACAAATGGTAAGGAGGCGTTCGCCTTCATCCAGGAGAACCCTGTCGATCTGATGTTCTGCGACATCCAGATGCCGGACCTGAGCGGGATCGACCTCTCCAAGATGATCCCGGAGGAGACCAAAGTCATATTCACGACCGCCTTCAGCCAATATGCCATCGAAGGTTTCAAGGTCCACGCCCTCGACTACCTTCTCAAGCCCATCTCTTACGATGACTTCCTAGCCTCCGCAAAACATGCCTTAAAGACTCTGACGACGGACATTTCCGGACAGCCGTCCGGGCCCGGCCGCGTCCATCCTCGCTTCGCTGCGGCTGAGTACGGCCTAAGCCCGGAGGCTGCTCCGGAAGAGCGTAGAGATCGACTTACCGAAGTGGCTCAACAATCCAAAAGAAGCATATTCGTGAAGACGGAATACCGCCTGCAGCAGATTGATCTGGATAAAATCACCTTCATCGAAGGCTTCAAAGACTATGTCCGCATCCACCTCGACGACGGCTCAGACCCGATCCTGACCCTCACCCGCATGAAAACGCTCGAAGAAGAACTTCCGGCCGACAGTTTCGTCCGGGTCCAGAAATCCTACATAGTCCGAATATCGAAGATTGAAGCTATCGAGCGGTCATTCATCCTCATAGGGAAAGACCGCATCCCGATCGGAGATTCCTATCAGGAAAGCCTTATCACTGCCCTTGGAGGTAACTCAATTCTCCCGAAATAAGGAGGTTCTCAATCACCCCTGGAAAGTGCTCCATCTCAAGGACATGCTCCTTGGCGGCGATGTCGTCGGGAGTGTCTTCTGGTTCTATAGGAGTGCTGAACTGGGCTATTATGCTACCTCCATCAACTTCCCGGGTGACCCAATGGACTGTCATCCCGGTCTCGGTCTCCCCCGCCGCCTTGACGGCCTCGTGGACATGATGTCCGTACATTCCGATTCCGCCATATTTCGGGAGAAGAGCAGGATGGAGGTTGATCATCCTGTGGTCATATTCATCGATCAGGAAGCCCGGAATCACGAGCAGGAAGCCCGCCAGGACAATGAAGTCGATTGAATACTCTTTCAGGAGCGGCAATATGACATCCGGATCGTTGAGGTCCGCCTTGGGAACGACCTTGACAGGAACGCCAAGACGTTCGGCCTTCCCTACGGCCCCCGCATTGGCCTTGTTGCTGATCACAAGGGCCGCCCGGGCCACGTCCGACCCTTCGAAATACTTTATGATGTTCTCACAATTGGTGCCTCCACCGGAGACGAAGATAGCCATATTCACCATATCAACCTATTGTTTATCAGGAGTTTCCGAATCTTTAATAATATGCACGTCCCGCTGAGGGAAAGGTATCTCGATTCCGTTATCGGCGAGAGCCTTGTAAATTAGCTCATTTGCCCTCGCCACATAGGCGTACCTTTGATCAACCAGGACGAACTGCTTGATATTGAGGTCCACGCTGCTGTCTCCAAAACTTCCGAGAGTGACCTGTATCCCGTAAGACGGCTTGACTGTGTCACGCCCGAACTTGTCCGGCTTGCACAAAGGCTTGAGCGCCCGCAAGATGACCCGACGGGCCTTGTCCACATCGGTCCCGTAGGCCACGCCGACGGGCAGGGAGACATATTCGTAAGCATCGCTCCTGGTGAGGTTCTTGAAGGTCTTGGAGAATAGGGTGCTGTTAGGGAACGCGATCAGGCTGCTATCGACGGCCATGATGGTCGTGGTCTGGTAGCTTATGTTGTCAACAGTTCCCCTTATGCCGTCACACTCAATGGTGTCCCCTACCCTCAAGCGTCCGGACATGAGCTGAACCCCATAGAAGAAGTTGTTCAGGATGTCTTTCATGGCGAATCCCATACCGGCAGCCAGTCCAGCGGCGACCACGCTTATTGACTTGGTGGGAATCTTGAGCACGCCGATCATGACGACGACATAAGCGCCCCACGAGAGAAGCCAGATAACGTTGTTCGCCAAGGTGAGATTGACCTCGTTGGACCTGATCAGGTTGGTGCCTGACTTGGAGACATAGTCCCTGAATTTGAACACGCGGTAAAGTGACCTGGCCGCATATTCGATGTACCTGAACACGAAGAACAACCCGATCGCCAGCAGCACTTTATACAGTGAGAGAGTGATGGCATTAGTGGTCAGGAATGGATAGAAAAACGCCGTACGGCATATCTCAGTCAGATCGAATACACGGGAGGCCATGTAGAGGCAGGCTGGGAAAGAGAACACGATCGTCACCGGAATCAGCGCCATGTCGAAAAGGTCGTAAAGCCAGGTGACAAGGAAAGACGCCTCCTTTCCTCCCGTCTCTGAGGGATGTTTCATCTTATACGCCCTGACACGCTTGTTGATATTCTGCGAGCGATAAAGCCCCAAAATTTCCTTGGCCGCAAGAATCAGCTGAAGGACAGCAAGTTGGAATATCCACCAGATATAAAGCTGGAGGCCCATAAGGGCATAACCGGCCAAGGAGAGCAGCAAAGTCACGGTTGTGACGGCCAATGACGCTCCGGCTAAAGCCCTGTCCGCCTTCGCGACATGGCCGGAATGCTTACGGAAAGTGCTCCACTGCCAAAGTCCGAACAGCAGCAGGACCGGAGGGAAAATCAGATTGATCAGGCTGTTGGGGATAAATATGATCCTGAAAGCGATGATAAGAAGCCCGAGAGCGAGCACCGGGATGTAGATGAACAAGCCCCGGTTAAGTTGGGCACCATGGCCCCTAACCAGCATTGAGCCCAGCAAGGCGACCAGCAGAAGACAGTACTCGATCAGAAGGGATGAGGCCATCCTGAAGAAATTCGTTCCTATCTTCGGCGAGGCACCCGCCAAGACCAGCAGGAATATGAACAGCACAATAGCGACCAAAAGGTTGAATACCAGTTCCCTGCTTGCGAATCCCTCGGTCTTGAACATGCCCACCCGACGCTTCAGTCCCTTGGTAGCCAGCCAGCTCACAAGCGCGGCGAGGGCAAGGTAGATGAGTATAATGAAAGAGAATCCTATCACTATCGGCCCCCTCCACTCACTATGTATGGTCTGTCCCTGGAAGTCCCTGGAATACTTGTCTTTATAATCCATTAACGCCTTGGACGAGAACTGTTTGAAATGGGTCAGCACGTACCAGAAGTCCCTCTGGCCCTCAACGAAGATTTTCTTCTGGATAAGTTTGTACCGTTCCTGGGCGTAGTCGTATGCCTCCCTGAGCCGGTTGTCCGTGGTCTCGTAATATTCCTTATCCTTCACCAGCATCTCACGGGCATTGGTGAACATGTCCAAGAGCCCCGTGGCGTAGAAAATGCAGCTGTCCCTATCGATCCTGGCCGTGCTGTCCAGCTGGAAATCAAACAATGGCTCGTCATCAGCCTTGGGACGGGGAACTGCCGAAAGATCAGCAAGCGGCAAATCCTTCAAGGCTCCTATGTGCAAGGTCATGGCGAGCATCCCGAGAAGTGAGGGCCCCAGACTGTCAGGGACGGACATCAGCTCAGGAGGAATGATCTTCAGGGCCTTCAGCAACCGGTCATAACGGTCTATCTCGATGTCGAAATAAGATACGATGTTGTCAAAAGGGATCTTGCTCTCGGTAAAGTTGTGGTACTGGTCCGTAACCCGGCGGAGAGCATAGGTGAGGTCGAAGGT
>Ga0256404_1008784_pt1 | contig 14919 bp, 10 predicted proteins | sample RumenRJG_01DNA_FD_185990 | JGI IMG/M metagenome (GOLD analysis project Ga0256404, IMG submission 185990) | Bovine rumen microbial communities from Lethbridge, Alberta, Canada - RJG_01 | ecosystem: Host-associated > Mammals > Digestive system > Stomach > Rumen | place: Canada: Alberta | collected...
AGGCAGACTCTGAACTGGAACAAGACTCTGCGGACGGCGGAGTTTTTTTATTCATACAGGAAGGATGAGATACTTCTTCTTTCATGGCAGTTTTTACCGTGTCTGTAATCAGAGGCGTAATGCAGGGGGACTCTCTTCGAAGCCTGCCGATGCGGCCCTTGGGAGAGGAGATTGTGCGGAAACATCAGGAGCTGTATCACAATAACCAGCATCTTCGGGTCGCTTCTCAGCAGAAGGTGTGACTGGATGTCCGATCCTCTGTCAGCTTCGCTCGAACTGCGCTGTATAAAGCTTCCGGTAGAAGCCGTTCTTCTTCATCAGCTCTTCGTGATTGCCCTGTTCAATGATGTGCCCGTCGCGCATGACAAGGATTTCGTCTGCCTCGCGGATGGTCGAGAGACGATGGGCCACGACAAAACTCGTCCGTCCCTTCATCATCTCATCGAATGCCTTCTGAATCCGGATTTCGGTCAGTGTATCGATGGAGGAGGTCGCCTCGTCGAGAATCAGGATCGGAGGCAGGTGGAGCATGACGCGGGCGATGCAGAGAAGCTGCTTCTGGCCCGCGGAGAGATTGCCGCCGTTTTCTTCGATCACCGTATCATATCCTTGCGGCATTCGCATTATGAAGCTGTGAGCATATGCTTTCTTCGCGGCGGCGATGATTTCTTCGTCCGTTGCGTCCGGCTTGCCGTAGGAGATGTTTTCCTTTATGGTGCCTGCCTTCAGCCAGGTGTCCTGCAGCACCATGCCGTAATTGCTGCGAAGGCTCATGCGGCGGATATGTCGGATATCCGTCCCGTCGACGCAGATGCTGCCGCTGTTCACATCGTAAAAACGCATCAGCAGGTTGATGAGAGTGGTTTTGCCGCATCCGGTGGGCCCCACAATGGCAATCCTTTTGCCGGGCTGTACAGAAACGCTGAGGTTTTCGATCAGCGGTTTTTCCGGGACATAGGAGAATGCAACATTCGTCAGTGTGACTTCTCCCTTTGCATCCCTGAGCTCGACCGCATCCGCATCGTCAGCGGGCTCCGGCTCGGTATCGAGAAGCTCAAACACGCGGGCGGCGGACGCAACCGAATTCTGGAATTCGGTCAGCACGCTCGTGATATCGTTGAACGGCTGGCTGTACTGTTTTACGTAGCTGAGGAAGCTTGTGAGCTCACCGATTGTCATGACGGTGCCGCCAAAGGGCGTGAGGAAGCATAGAAGGCAGCCGGCCAGTACGACTCCGTCATAAATCAGGGAATTAAGGAAACGGGTTGCGGGATTCGTGATGGAGGAATAGAAGGTTGCACGGAGACTGTACCCGGACAGTTCTTTGTTTCGCTTTGCAAATTCATCCATCGCTTCCTGCTCGTGGCTGAAGGTCTGGACAACCTTGAGGCCTCCGAGCATTTCATTGGTAAGGTCGGTCACACTGCCGCGTGCCGCTGACTGCTTCTTGAAATACGTGAAAGCATGCGTCGAGATGAATTTCGCAATCACAAAGGAGAGCGGCGTGAAAACAACAACGATCAGCGTGGCAATTGGCTGCAGAAGTACCATGAAGATGATGGTTCCCGCGATTGTGATGACTCCGGTGAAGAGCTGCGTGAACCCGAGCAGGAGTCCGTCGGAGAGCTGTTCTATGTCGGTAATGACACGGCTCAGGAGGTCTCCGGCAGAGTGTGAGTCAAGATAGGAGAGCGGAATTTCGTGAATCTTGTGGAAAGCCTGCACGCGCAGATCGCGGACGATCCGGTAAGTGATGACATTGTTGATGTGATTCATGACCCACTGCGCCGCTGCCGTGAGGAGAACACAGAGGAGAATCCGCAAGATGATCTGCCGCAGGGAGTCGAAGTTGACGTTGCCCCGGCCGATGATTTCATCCACGCCGTCCCCGATATAGATCGGAATGAGCAGCTGCAGAATGACAGACAAGGCTGCGAGTGCAAGCGATAAAATGACGAACGGAATATAAGGCCGGATGCAGAGGAGAATCCGCTGAATGGTTGATTTTTTGTTGGCTGCAGAAGACGCTGTCTTTGCAGAGGAGGATTGATTTTTATTCATATTTAGACCCCACTGAGGCAAAATCCGTGACTGCGGTTTTGCCGAATGCGGCATCTCCTGGTGCCATGGCACCAGGGTGCGAACGCCGTGCGTATGCGCAGCGGACCCGCCGATGTCAGGAGAGACTCGCCTTCGCGGTATCACTGCCGGCAAGATCGCTACGGATCTCTTCCGGTGTCATCTGCGAAGCACAGATTTCCTGATATTCACGGCAGTTCTGCAGAAGCTCCCGGTGAGTTCCCGCGCCGGCGAGCCGGCCGTCTTCCATGACCAGAATCTGGTCGGCGGCGCGCACGGTGCTCACGCGCTGCGAAACGAGGATGACAGTACGGGTGCCTTCCTCGGTCCTGAGTGCTTTGCGGAGATCTGCATCCGTTGCAAAGTCAAGAGCAGAGGCGCTGTCGTCGAGGATGAGAATCTCCGGATTCCGCACGATTGCGCGCGCGATCGTAAGCCGCTGTTTCTGGCCGCCCGAGAGGTTTCTTCCTTCCTGCTCGATCATCAGGTCGAGTCCCTGCTTCTTGCTGTCCACAAATTCTCTTGCCTGTGCGATGTCGATGGCCCTGTAGATATCACTGTCGGAAGCATCGTCGCGGCCCCACTTCATGTTGTCGCGGAGCGATCCGCGGAAGAGCACTGCTTTCTGCGGAACAAGGCCAATGTGATGGCGCAGGTCGTTTTCGCGGATTGAGCGCACATCCATTCCGTTGATGCATACGCTGCCGGAATCCGCATCGTAAAAACGCGGTATAAGATTTACGATGCTGCTTTTGCCGGAGCCGGTTCCTCCGATGATGCCGATCGTGGAGCCTGCATCTGCGTGAAAGGTGATGCCGGACAGTGCCGGCTCTGCATCCTTCTCATAACGGAAGGATACATCGTTGAAATCGATGGAAGCGCCTCCATTCTGAGATGCAGGGAATGCATCTGTCCCGTCTGCACGGTCGTTTGTGACGTTGAAAATATCATCGACGCGGCGCTCGGAAGCCATAGCCCTCGAGAGAAGGATGATGAGATTCGCAAGCTTGATGAGCTCGGTGAGAATCTGCGACATATAGTTGATCTGCGCGATCAGCTTTCCCTGTGACAGGGCTCCCGTGTATACCTGACGGCCGCCTGTCCAGAGAATCGCGATGATGCCGATATTGATGACGACGAGGGTCAGCGGGTTGAGAAGGGCGGAAATCTTTCCGGCGAAGATCTGCCGGTGATAGAAATCGTCCGCTTCCGAATCAAATGCCTTTTTCTCACTTTCCTGACGGTTGAAGGCGCGCACGACACGGACACCGAGGAGGTTTTCTCTTGTGGTCTGCATGATCGCGTCGAGCTGCTTCTGAACCTTCCGGTAGAGCGGCATGGTGATGAGGAGGATGGCAAATACGATGAGGAAAAGAACAGGAACAACGACGACAAAAATCATGGCGGTCTTCGTATCCACCGTGAAGGCCATGATCATGGCGCCGAATACGACGAAGGGAGAGCGGAGGAAAAGCCGCAGAAACATGTTGACGCCGTTCTGAATGGTATTGATGTCGCTGGTCATCCGGGTGATCAGCGCCGAGGTACCGAGGTCATCGATCTGGCGCCAGGAGAGCGTCATGATATGAGAAAAGAGATCGTCGCGCATCCTCTGCGCGGTTCCGGTTGCAACCTTTGCAGAGAAATACTGTGCCGTGATGGAGAAGGCAAGACCGCACGCGGCGAGCACGAGGAGCAGTATGCAGCGATGGATCAGATACTGTACGTCTCTGCCTGCGACGCCCCTGTCGATCATGTCAGCGACGATGATCGGCACGAAGAGCTCGAAAATGGCCTCGAGCATTTTGAAGAGAGGCGCGAGAATAGCCTCCCCCAGATCAGCCTTTATATAGGAAAAAAGACGTTTCATATCATACCTCGCTGAGGCAAAACTGCGGATGCAGTTTTGCCGAGTGCGGCAGCCGGTGCGTCAGCAGAGCGGACGCACCGATGCTGCGGTTTATAAGTCCTGCATCGGCAGGACTTATAAACGAATACCTCGCTGAGGCAAAACTGCGGATGCAGTTTTGCCGAGTGCGGCAGCCGGTGCGTCAGCAGAGCGGACGCACCGATGCTGCGGTTTATAAGTCCTGCATCGGCAGGACTTATAAACGAATACCTCGCTGAGGCAAAACTGCGGATGCAGTTTTGCCGAGTGCGGCAGCCGGTGCGTCAGCAGAGCGGACGCACCGATGCTGCGGTCATTATGGCCTTTTCCGCATTTCCAGCAGGACGGGCCGCTGCAGACATGCTCAGTTTACTCTTCTTTATACAATGATTCAACGACTGCACTTTCCCGGGAGATTCAAGCGCCTTCCATAGAAAAATCCCGCATGCTGCATTGTCTTTGTACGGATTCCGCGCTGTTTCTGCACGGTGAAAATCATTGTATAATGACATCAATTTTAACCCGCAGGTTTTTGCTGCGGAAAAACAGTGTGACATTCAATATTTTAAATTTTTCGATATAGGGAGGGGCGGTAAGACCGCTGAGATTATATGCAGTCCTTGTTGAATCAGACCGTATATCATCATTTTTATGACTCTCTTAGTGCCGGTGTATGTGTTATCCGGGCGGACAGCCGGGAAGAAATTCTGTTCGTGAACCGGCGAGTTCCGGAGCTGTACGGATGTAAAAGCGAGGACGAATTTTACAGGATGACCGGCGGAACATTCTGCGGCATGACGAAACCATCTGACGGAAGACCGCTCAGGACGCATGTTGCGAAGGGGAAACCCTATTCGTACTGGTATTATGATATTCCTGCTGGAAATGGCTCTGCCAGTTCTGCCGAGATGATAATCGCTCCGGATAAGAGAGATGGAATTCCTGTCTATATCTGTCAGATCTTCACGGAGGAGATGAAGACAGAAGGCTTCAAGAGTGACGGCCTTACGGGCCTTCCGGGAGTTTATGACTTCACGGAGCGCATCTTTACGCTGCTGAGGTCGTGCAGAGATGAGAAAAAGCTTGATCAGTGGGTTGTAGTCTATTTTAATATCGTCAATTTCAAATCTTATAACAATGCGAATGGAATTATCGGCGGTGACCGGGTCATCAAGAAAACGGCAGAAATCCTTCAGGATGTATTTGACGGCTGTTACCTCGGGCATCTTTCGGCCGATAATTTTGCGGCGCTCGTCCCGCGGGATTTTGCCGGGAGCGGCATTCATGAAGCGATTCAGAGTGTAAATGACATCATTCGGAATAAGAGCGTTCTGTTCAAGGCAGGAGTCTTTTTCCCGGACAATGATAATGATGATAAAACTCTCCGCAGTGCGGTGGATTTTGCAAGAATAGCCTGTGACAGTATTTCCGAGGATGCAACAAAGACCGAAGCGGTTTATAACAGCCGGATGCAGGCGAGCGCGGAGAAAAAGAGCTACATTCTCAATCATTTTGACAGTGCACTCGAAAACGGTTACATCCGTGTCTATTATCAGCCGGTTGTGCGGACAATGACGCAGAAACTCTGCAGTTTCGAAGCTCTGGCGCGCTGGGAAGACCCGGAAATGGGCATGATTACACCGGCGGATTTTATCCCGCTTCTAGAGCATTATCGTCTGATTGGCCGTCTCGATGCATACGTTGTAAAGAATGTGTGCCGTTTTCTTAAGGAACGCCGCGATAATGGCTATGATATTCTTCCGGTTTCTGTCAATTTCTCACGGCTTGATTTTGATCTGATCAATCCGATCGGTCTCCTTAAAGAGACGCTCGATCAGTATGGGCTTCCGCATTCCTGCATCCACGTTGAGATCACAGAGACGATTATGGCCTGGGACAGAGACCGGCTCATCAAAATCATCCGGGATTTCCATGAAGCGGGATTTGAGGTGTGGCTCGATGATTTCGGCAGTGATTACAGCTCACTGAAGTCTCTGCATTATTATCCGTTCGATGTTTTAAAGATTGATCTTGAGTTTTTCCGGAATTTCAACGAGCGCGGCAGAAAAATCATCACCAGTGTCGTAATGATGGCAAAGTCCCTTGGCATGTATACTCTTGCGGAAGGGGTGGAAACCGAGCAGCAGCTGGAATTTCTGCGGACCATCAACTGCGGAAGAATCTAGGGATGGTATTATGCAAAACCGATGCCTTTCGATGCAGTGATGGAGCAGATGAGCCGCCGAGGAATCAGCGAGGAGACATCGCTCGAGAGCAGAATATTCCAGAAGGTCGGACTCGTGAATACGGTGACAGACCGGCCGGCTGCGATTTTCCGCTATGACGGCAGGGCACCGGAACTTCTCAGCGCCAATGATGCATATATGGACGTCCTCCGGAGTACGGGAACAACGGATTTTGATACAGCCAATAGAAATCTTCGGTCCGGTCTCTTTGCGGTACAGAAGAAAATATGTACTTTCCTGAATAAGGTCGCCTGCGGAACCGCCCGTTCCATGACTTACATTGACAATGGGCAGTATATATATGTAGAGGCGGAGAAAATCGCCGGCACGGAAGAGCTGTGGTACGGCAAAGCTTTTATTACCAACATTTCCGCCGATGAGAATGTAAGACAGTACAGTCAGACGGATGGTATTTTCCGTAATATGGCGCTGATTTTTGACGGAATATACTATTTCAATCTGCGGGAGGACAAGATCAATATCATTGAGAGCTCCCACAGAGAACTGAGCCCGGGCAGCAGTATCCATGGCGTTGATCAGTCTCTTGGCAAATTTGCTGAGAACCATATTTATCCGGGAGACAGACAGCGCTTTGTGAAATTCACAGAGAAGAACCATCTGTATGAGATGGCCGAGAAATCCGGCCGGTCGGAGGCAACGGATCTCTTTCGTGTGCACTGGGACGATGGTTCTTATCACTGGTCGGTGTTCCATGCCATCGTGCTCCTGAAGAGTGTCTCCCGTGATGTGATCCTCCTCGAGAGAGAAGATGTCTGGGAGAGAGAAGAAAACAGGCAGCTTCTCCTGCCTGAATTCGTCTCCTCTTTCCCGGACATGAGAGCAATACAGACAGCCGGGCAGACACCGGCAGAAGGCGGCGATGCGGCGCGTTTCCACGCACTTCTCCAGAGCAGGGATTTCATGTTTTTCTGGACGGACCGGGAAGGCCGCGTCAAGGGCATGTCTGAAGCTTTTGCGAAATACAGCGGTTTTTCTTTGACGAATGTAATTGGAAAGACCGGCAGGAGTGTTCACTTCTTTATGAATGTGCCGGAACTTGTGCGCTATGAGAAACAACTGCTTGACAGCGGGACAGAAGTGCAGACAGAAACTGCAGTGATGCATGACGGAGTTGTTGAAGATGTCACTCTTACAGGAATTCCGTATTATAAAGGAAAAATGATTGCCGGCACGCTGATCTTCCTGACAAAGAAGATACAGAGCACAGATCAGAAATCTTTCCTTGATGAACGGTCGGGATTCCTTGATTACCTTGGTATTCTGGCCGCTGCAGGCCGCTATGATGATGCGTACCGTGACAGCGGTTCCGGGTATTGTGTCATGGAAATTGCACCTCAGGATATGAACGAAAACTTGAAGCAGTATGGCGATAAAGCTTCGGACATCATTATCCGGGTCATGTCGGAGGCGCTGCACGGGGCGGATTTGTCGGGAGTGGCGGTCGGCCGGACCGAAGGCTGTACGTTCCTGCTCATTGCAGGGGCAGAAACTGCAGAAAAACTTTCCGCAATTTTTGAAATCTGCAGGAATGCGGTGGAAAATCGGGCGAAAAACGATAATGTTCTGCTGATTCCGAGAATCGACAATGGTATAGCGTTCGGGACAGAGACTACGGATTCGTTCGGCGCGCTGCAGCTCGCGCATGACAGAAGAGTTTCCGGAGAAAAGAACGCCGCGCTTTCCTTTGATCCGATGAAGCAGTTTATCATGGATCTCAGTGTATTTGATGAATCGCCTGAATGGGCTACTCTGATTGATCCTGCAACCCACCGTGTGCTTTATGCAAATCATGCTGTCCGCAGTGACTTCCATATTGCAGCCGATGAGGACATCAGCGGTATGAAATGCTATGAGCTGTTCAATGGAACAGATCAGCCGTGCAAATACTGCAATAATGGAAGGCTGCGGCGGGAAGCAGTATACTGCTGGAACCGCCGCTATCAGAGCAACGGCAAACTGATGCTGAACCGCGACTTCCTGATTCCGTACCGCGGTCAGATGGCGGTCATGAGTGTCGGCATTCCGATCAGCACCTACATGAACCTGAACTCGACGGATCATGAGCTTTTGCAGCAGGAAGCAAATGTGAACGATACAATCGAGCGGGGACTTTCGAAGAACACTCCGGAGGAGTCGATTCAGGAAATACTGCAGGGAATTGCGCAGGATCTTGGATCAGACAGGATCCTGATCTTTGAGCATCACGAGGGCTCGGATTCGGTTCTGTGCACCTATGAATGGCATCAGCCCGGTCTGGTTCCGGTCATGCAGGACATGCAGTCGATCCCGACACGCGATCTGAGGCCGCTGTATCATCAGTTTGATGACCGGCTGGTGGTGCTGATCGGCGACTATGAAGCTTTTACGGCGGAGCATTCCGATATGAAGCTCCCGATCTCCGGCATCCGGAACATCATTTCCGGGAGAATGCAGCTGTCAGGGAACATCTATGGCTTCACCATGGTAATCAATTCTTCCGGTGAGACATTCCGGCAGGCAAGTCTCCTGCTCTGGACGCTGACAGATGTACTGGCGGTTCTCATGAGGACAAGGAATCTCCAGAAGCAGATTTCCCGGAAGGAGTTTGTCGATCCTCTGACGGGTGTCTGGAACAGGCAGGGACTGCGGCGATATGTGGACGGTCTAAAGGGGCAGCGCCGTGTCGTATTTATCCTGGGAATAGTTGAAGGACTGAAAGAGGCCAACATGTCGGGAGGTCAGACAGCAGGCGACAGGCTTCTTAAGAAAGCAGCGGATATCCTCACTGGCCTTACGAGCGAAAATCGTGTTTTCCGCATCGGCGGAGGCGAGTTTGTCATTGTGGAGGAGCAGATCGATGAGTCAGGTGCAGAGCTGTTCATCCGCCGGATCCGCGAGGAAAATCGTCCGCAGAATATCAGAATGTCATTCGGGCTGGCGGCGATTGACGGAAAAGCACCGGATTTTGATGAGATAATGCGGCAGATGGAAGTATCGCTGTCGAAAAACAGCAGGCGGAGTATGGATTTTCCGGATGCGTAAAAAAATAAGGATCATCTGCATTGTGTTACAGATGATCCTTTTTTTTACATTTTCTTCCGGAAGGAGACGGCCATGTTCTGCTTCTCAAGATGACGGATGGAGACGAGGTATCGGTCGTAGCCGACGACATCCGGATGATCCTTCAGGATATGGGTTTCGTTTGCCGGATCGGTGTCCATCGGATCGTTCAGATAATCGTGCGACTCGTCATAACCGACGAGAAGAAGACAGTGTTCCTGGCTTCCCCAGGAGATATTCTTCATCGGGTTATCGAATGATTTCCAGGAGCGCAGATAGGAAGACGGCCTCATGAACATCGTCGCCCAGAAGATGACGGGAAGCCCCTCCCGCAGAAGAGCCTCGAGATCCCCCATCGGGTGTCCGCTGTAATCGACCGGCTCATAGCCAAAATCCGGGCGGCTTTCACAATAGTTCCGGAGAGCCTTCATGATGGCGCCGGAATAGCATCCGTAATCCCAGAAAGTGTCCTTGTGCGGGTCGCCGATGAAATATTCCTGCGGGTCGGGCCCGTAGAGAACACCGTCGCGGAATTCCAGATTTTTGCGCGGCAGATACTTCTCTATAAATTCCTCGGGATCAATTTTCTCTCCGAGCGCCTGAAGGGCCATGACGGCCGATACGCTCTCGCAGCCGGTCGGCCATTTTTCCATCTGATAGATGGACGGGGTGTCAATAAGAACCATTTCCTTTATGCTCCTTTCCTTAAGCTTTGCCCGGTTTTGCCGCGGGCATTCCGGCTGTAATGAAGAATCTCCTGCCTTACAGCCCGAGGCCCTTGCTGATGTTGACGATGAAATCCTGTACATTGGTGACGATTCCGTGCGCTGCGAGGGAGCCGCGGTCAGTCAGTTTGTTGACCGTGAATTCGGAAATATCGACACAGTAGAAGTAAACCTGGCGCACCGTGCCGTCGGGAAGTACGCGATAGGACGGAGTCATGTTGCCGGTTGCGATGGTGTGAAGCATCGTGGCCATGCAGATGACGGTGGTCGCCTTCCGGACCTGGGCACGCATGGCATCCTGCGCCTCGTACACGTTTCCGTAGACTGGCGGAAGCGGGCCGTCGTCACGGATCGAGCCCGCGAGAACGTAGGGAACATGATATTTCTCACAGTTGTAGATGATGCCGTTGTCGATGTGTTCCTTCTCGATGAACTGCCGGATGCCGCCGTCGTATCTGACCCGGTTGATGGTGTCGAGATGATTGTAATGCCCGAGCGGCTGGCTTTCCTGCGTGTAGATATTTTGGCCGAGCGCCGTGTGCAGATACGCTCCTTCCAGGTCATGCGTCGCCAGTGCGTTTCCTGCGAGCACCGCATTTACATATCCGCCGGCGATGAGCCTGGAAAAAGCATTCCTTGCATCAGAGTCGAATGCAAAAGCCGGTCCCATAACCCAGACAACATATCCGTGCTCTTTTTCATAGCGGAGCAGCTCGTAAATCTCATCGTAATCTCTCGAGAATGCCGTCTCGCGGGAGCGGCCCTGACGGAATGCGAATGTATCATGATGCGCGCTTCCCTCGCGGAAGCCGTCCGGATAGAGATAGATGCCTTCCTCGCAGTTCTCTGTGCGGCCGCAGATGACGAGATCGCCTTTCTTCAGCCGTCTCGGCTCTGTGACCTCAATCCGGCCGTCTTTCAGAACCGGGACACAGTCCATACGGCTCTCGTCGGCAAACAGCCATTTTCCGTCAATCTTGAAATATTCCGGGTAGATGCTCATCGCGTGAAAACGGAGCGGAGCAACAGCGTCAAAGGGCGCCGGTTCGACAGCCGCATTCGGGGCATTTACAAATCTCTCTTCCGTGAAATCCGGCGGGCAGTACTTACGAAGTTCAAAGCTCATGTCATGACCTCCTCGGGCGCGGCCGTCAAAGGAAACCGCTCAATCAATGGAATTTGAGAAACAGGCTGTGCTGCAGCTTCCGGCATCCGATCCGGCCGAATAACAATCCGCTGCCGACTTTTTAATAGACAGGACCGGCAGGTGCTAATCAGCCTGCAATTATTGAAAATTATAAGCATTCGTCCGTGGATTGCAAAATAGTTTCTGCATGCCGGCCATGCTTCTGCCGGCAGAGAGAAAAGAGAGTGGAAGGTGCCGCGGCGCCGGTGGTAAAATAATCGGAAGCATCCGGATACGCGAATGCCGGCGGATGCATCCGGACCCGCGGATGCGGAGAAATCTGCGGAGAAGATTGCGGGCTGAATGGTGGAATAGATATGATCTGCAGCAGGAATGATATCTGCGGGGCTGCGCTCCCCGCACGGCCTTCGCCGGGAATCCGGGCTCTTGTCTTTGACATCGATGACACGCTGTATCTGCGCACCGTTCCCTACCTTTCGGCCTTCCGTGAGTTCTTCCCGGAACAAAAGAACATCGATGAAGATGCGCTCTTTCGCCGGAACATGCAGATGAGCGACGAAGAATACGACCGGTATGTAAGAGGCGAGACAAGTTTTGACGAAATGCACGTTCTGCGCGTGCAGAGGACACTGGAGCCGTTCGGAATCACGGTGAGTGACGAAGAAGCCCGCGCCTTTCAGAGATGTTATGAGAAGAAGCAGAGTGAAATCCGGATGACAGACGGCTTTCGGGACGTGCTCGAAATGGCAGCGGAGAGGAAGATCCTTCTAGGCGTGATTTCAAACGGGGATTCCGAAAATCAGCGTAAAAAGCTCTCGGCCATCGGTGCGGGAAGGTGGATTCCGGAGAAAAACGTGCTCGTCTCCGGCGATATCGGCATCTCGAAGCCGGATGTGCGGATTTTCCGCGAATTTGAAAGGCGGACCGGGATGGCTCCGCAGGATCTTTGGATGGTCGGTGACTCCTATGCCACGGATATTAAGGGCGCCGGCGGGGCAGGCTGGCACACGATCTGGATCGAGCGGAAATACCAGCCCGATACCTATCATCCGGTCCTCTCGGAGAGGGAATATCGGCCGGACTATCGGTTCACGGATGAGCGAGAAATCCGGGAGTTAATATGTCGTCATCCGATACGGCCGGAAGGGAGAGACACATGAAGAATCCAGAGATTGTTCAGAAGATCCGGCGGCTTGAGGAGACGGTATTTATAAATCCGTCAAAACTTCCCGAGTCAGAGGCGGAGAGGGGATGCCCGCTCACAATGCGGGATATCGAAGATGCGGACGAGAGACTGCGCCGTTTTGCGCCCTATCTTGCGGAGGCGTTTCCGGAGACGGCGCCCTCGGGCGGAATCATTGAGTCGCCGCTCCGGGAGATTTCTGCGATGCAGGCAGAGCTTGACAGAGAGTATGACTGCCGCATTCCCGGAAAACTGTATGTAAAGCTTGACAGTCATCTTCCGATCTCGGGCTCCATCAAGGCGCGCGGCGGGATTTACGAGGTCCTGAAGACGGCGGAGGATATCGCGCTTGAGAGCGGGATGCTGAAGAAAGAGGATGACTACCGCATTCTTCTGGAGCCGCGGTTCCGGGAGCTCTTCTCACGGTATTCGATCGCGGTCGGGTCAACCGGGAATCTCGGTCTTTCCATCGGCATCATGAGCGCAAAGCTCGGGTTCCGGGTGACGGTCCATATGTCGGCAGATGCCCGCGAGTGGAAGAAAAAACTTCTCCGGAGCCGGGGCGTGAATGTCGTTGAGTATGCAAGCGACTACAGCATCGCGGTCGCGGAAGGAAGAAAGAAAGCGGAGGGCGATCCATACTGCCACTTCGTGGATGACGAAAACTCAAAGACACTTTTCCTCGGATATTCGGTCGCGGCACTCCGGCTTAAAAAGCAGTTTGAGGAGCAGAAAATTCCGGTGGATGCTTCACATCCTCTTTTCGTGTATGTGCCCTGCGGCGTCGGCGGAGGCCCGGGCGGGGTCTGCTTCGGAATAAAGCAGGTGTTCGGCGATGCTGCGCACTGCTTCTTTGCGGAGCCCACGCATTCCTGCTGCATGATGCTCGGGATGGCGACGGGACTTCATAATGAGATCAGTGTGCAGGACATCGGACTCGATAACCGCACGGCAGCGGACGGGCTTGCCGTCGGGCGTCCGTCCGGTTTTGTCGGAAAGGTGATGACCCCATTCATGAGCGGCTGTTATTCACTGAGCGATGAAAGGATGTTTGCCCTGCTGGCAGAGCTCGTGAATACGGAGAACATTCACCTTGAGCCCAGCGCACTCGCCGGCATGTACGGACCGGTGCTTCTTGCAAAGGATCCGGCAATGCGGGAGTACATCTATAAGGAAGGCATCGGAGATGCACTCGGAAACAGCACGCAGCTTGTCTGGGCGACAGGAGGCAATATGGTGCCGGAGGACGAGCAGGAAAAGTATTATCAAAGAGGTGTGGAAGAGCGGAGAAAGAATTAAGGAAGGGCTGAGAAAAAGCCTGGAATGAATTTAAGGAAGAACCAGGAAAACAAAGGCTGAATGCTTTGCCGGGATGGCGGGTGTTCAGCTTTTCTTTTTGGAATTCTGAGCAGGTTCGCGTCCGCCATACCCGAAATGCCGGGTAAAATTTCCGCGAACCGGGAATAAAAGTTGAATATTGAAATTGACACGAAATAATACAGATGATACAGTTAATACAACGAATACAGTTAATACAGATGATACAAACGACATAGATGACACAAATAAAATACTGTTGCCACAACGGCGACAGGGATGAATAAGTTTTTTATTTGGAAAGTAGTGATATGTCAGAGCTGAGAAAGGATGTGAGCGGATGTTTCTTCTCGACCTGCAGAGTAAAGACCCGATCTATCAGCAGATTCAGGATCAGCTGCGCCGATTCATCGACGCAGGTGTATTAAAGCCGGGAGACAGGCTGCCTTCTGTGCGTCAGTGTGCGCAGGACAACGGAATCAATCCCAATACTGTTGCGAAGGCGTACGGCGAACTTGAGAAAGCGGGATACGTACATAATTTTGTTAAGAAGGGAGTGTATGTAGCCGATGTTAAGTCTTCCGCCCCGGATCCGAAGACGGAGTCGGTGATTCGAAGTCTTTGGGAGAGCGGCGTCACGCGTGAAGAAATTGAGAAGGCGATCATGCGGGTTTACGACGGAGCGGAAGGCCGCATAACAGAAATTAAGTCGGAGACAGTGCCGGAAACCGTGAACGAGAGTGGCAGAAATGCAGTGCCGGAAACCGTGAACGAGAGTGGCAGAAATGCAGCGCCGGAAATCCTCAGTGAGAATGCGCGAGGTACTGAAACGAAAATAAGCGGTGAGAGTGCACCGATGGCGGAGCAGGGAATTGAAGCTGAGAGTAAGCCGAAGGCAGCAGAGAGGAGGAACGAGGAATGCTGAAAATAGAGAACCTGTCAAAATCGTTCGGAACAAACCGGGTTTTGAATGGGGTGAATTTACAGGTGAATGAAGGATCGATCTTCGGTCTGGTCGGAATCAATGGGGCTGGAAAATCGACACTGCTCCGCTGTATAGCCGGGGTATATGAGCCAGATGCGGGGGCAGTAACGATCGACGGGCTTGATACGTACAGAGATTTCAGGGCGCGGGGAGAGATCGCCTATGTGAGCGACGAACTAAGTTGCCCGGTCGGAAGTACGATTCGTTCGCAGAAATGCTTTTATAAGGATCTGTATCCGTATTTCTCCGAAGAAGCGTATAGGAAGTACCTCGCCATGTTCGAGCTCGA
>Ga0256404_1008785_pt1 | contig 14918 bp, 18 predicted proteins | sample RumenRJG_01DNA_FD_185990 | JGI IMG/M metagenome (GOLD analysis project Ga0256404, IMG submission 185990) | Bovine rumen microbial communities from Lethbridge, Alberta, Canada - RJG_01 | ecosystem: Host-associated > Mammals > Digestive system > Stomach > Rumen | place: Canada: Alberta | collected...
ACTACCAGCTCTGTCAATCACAGATGGAGGATTTCTTTCATCAAGAGGAGCTGAAGGCCGTGCGCGAGGCGATGGCGCAAGCCCCCAAACTCTCCCGCGCCGACATTGATAGGATAAGAAGGAACCGTCGTGCCGAAATCATCCAGAGCGACGTCCCCGTGCCTCAGGTCGAGGGCTTCGAGTTCTTCATCGTCCGCTCCGACGCCGTCAGCACCGCTGCCGACCAAGCCACGGGCCGCCTCATTGCCGTGGGTCACTACGACCCCACCAACGACAACATGGAGATAGCCTCGTGGGATGACGTTGCTCCATTGTTGCAACAGAAGAAGGAATAATCCCGTGGTCGTCGTTTCGTCTGGGAACAAAGAGCCCGCTGATGGCACATACGTCCATCAGCGGGCTTCAATTTACTTCTTACATCAGACATCAGCCCCCTTATCCCTCCTGTTCAGCCATACGCACAAGGCAAAGAGAAGGGCGAGGACTACTGCCAGCATCACGGCTGACTGCCAGCCTATCAGCAGCCATATTCCTGCCACCCAACCAACGGCCATCGCCACACCTATCCACTTCGGCTCACTCCGCCTACTGCTCTTAAACCTTCCGTACATATCCCGTTCCATATCGCCTATGTTTTAAGGGTTAAACAACTATTTTACTGTAAATCCGATTACCAGGCCGATGATGCCGAGGGGTATGAGCAGCCCCGTCTCGTAGATGATTACCAGCACCACCGTCATAGCCACCAATGCCAGTATCTTCTTCCACCAGGGAGCCTTCAGAAACCATTCGTTCATCGGGTCGGGCTTGTTGCTGCCACCGCCGCCACCACTGCCGAACCCGAAGCGACCGCGAGAATCCCTCGGCTGCCACATCCAGTGATTACTCCTGCGTCCGTACCGTGCCATACCTTTATATTATATATATAGCACCTACTCGCCCTCCGACTGCTCCTTTGGCTGTTGCGGATGCTCGCGTATCTCGATGTCGTACATCTTGCCGCAGCAGGGGCAGGTGAACTGCACCTTCATCGACGGCTCCGTCTTTTCCTTCGGCTCAAAGAAGTCTATCACGTCGCAGCCGATGGCCTCTGCAATGTTCTCCAGCACCTTCACGCTGGGCTTGCCGTTGATGTGCTGGCTCAGACCGATAGGCGTGATGCCCATCTTCTCTGCCACGTCCTTAACTTTCAGGTTTCGTTCTGTGAAAACTCGCTTAATGTTTAGTCCCATAATACTTGTTACTTTAATAATTTTGGTGCAAAGATAAGCGTTTTCTTTTATATTAAAGCGTTTTCTTTACTAAAAAGCGTTAAACGGCATAACTTTTATGCCAAATCCCTTGTAAGATATAAAAATAATGCTTATCTTTGCAACGTCAAATTCAAAGTGCGGTACGATAGCCGCAATCATATTGCGGTTTTTTCGTGCCAAGCTGAAAAGCTATGTGGCGGCGAAGAGGGTAGGCACTGCAGAGCCAAGAAACCCTCATATCAACGGACTGCACCGCGTGGGGTATCGGATAACGACCCCAAGGCATTCGCACTTTGAAGCCTGACAGCGCGTAGTGCAGTCTTTTTATTGTCAAATGTCAAATTCAAAGTGTATGGCAAAACAACCATCATACCCAGTCAAGGAGTTGCGCTCATACGTTCGTGAGAGCGACAACATCCTGTGTTATCACCCTATCTGCGTCAAGCCGAAGGAGGTGTTCATAGAACAGGCCCGTGCCATCTGGGGTGATCGCTACGACTACGCCGGTAGCGTTTACACCAACAACAAGAAGCCCATTACCATACGTTGCCGTAAGCATGACCATTACTTCACCGTGGCAATGGCGCAAAACCACCTGATGAAGCACAACGCGACGGGCTGTCCCGTCTGCAGTTATGAGCAACAATACGGCGAACATTTCGGCACCGACTGGCGCAAATACCTGGAGCCGACACCAGGACAGAACCGCGTGAGGCGCATTGTCCATCCGCATAGTAGCCATTACGCTCCACTCTCTCCCGAAGAAAAAGCCGCCCGCCATGCCAAGACGGTAGAAGAACAGCGCATCCGTTCACACCAACAAGCCTGCAACGATTTCCGTACACGGCTCGAAGCAAAGTTTGGAGATCACTACACCTTCAAGGATGGTGACTACCGAGGCTCTTGCTACGCAATGACTTTCCACTGCAAGCACCACGGTGACTTCACCGTAGAGCCTCGCGAACTGATAACCGACCGCACCGATGGCCGTCACTCCCATAGAGAGTGTCCCGTATGCGAGGGACGAGAGGTGCAGAAGCGCATGACCGCCGACGAGTTCTTCAGTCGGATGCACCATCTCTATGATGCTACCGAACTGGACTTCCTGACCTCCGAGTTTAAAAACACGAACGCAAAAGTGACCGCCTATTGTCGCAAGCACGGAGCCATCACCCATCCCGCAAAGTATTGGTTGGAAGGCAAAGGCTGTGAGTATTGCAACGGAAAGTTCTATCCTCCCGACTTCCTGCAAATGGCTCGCAAGGCACAAGGTCAGGAATATACCTATCGTGGCGTGAACAAGATAGTCTCTACGGCCAGCCGTGTCATGGTACATTGCGGCAACCCAAATCATAAATGGCATCGTATGCTTGTCAGTCTTGTGCTGCAAGGCTGCAAGTGCTGCGAGTGTGCCGGACGGCACCAGAGTATAGAAAAGCGCAAGGCAGATCTTCTTGAACGTGTAAAGGAGAAATTCGGCGACGGACGCTTTCTTATAGCAATAGACGAGTACACAACCACCCACAACCCCATCACCGTAACATGCCTTGACCACAACTACACCTACAAGATTGCGCCCGACATCCTGCTGAATGGCGCAGGTGGATGTCCCTACTGCACCGCATCGGAAGGCGAGGCTGTCATCAAGGGCTGGCTCGAAAATCATAACATTCCACACCTGTGGCACGCTCAGATTCCCAACGAAGACCCGACGCTGCCACTGCAATATGTTGAACCTGACTTCTGGCTGGAGCATCTGAACCTTTATATCGAGTATCACGGCCAGCAACACTACGAGGACGTGAAGTATTTCTATAAAGGAAAGAAGATTCGTAGTTTTGCCGTACAGCAGCACCGCGACCGCTACCTGCGCGACTACTGCCAGCGTCACGGCCACGGCCTGCTGGAGATACCCTATTGTGACTTTCAGCGCATTGGAGAGATACTGACTGACGAATTGTTAAACCATTAACACTTGAAATATTAAATCGAAACATCTATTAAGTTAAAAGCGAACACTTTGAAATGTTAAAACACGGCTTCTTACCCCGTAAAAACTGAAAAATAATTGCCTATTTTTAACTATGGTCGGCAAATTGGCACTTTTTGCGGCTCCCACGCTAATTGCTAACTTGCTGAATATCACCTTTTCCAATTTTGAGATAAAAGCCGACTGCTGTTGTAACAGCCGCGGCACCGACCGCCACACTGACCAGGCGAAATATGCGTCGGGGGTGCGTTTTTTTGTGGAACGATGCGGACGGGGGGCCGGTGGCCGTGCTGGTATGGGTGCAAAGCTCCGCGCCCCTGCTGCTGACATCGAGAGCACGACCGCCCCGCCATCGTTAACCAGTGAAGACCGCCGCCGCCCCTGCTGCTGATCCTGACAGCCGCCAACGATGACAGGAACCAGGAACCGCCAACGATGGAGCGACACCGCCGCGCCATCCATCGAGAGCACGACCGCCAACGATGACAGCCGCCGCCCCTGCTGCTGACATCGAAACCAGAGAGACACCCGCCGCCGTGCTGTCATGGTGCAAAGCTCAGCCGCCCTGCTGCTGACATCGAGAGCACGACCGCCCCAACCATCGTTAACCAGTGAAGACAGCCGCCGCCCCTGCTGCTGATCCTGACAGCCGCCAACGATGACAGGAACCAGGAACCGCCAACGATGACACCCGCCGCCCCTGCTTCTGACATCGAAACCAGAGAGACACCCGCCCGCCGTGCTTTCGCGCGTTTATATATATATAATGTACACGAAAGCGAAAGCGAACACTTTAATATAATAAAAACGCTTTAAAGTGTTTACTTTTCTTAAATAAAGCGGTAACTTTATTAAAAAGATTTAATAAATAGCATTTACTTTATTTAATTCATTGTTATTTAAAGTAATTACTTTATCTTTGCAGCAGATTATTAAAACCCTCTAAAAATTAAAGCACATGAAAAAAGAAGTTTTAAACGCCGCCGCCGTTGCTGACATGGCACGCCGCATTAAAGAGCACAAAAGTAACCGTTTTAGCGGTTCTTTTATGGTAACTGACAGCGAAAAAAATATTTTTTTCGCCGCCCTCAATGATTTAAACGCCCTCGCGTCTGTCGTTTACGTCTCCGCGTCTGCTACATTTTACATGCTTTAATCATTAAATAATAAAAGATATGAATAATAAAACATTATTTCTTGTTTCTGTCGTTTTAGCTGTCGCCGCCCCTGCTGCTGACATCGACACCGCCGCCGCCCCTGAAAATGAGGCCGCCGCCATCTATACAAATAATCCCGCCGGCCTGTTAACGTCGCTTTCGCTGTCTGGCTGTCGTGTGATCAAAAGTAATATTAAAGTAATAAACCATTAAATAATAAAAGATATGAAAAATAATGTTTTCCCCGTCCGTCGCCTGTCTGTCTCCGATGGAGCAAAATTTAATATTTCGAGGCTCCCAAATTTCGCCGCCTCTGGTTCCGTTGCTGGCATGCGTAATTTGTACCCCAGTTATAAAAACGCCCGCCTGGTACGCTGTGGATCTTTTATCTATAATTGCGACACCGCCCCCGAAATCTACGACGCCGCCAAATAAGAGAGACACCCGCCAACGATGACAGGCGACACCCCGCCGCCTGTCATCCATCGAGAGAAAAAAGAAGTAATAAACCATTAAATAATAAAAGGTATGAAAACGACATATAATAAAAGAGAAACCGCACAGCGCGAGAGGGCTAAAAATTTAGCCATTTATAACGAGGTCGCCGCCATCGCTCGCGAAATATTTAATTATCTCGACATCGAGGCCGGAACCTATAGCGCCGCACAGGTCGCCACCGCCATAAATAAAGAGGTCGCCACCTGGGACGATTCCAAGGAGGACTATTTAAGCGAAGTTATAAAAATAGAAATAGATGGTTTTTCCTGTCGTTTTCCCCGTGGTCTCGCTTTCGATATATTAAATAAAATGGGGACGGGCTATAATATAACGAGCTCCGCCCGTGTCACTTTTGAGCGATCGACAGAAGCCAACGAGCGCCGCGCCGCCGACATCCAGACAGCCGCAGAGAGACAGGCACAGGCAGAGGCACAGGCACAGGCAGCCGCAGAAGCCGCCGCCCGTCTCGCTGAGGAAAAACGCGCCCGCCGCCGTGAAAACGACCGCCGCCGCCGTGCCGCCAAAAAAGCACAGGCACAGGCAGAGAGAGCACAGGCACAGGCAGAGGCACAGGCAGCAGAAGCCGCCCGCCGCGCCGCCATGACGCCCGCCGACATCGAGAGAGAGAGAGACAGACAGCGCCGCCGCGCTGAGTCCTCCGCCCGCCGTGGTCGCTACATTTACGAGCACAGCACAAAATTTTCGTGCGGCTCTGACATCGAGTTAATTAATAAAATTATTGTTGTAACCATAGAAGCCAACGACCAAAAAATATTTAAGTGCTGGGCCGTTGGTGCGTGCGATTCATTTTATTATATTTGCGGCTCCCTGACTGAAAACAACTATATAAAAGACAGTAACCGCAGTTACAAAAAGGAAAACCGCGCCGCCGTCGCTAACTGGATCTATTTAACCAGACAGGCAGCACAGAAAAACGGATGGAATATTTCTATTTATAGCGAGACACCCGCCCCCGCCGCTGGTTATTTCGTCCCCGCCATCTCGACAGCCGCAGAGGACACAATAAAGAGAGCACAGGCAGCCGCCGCCCCTGCTGCTGACATCGAGACACCCGCCGCCGTGCCATCCATCGAGAGCACGACCGCCAACGATGACACCGCCGCCCCTGCTGCTGACATCGAGACACCCGCCGCCGTGCCATCCATCGAGAGAGACAGCCAGACACGCCGCCGCGCTAAATCGTGGCGCGACATCGAGGCACAGTTAACGAGAATTAAGGCCGCCGCCCTCGAAATCGTTGTAACGAGAGAGGGGCACAGCGACGGACGCACAAAAGAGGATCATAGATTATATTATAGACTCAGCGCCGCCGGTTTTATTAAAAATTTATATATTCGTCGTATTATGTTTTTCGAGGCCAGACAGGGCAAAAGAATAGACCGCGCCGCCCTGGTTCCCGCCTCCATTTTTGCCCCGCTGGTTCCTGACATGCGGGCCGAAACCTCCACAGGTATTAAATTTAGTTTTATTGCGCACATGGAGCCCGGCGGGTGGGAGCCCTCCGCGAATACTTTCGCCGAGTTGTGCGAAGGATTAAAGCACAGCGACACGCGCGAACTGTGCCGCGCCGAAATAGAGCGCCGCGCCATCGAGGCCGCCCACAAATTTACTGCAGAGCTCGGAACCATCGACCGCAGCGCCACCGCCAACGAGTTAACCGCCGTTTTCCTGTCAGGTGTTGACAGGTGGGCAGCAGAAACCGCCCCCCGCTTTGCAACCGTGGACGATTTTATAAATGACATGGTACCAACGAGCGCCGCCAACGATGACACCGCCAACGATGACACCGCCGCCGCCGTTGCTGGCATCGAGACACCCGCCGCCCCTCTCTCTGCTGACATCGAAACCAGAGAGACAGCCGCCGCCCCTGCTGCTGACATCGAGACACCCGCCGCCGTGCTGGTTCCTGTCGCTTTCGTTGATGTATGCGAGACAGCCGCCAACGATGACACCGCCGCCCCTGGTTTCGCGTCCGCACCTGTCGAGACACCCGCGCCCCTCCATTTTTGGCACCCCGCCAACGATGACACCCGCCGCCCTGCTGTCGTTTTAGACATCGAGACAGGCGACACCCCCGCCAACGATGACACCGCCGCCCACGGCCAAATAAATGCGGTTTTTCGCTATCTTTTACGCGCCGCCGCCGTGGTCGCCGCCCTGCTGCTGCTGACTTTTGCCAACGACCGCCCGACGATCGCCACCGCCCGCCCTGCTGCTGACATCGAGAGAGAGACACCCGCCGCCGTGCCATCCATCGAGAGCACGACCGCCAACGATGGAGCGCCCGCCGTGCTGGTTCCTGTCGCCAACGATGACACCGCCGCCCCTGCTGCTGACATCGAGAGCACGACCGCCAACGATGGAGCGCCCCGCCATCGCTCCACACGTCCCCGCCGCCGTGCTGTCAGCTCTGCAAAGGTCGCCGCCCCTGCTGCTGACATCGAGAGCACGACCGCCCGCGATACGACCGCCAACGATGACACCGCCCGCGCCCTGCTGCTGACAGTCGCCAACGATACGACCGCCAACGACACCGCCCGCGCCATCGTCGCCGCCCCTACGTTATACGAGGCCGGCGAAATCACGGAAACCAGCGACACCGCCGCCGCCGTGGTCCTCGCTGCTGCTGACATCGAGAGCACGACCGCCAACGATGACACCCAGACAGCCACCGCCGCCGACATCGAAACCAGCGACACCGCCGCGCCATCCATCGAGAGCACGACCGCCAACGATGACACCGCCAACGATGACACCGCCAACGATGGAGCGCCCGCGACCACTGGCACCACGACACCCGCCGCCCCTGCTGCTGGCTGCCCTGCTGCCGTGGCCACCCCCTGCCCACCTGCCGCCCCCGTGGCACCCGTGGCCCCTATTATATTATAATGTATTACGTTATAGACCTCCGCAAAAATTGAGAATTTCCCCGTATTATAGAACCCCTAAAAAATTGAAGATTATGAAACAGACAACAGCCAACAAGACCAACAGCCGCCCCGCCTGGGCGCTTTGGAACAGTACCGCCGGAACATACACCCGCCGCGACATCATCCGCGCCGCCTGGACTATCTACGCCGCCGCCGTGCGTGAATTTATGTGCAGCACCTACAGCGACGTAAGACAGCCGCGACACGATCAGCGCTACAAGTTCAACCGCGAGGCAGAGGCCGCCGCCCGTGACATCATCGCCGCCAAGGGCTGGCAAGGCATACAGGCCGACCGCGAGAAGCACCGCGAGCGCGTCCGCGCCAAGGTAGCCGACGAGCGCCGCCCGCTTAACGTGCTGGCCCTGCCCATCGTCCGCGACTACCGCGAGAACCGCCACCACCTGCGCCGAGTCTGCGCCGATCGTCTGGACTTCTCAGGCCGTAACCACTGGGCAAAGGACGACCGCGACCGCCGCGCCCTGGTTATTCTGGCCGCACATTTCAACAAATAACCCCTATTTATACACCCCGCGAAATATCACTATTTATAAAACCCCTAAAAAATTGAAGATTATGAAATACTTTGTTAATTACCCCTACACCGCCGAGAGCCTGAAAAATGAGTACCGCGAACTTTGCAAGAAGTTGCACCCCGACACGGGAGGCAACGCCCAGGACTTCGCCGAGATGATGAACGAGTACGAGCAGACCGCCCGCAACCTGAACGGCACGAAGCAACACGCAGACGCAGAGAGAGCACGACAGGAGGCAGAAGCCCGCCGCCGCGAGCGTGAGGAAGAAGAGCGCCGCGAGCGTGAGGCCGAGGCACGCCGCGCCAAGGAACGCGAAGAAGAGGAACGCCGCGAGCGTGAACGCATCGAGAAGGCACAGGAGGAAACCCGCGCCGCTGTCCGTGCGTGGGCTCAGATTCTGGAGCGCATCCCCGCCACCGTGAGCGGCAAAAAACGCGCTTACAGCTTCGACGACAAAAAGGCATTGTCCGCATACATCGCAGCGACAAAGCGTAATATAAAAGCCGTGATAAATCACTATTTCCCCGGACTGGATGTAAAGGTAACAATTTCGGGCGAGATATGGAAAGAAAAATTTTCGATAGCATGGGAAGACGGCCCGACCGCTGACGAGTTGCGCAAGACCTGCAAGGAATTAGAATTTTTCGTGCCGAGTTATTACGCCTCAGACCCTTACGCCGATTATGGCAGTTATTACAGCCGCCAGGAGTCGGAGCCGTGGCGCGAGGCTTACGGCGGAGGACTGGGCGACGCTACCGACTACGACACCGCCCGCACCCTGAGCGAGGAGGGCGAGGAGCAGGCCGCGAACATCGCCGCCGGCATCTTTGCCGACTTCGACCCCGCCAAACTGCACAAGAACAACGAACAGTTTAAAATGACGCTGACGGAGTGGCACAAGTTCGCGGAGCTTTGCAACATTGACGGCGTTTTCCGTCACTTTGAAAACTTGATCCGCTGTTATTCTGGAAATAATGAGGGCACGGCGTATTATTCGAGCCTTCGCCGCTATTTGCGCGACTACGTGAAAGTATCAGTAACAAAGAAGGAGAAAGCCCCCGAATTTAAACCGACCTACGGCCCGACCCTCAAAGCCATTAAAAAGGCTTTAGGCGGCAACGTGTTTGCAACGATGCAGGAAACCAAGCGCCGCGAAAACGATTGGACCCCGTGCGACTTCTCCGTGCTTCTGGGCGACCTTCAGGGCGTGAAGCTGTGCAAGCCTTATTCTTACGACATGGAAACGTACTACAGCCCCGTATATTTCACAAGCTACAAGACCGAGAGCACCCGCCGCGAGAAGTTCGAGGCCGTGGGCATCACCATGAAGGGCGCGAGCGTTCAGGCAGTGCGCGAGGACGTGGCCGCCAAGATCCGCGAGGAGTTGGCCGACATCGAGAAGCAGCGCAAGCAGTGGGAGCAGGAGCAGACCGCCAAGGCATCAGAGAAGACCGACAACGGCAAGAAAGCCGCCGAGACTGACAACACCAAGCAGGACAGCAAGCAGGCCGACAGCGACCGCGACGGCGTGGACCTGACAGCAGCACCCGCCGAGGGGCTGCGACTGGTTGAGACCGCCGAGGGCGTGGCCGTGGTTGCTGACGATTGGAAAACAACGTATTTTAATAAAAAGTATATCAAGGCGCACGGCGCACACTGGAACAAGGATCGCAAACAGTGGGAAGCCACCGAGCCGCAAGACATCGACAGCCTCCGGGCGTGGTTCTTCTTTCATGGAAAGCCGACCGACCAGGGCGCAACGATTGAGGACGTAACAACGGAGGACGAGCCACAGGCAGAGAGCGAGCAGGCCGACACGTTAGAGAGTGGGCAGGATATCACCGACACCCAGAACGAAAGCGAGCCGACGGCCAACGAGCCACAGGCAGAGCCAAAGCAGGCAGGGCCGCGAAAGCTGGAGAACGTGCAAGTAATTACAAACGACTTCGGCACGGTCAGAGTAGGCGACCGCGTGACCGATGGGCGACACGTGGGCAAATTCCTATGTTACATCACACAAGGCCCCAACGATCCCGGCGTGCTGGTCATCATTGACGACGATTTGCAGGTACACGAGGCCAACCCGTTAAAGGTTCGCAGGGCTGACGGCACGGCCACAGAGACCGCCCAGGACAGCGAGACGGGCAACACCGCCACCGACACAGCCAACGAGCCACAGCAGCCCCACAACGAGCCACAGAGCGACGAGAAGCGCGACAGCGGCACCCGCATACGATTCAGCCCGGAGGACGTGCCAGATTTTGAGGAAGCGGCCTAACAGTTAGGCCGCCACCCCTCTCCTACGTTATACCCTTATATTATAATCACTTTAAAATATTACTGAGCTATGGCAAACGACATCAAGACAAGGCCGCAGGGCTACCAGTCCCCGGCATTCAACAACGACGACGAGCGCAAGCAGTGGGAAGCCCGCGCCCTGAAGGTTGCAACAATCATTTACAAGCAGATAACAGCCGCCCCCGCTGACATCTGGCAGAGCTGGGCAATGGAACACCCCGCCGCCATCGTCTGGGAAGGCCGCACGGGCTTAATTTTCCGCGTGAACGGCTTGCAGCATCGGGGCAGCGTAATTGTAACGCTTGACGAGGGCCGCGACCTGTACGACGTGGCAACGCTGCAGGAGATAGACGGCGAGACCGTGACCACCAAACAGCAGACGGGCGTATTTTGCGACGACCTGGCGCACGTTATAGACACAATGGTGGAACGCCCGGAAGGGATGACCGACGAGGAGTACACCGCCGCACTTCGCGCCCTGAATGACCCTTTAACAAACTTTGTGCTATCCAAGGCCGAGCAGGGACAGCGCCCGCACGTCGTCCAGTTCTGACAGCATCCAGAGAGGGGCAACGGCACCCCGCCGCCCCCTCCTACGTTATAGCGCATCGGAAAAATTAAGAAACAACGAATTACACTAATTACACGGATTTATAAACCCTATAAAAAATTAAAGTTATGAAACAGACAAAGACACTGGCACAAGTGGCCAACGACATCGAGAACGGCAACAACTTGCACGAGTATTACAACAACGACGGCGCAACCATCAAGACCGGCAACTTTGAGAGCTTCGGCGACTTCCTGAGTTACTTCGATATGCACTACCGCCCCATGCTGGAGCGCATCGAGAACGGCGAGGACATCAGCGAGAGCGACCGCCATTTACTTAACTTTCTGGCTTCCGATCTGCTGGCCGCTTTCAAGACTGAGGACAGCGACGAGAGCGAGGAGGAGGACACCATCGCAATAGTGCGCGTAACTTTCAGCGACGCGGAGAACTTCAAGCGGGCGCAACGCTTTTTTGACAGCGACGGCCCCAGCCAGTTCTGGGCAGGAGATTGGGACGAGAACGCGCGAACGATTGAGTTTGCAGAGGGTAACGGCCCCGAACGGCTGGCCGCCGCCCTGATTGAGGAAATGGAGCGAGAGGGCATAACGGGCTACACATGGAGAGCCGACACGCAGAGAGTGGACTAAACAGCGAACACGGGGACGGGGCACGCCGAACCAAAACCCGCAAAGGGGAGGCCCTGAGACGGACACACCCGCCCCCACCTTTATATTATAGACACTGCGAAATATTAAGCGAACACGAATTACGCGAATTTCACGAATAAATAAACAATAGACCCCAAGACCCGGACAGGGCAAAAATAATATGTATCAGATACTTTTCACCACCAACGACAACAGCGGCAAGACGTTCGCCGCCAACGTACCCGCAAGAGAGGCCGAGTTTATAACCGAAGACCTTTGCTTTATAGGAGGCTTCCGACGCTTCGGCACTGACATCTACGACGAGCAGATCAGCGCAAAGAGTTACGAGGGCTACGGACAGTTTAAGAGCAAAAAGGAGCTTTTAACGTGGCTTTTCCTGAATGTGTTTGCACCCCGCAAGGACTTCGCAACGCTGGAGGACTTCACGCGATACTATAACGAGCAACTGGCCGAGCACTTGGAGGCCGCCCGCATTGAAAACGCATGTATAGATATTCTTTATAATGACTATACGGCGGGATGGGAGAACGAAACAGTATATAGCAAGCTGCGCCACTATATCGACGAGTGTATAAGCAACGACCACCAGCAACACCCCGACAAGGCGTATTTGCGCCGAGCTATCCGCCGCGCCTTTGTCGAGCTGGCACTGGCATAATGTTATAGGCACTGCGAAATATTAGTGCCCTTTGCAGGGCAGAAATCAAACAAATTATAACAAATCAAACGAATTAAGATTATGCAAGTAAATAGATATCATATAGCATTTTCCAAGATGTACGGAAAATGGCAGGTGAAACGCCGCGACCTGAACCGCTGGACAGTTTTAGAAGAGTTTGCCAACGAAAGCGACGCTATCAAGTGGGCAAAGGAAAATTAACATCATACATTATACATTATACATCAAATTACAAACCCTATAAAAATTAAAGATTATGGCAAAGAATACATTTGGCTTCATTCAGAAGAAGTATAGACAACCCGACTACGAGCGCGAGGTGTTCTGCAGTTGCAGAGCTTATTACAAGGCCGGAAACGGCAAGTTATTTATGGTGGTAGCCTGTCCGCATTTCCTTTGCGGCGAGAAGTGGGGAGCGAATATCGACCACTACGAGGTGCTGCGTCAGGATGAGGACTGCTGCCGCATGATAGCCTACGAAATCAAGTCACAGAAAAAAGCGATGGAGATTATAGAGCGACTATTGACAAAGAACGCCGCATAACATCATACATCATACATTATACATCATACATTAAATTACAAACCCTTTAAAAATTAAAGATTATGAAGACAAAGATTTACATCGTAGCATCTACGAACATCGAGAGCACGAAAGCATTTACTAACAGTCTGCTGGCTCAGGACTACCGCGACGAGCTGCAGGAGTCAGAGAGACGCGACAAGGTGACGATCACGGAGCAGGAAATAGACGTACCGTTTGCCACTGACCGCCGCAAGTACGGAATGACCCTGAAGGAGATACGCGACGAGATAGCCGCCTTCACGGGCGACAAGAAAGGCGAGGCCATGAGGAAAGCAAAGATTTTCGCCCACCATATCAGCATTGCCCACGTCTGCCGCATCCGTCTGAGCTTCGGGCACCGCACCGACGAGCACGGCAACCGCACGGAGGATCATAACTGGCTGCAAATCCAGTGGACCGACCAGGACGGCGACAGCGACACATTCTCTATCATCGAGTAATTACACGTTATAGACAATATCACAGATTATAAACAACCCAAAAAATTAAAGATTATGAAGACTTTACAGAACAAAATAGACATGAACAACGAAGTGAAGAACAACCCTACACGCTTTGACGCGCACTACTATGCGGAGCTGCTGGTGGCCCCTTGGTTTGAGGACACCGACCCGCGACTCTTCGAGTTTGGCGACGTGGTGGTGAAGGCTTTCAAGTGCTGCCCCGCTAACGGATTCACGGAGAAGGCTGCGGGATGGCTGGTGAGCTATGAGCAGGTGATTGACGGGCACACTCAGGCACACACAGAACACGTGACTACGGAGGTACTGGCTTTGCAGTTGGCCGAGTTGTACCGCGTGAAGGCTGACGAGCAGGAACCCCGCGAGGACATCAGCGAGGGAATGACGGTCTATCCTGACGACTGTCTGGCTGAGTGGCACGGACGCGCCGCAAAGGTTGTGCGCCGCTGGTTTGCCGATTGGGGTACGTGGTGTCTGGAGTTGGAGTTCAGCGACGGCACGCGCCATGATTACGCGGAGAAGTACGTGACAACGACACAGCCCTGGAGCGTGGTGGGTGCAACGTGTCACCACCGATGGGCAGACAACGACGTGGTGCTGACGGTTACAGCCGTAGGCCAGTATTACGGCATCAAGGCCGAGAGCGAGGACGGCAAGGTGAAGTGGACGGGACTGGCCCGCGACTTTGTGCCCTGCACACCTGACGGGCGCGAGCTGCTGCCGGAGCCACCGCGTGAGGTGTATATCGACGCGGCATAATTATAGGCGGCCTGCGAAATCACAGCGATTGACGGGGAGCGATACCCCCGCAGACCACAAGCATATTTTATAGCTTTAATTTTTAGGGACAGGCTTCGGCCATCTGTGAAGACCGCCGAGCCTTTTTATAGAGCGAAATAATATTCACGGCTTTTTGCCGTTATAGATATAGTCGCTGACGCGAGAAATTGAACAAATTTAATCAAATTCAACAAATAAAAAAGATTTGGATAATTTGAGATAATTTGAAAAATTTCTGCCCGACAGGGCACTAAGATATACATTGAAGTTTTTATAACTTTAATTTTTAGGGTGAGCCAGCCTCTCGTGATGAGCCGCTGGCTCTTTTTTTATGTCCTTTATAGACGTTGTGGGAGATTAGTGTCCGCCCGCTATGTCCGCACAATAATTTCAAAAGTTCGTACCTTCGCCTACGGATAAACAAAACACGTCATCCGTATCACACAGGGTGTGTCATCCGTATGAAAGGGGGTGTGTCATCCGTATGAAGGTTTTTTAACCATTATATAAG
>Ga0256404_1008786_pt1 | contig 14916 bp, 16 predicted proteins | sample RumenRJG_01DNA_FD_185990 | JGI IMG/M metagenome (GOLD analysis project Ga0256404, IMG submission 185990) | Bovine rumen microbial communities from Lethbridge, Alberta, Canada - RJG_01 | ecosystem: Host-associated > Mammals > Digestive system > Stomach > Rumen | place: Canada: Alberta | collected...
TTGTTTTCAAGTTCGTTAAGATATCTCAATTTCTGCTGGGTCTCCTTTACCTTTAAAACAGCCTGGGCATAATCAAACTCGACATCTCCTTTGATAAATCCCATATCGTTGAATCTTTTGAAATTCTTTAAAAAACGACTTATATCGGTTAATGCGCAAACAACCATACATCCTTCATTCAAACAAGTTCCTGCTATGTATTTCTTTTCAATAAGCAGAACTTCCTCACCTAGTTTTCCAAGTTCAAGTGAACCGAGTCTTCCAGAAGGTCCTGATCCTATAACTATGTTTTTAATCTTTCTAATTTCCGCCATTTTATCAACTTTTTATTTTTAAAATTTAATCGATAAGTTAGCCACACTTTATTTTGTGTTTTGTTTTTAATTGATTTTATTTTTAATTTTTATACACTTATTTTTTATTATAATTTTTTGTTTCAATTTATACAAATATTTATATAATGAAAAAACTAATAATTAAAATATTAAATATATGTAAAATTTAATTAAATTGAATCGATAATTAAGAGGTAATCATTTTTAAAATGACGTTTGATTCAACTGATCATACTAGAGGTAAGTCATTTTAAATGAATATTTAATTTAATTAATAACTATTTTAATTTAAAAATAAAGAGAGGCGAGGTATTATGTGTATTGCTGCACCTGCAAAAATTGTTTTAATTGACGAAGAGTCTAATATTTGTGCTGCTGATTTTGGAGGAGTAAGGCAGAATGCCAGATTGGATCTTCTTCCAGATGCAAAAATCGGGGATTATGTTCTTATTCATGCAGGATATGCTATTGAAAAATTATCAGAACAAGCAGCTAAAGAATCTTTAGAATCTTGGGATGAATTATTGGAAGTTTTAGAAGAAGAGGACAGAGAACGCGAAGCTAGATATGCTGAAATGGAAAATGGCAAATAGTCATTTTCTTTTGATTTTTCTTCTTTTAACTGTTTTTTTAAATTTTTAATATTTTTTTATTTTAGTGATTTTGACTATTTTTTTAGATTTTATTAAATTAGTTGATTTCATAGTTATTTGATTTAAGTGATTGTTTTATGGATGAAATTGAGCTTTTAAAAAGTGTTGGTTGTCCCGACTGGGTGATTGAGCACTCCAAGGGGGTTTCAAGAAAAGCTGTTGAGATTGCCCGTAACTTTGACGATGTTGATGTTGAATTGGTTCGTGTCGGTGGCTTGCTGCATGATATCGGCCGCTCCAAGACCAGTTCCATTGAACATGCCGTTATAGGAGCTCGAATGCTTGAAGATATGGGGTATTCCAAGGAAATAACCAATATTATTGAAAGGCACATAGGAACCGGACTTAGTGATGATGATGCTCGTGAACTTGGGCTTCCGGTTAAGAGTTATGTTCCCCAGACCTTGGAAGAAAAAATAGTGTCCCATGCCGATAACCTTTTCAATGGTTCTCAGGAAATTGATGTTGAGTTCCGAGTTGATAACTGGAAAATGAAGCTTGGAAAGGACCATCCTTCTATCGATCAATTCATAAAAAACCATGAGGAACTTGTAGAACGTTTTAACAAGGATTAATTCTATTTCTATATTATGATTTGTTTTTTCATCTATTATTTTGGATGTCATTGGGATAATCTTTTAATCTTTAAAATAAAATATAATAAATGCATGTCAAAATCAGATTCTTATTTAAATTTATCATTTAACGAGGGAGAGAATGAAAGTAATTTGTTCAAGCGATGACTCTTTATACAGGCCGGAAGTTGTTAGATGGAGAGACCGCATGGCAATGATGGCTCCTTTAGGAGATGTTGTCGTTGCTCTCCCATGCAGTATGAAAAAGCCTTATTCAAATTCAAAATCTCATCAAAAATTTAAAAGGGCTACCAAGGGATATCAGGAAGTAATCGTAACTTCCCCTTTTGGAATTTGTCCAAGGGAAATGGAAAACACATTTCCTATCCAGTCATATGATGTAACCGTATCCGGCGATTGGAGTCATGAGGAAGTGAAAATCGCAGGAGAGCTTCTTAAAGCTTATGTAGGGGATAAGGATGTAATTGCCAATGTTCATGGCGGTTATGAGGAGGTCTGCAGGAATTATCTGGATAACTGCGAGTATGTCTGCGTCGATGGAAGGCCGACATCTCCGGATTCTATTTATAATCTGAGGCAGGCTCTTAAAAAATATCCCAAGGTAAAGCATCGGGACAAGGTTCTAAACGAACTTAGATCAATTGCCCGATACCAGTTCGGCGAAGGTGCCGAGGCCATTATCGGCGATGATGTTGTTGCCAAGGGAAGATATCACCGCAATATATATTCAAACGGCAAGCAACTGGCTCTTCTCAATAGGGATATAGGGCTGTATACTCTTAATCTTGAAGGAGGGCGCAGGCTTGCAGAGCTTGGCATTCATGTGGTCGAGATTGATTTTGATTTACAGACAAACTCTCTCTTTGCTCCTGGAATTGTCGATGCGGATTTAAGCATCATTCCAAATGATGAAGTTGTTGTTGTAAGGAATGATGAAGTTGTCGGCGTTGGAAAGGCGGTGCTCACAGGCAAGGAGATGATTGAGTCCAGAAGCGGTATAGGAGTTAAAATAAGGCATAGGAAGAAATAATTTTTTCAAATGTCTTTTGAAAAATATAGATAATGTTATATAGTATTAAAACAAATGTATTTTTGTAACTATTTGTTAGAAAAGTATATTTTGTTAAGTAATAATTATATTTCATATAATTTTATTAATAAAATAAGAAAATATGGAGCATGCTTTGTTCTATTAAATAATATTTAAGTGTAATTATAAAAAAATTAAGAGGCGATAAGAATGTCTGAAGATTTAGCAATAGCTGTTAAAGATGCAGTATCTGCAGTAAATGACCCACATATGGGTGTAAGTATAGTTGAGATGGGAATTGTAGAGTCTATTGAAATTGATGGATCCACTGCTAATTTGGTAATTAGACCTACCAACCCTGGTTGTATGAGTGTTACTCGTATAGCTGCTCAAGCTAAGACCGAAGCTTTGAAAGTTGACGGCATTGACAAAGTAAAACTTACTATTGTAGGCCACATTATGGCTGATGCTCTCAACGAAATGTTTAACAAAGACAATTAAGATTATTTCTTAATTTCTTCTTTTTTTATTTTAGATTAATAAAATATTTTTTTAGAGAATATTTTTTTATCAAAACCTTTATATATTAGTTTTGACATACTCTATAATATCTGTAATTTAAACTTCATTATGGCTTTTAGACCGTTTCTGATTTTAGAAGTTTGAATTTTATTTTCATTTAGGCTAGTGGCACAGCCTGGTCAGCGCGCACGGCTGATAACCGTGAGGTCCTGGGTTCGAATCCCAGCTAGCCTACTTTTTTACTAAATCACTTTTTTTAAATCCATTTTAATTAATTTATTTGATATGCTTATTTTTTAAAAATTAATTATTTTTATTATGGGCTGTTTTAGTCTTGTTTTTTGATTGAGATATTATTCGATCTTTTTTTTAATTATTTTAAGAATGTGCTATTTTTTTAATATCCTATTAATTTGATGTTTTTTTCATGGTTTTCCATAAATTAACTATTATTTGAAAATTTTGTATGTCCATTTTTATGTATTGGTATACATTTATATACTTTTTAGCACAATAATAATATAATGAAAAAGGTGTTAATATGTGGGAAAGTTTAAACTCAAAGTTCAGCAAATATCCTGCTCGTATGGCAGTAGCTAAGAAAATGATTGAACTTGGTCTGAGAGTAAGTCCTGACAAGAAGATTTACTGCGGCGATTTAAAGATAAGTGATTCAGCATTAGCTATTGCAGCAGATGTTGATCGAAGAGTAATAAAGTCAACAGTCAATGTAATTGTCAATGATGATGAATTGCTGGAAGTTTTTTCAAATATTCTTCCTGCAGGAACTTTATTAAAAAACATTGCAAAAAATCTGGGACTGGGTGTTGTTGAAATTGAGGCTGGTGAAGACAGCAAGGGAGTTTTAGCAGCTTCTGCATTATTGATGAGCGAACATAACATCGATATTCGCCAGGCTTATGCAGGGGATACCCAACTTCAAGACAATCCGGTATTGACAATCATAACAGAGATTCCGATTCCTGGAGACCTCATAAATGAATTCTTAAAAATAAAAGGAGTTCTAAAAGTTTCAGTCTTATAGTTTTTCCATCTTTGATTAGTCGGACAGTCCTTAATAGGGTGTTCTGCTATTATCATGGTGCAGTATCTTAAGTCATATTAAACAGTCAATACTAGGTGGATCTGACAGTTTTTCACATGTTTTATAATGGATTTTCCAATCTTGTCTATTTTTTTTATTTCTTTTAAAACAATAACTATATATTATAGTAAAAATATAGTAAATACTAATATATTGTCGATATTTGATGAATTTTTATTAAATAATTTTTTCTTTTTCATTATTCATAACAATCGATGAAAATTACTTTTTTAATTTAACTGAATCAATAAATAGATTTAAGGAAGAGCATATCATGTTAAACGATCCTATAATACGTGACTTATTACTGGAAATAGTCGAAGATGAGGAAAATCTAAATATAATTCAATGTCTTATTGATGGAATTAGTACTGATGAGGAAATAGCGGAAAAAACAGGGATTCGACTAAATATTGTACGTAAAATTCTTTATAAACTTTATGATGAAGGTTTGGCAAGTTATAGGAGAGACAAGGACAAGGAGACTCAATGGTATACCTATGACTGGAAATTCAAAGTCGATGAAGTGGAAAAATTAAAGGAAAAACGCAATGAGGAGGATCTGGCTCAGTTAAAAGCAATGCTTGATGAAGAAGAAAACAATATGTACTTCATTTGTCCGTATGGACATTACCGTCTTAACTTTGAAAATGCTTCAGACCCTCGTGTTGAGTTCTTATGTCCTGAATGTGATGCTGAATTAGTTCATGATGACAACCAGGACATTATCGATGATTTAAAAAGAAGAATAAAAGCTATTGAAGATCAGATGTAATCTTGGCTTTTATCTATTTTTTTTTATTTGGGAAGGTTTACTTCCTAGCTTTTTTTTTAATTTTTTTAAAGTTTTAATTACAGTTTTTTAGAATTTTTTTTTTATTCATAACCAAAATCAATATTTTTTCCGTTTTATAATTAAAACTTTCAATCGGTTTTATAATTAAAACTTTTAATCTGTTTTTCTAATTAAAACAGCAGGTGTATGTGTGATGGAATCCAATGCTTCCACGCTCACTTCACTAGTGTTGTCTTCATTCAATACTTCTTTTACGCTGTGTATGGTTGCCATTGCAGTAGATAAGGATTTCTGGTAATCTTCGGCAACATTAGCTATTTCAATTCCTTCCTCAACTGTAATTTCCCTTGAACAGCCGAGAGGTGTGGAGCCTACGTTTTCTGACAATTGCCCCAATGTATAGCCGAAAACGCCCTTGTTTGATTCAATTCCAGGAATAGCTATTGGGAGGCCTGTGAAATATCTGTCTCCTCTTTTATAAGTCGCATCGGTATCTATTATTAAAACAGTCACATCCCTGCTTTTCTTCTCCTTGATGCTGGCATTGATTTCTTCCGCTACTTTTTCAGGGTTTTCCGGAAGAAGGGATACATAAGTGCCAGGGGAATTGCTTAAATCGACTCCGGCTTCTGAAGCAGGTTTCAATGCATGCTTCCAGCCGTATAAATCAAGAATAACTTCCTTATGCCTTTTTGATTCCTCAGGCAGTCTTCTTAAATTCTTTATTGTTCTCTCCTTTATTCCAAGGGCAGGACCTAGAACATAACCCCAGAGATATTTGCTCCAGTATGTAGCCAGGAATTTTGCTTTAAAGGATGGAGTGTAATCCGCTTCGTCAACCAATCTGCCTTGTGATACGGAAATAGGGGTCTCTGCAATAACCAGATAATCTCCCTCTTCACAAAGCTCGCATACCTTATCGATCATGAAGTCTATGCTTTCATTAGGCTTGATGTAATGGGTTTCTATGGGAATGACTTGGTATCCTCTGATTTCCACATATTTGTATTCCTTTCCATCTGCTGTTTGTGAATTCTTATAAGTGTATTTTGTAGTCATGTTATCATTATTCTTGATTTGAGTTAATTAATAGCTTTAATTTAGTTATAATGGCTTTTTTTAATTTTAGTTATAATGGCACTTTCTAATTTTGAGTTAATTAATAGCTTTAATTTAGTTATAATGGCTTTTTTTAATTTTAGTTATAATGGCACTTTCTAATTTTGAGTTAATTAATTTTTTTTAATTTTAATTTATCAAATTTTAATTCAATATTTTATATATTTAACTTATTATATGGTTTTTAATATATTTAGTTATTTCTTGCTACTTTTCACCCATATTTAGTAACACAATATTTAAATAAATCTGGATTATAGAATAGTATATAATAATATTATATTTTTAGAATTATTGTTGAAGAATTACAAAATCAAATGATTGTTAAAACTATAAAAAAGAGGCAGTTAAATGTCTGAAGAAGTATTTTCAATTGCTGAAAAACATCCTCCCCGGGATTTTTTAACTATTTCGACCAATTCTGGAATCCAGTCTGAAAACAACATCACATACTTTTCTCTTGGGAAAAACACGGATATTAGTGAAGAAACTTACCCTAATAATGTTGTCTTGATTGGAAACCATGGATTAGGAGAGATAACTCTGGAGGGTCGCAGTTTGTCTTTAGGGGAAAACGAATTTGTTTTCATCCCTGGAAATTCCCTTTACGGGGTTTCTACAAAAGTCGGCTTTGTTTATACTGAAATTCTTTTAAAAAAGGTGGAATATAATATGAATGAACTTATAAATGCAGGAGAAGTATTTAAATTAGCTGATCTGCTTCCTTATGAGGAAGGCAGTGTTGTAAATATGGATATCATATCCAATGATGGCTTTAAATTTGTTATAATGGCCTTTGATGAGGGAACCGGTCTTTCAGAGCATGCAGCTCCTGGCGAGGCAATTATCTTTGCATTGGATGGAAAAGGAGTAATCGGCTATGAAGGTGAAGATCATCCAATTCAAGCTGGTGAAAACTTCCATTTTGCAAAAGGAGGCATGCACAGCGTAAAGGCAGTTGACAGCAAATTCAAAATGGCTTTGATTTTAGCTAAAAAATAATTTGATTTTAATCTGGTAGTTGCATGATTTTCTCAAGCAATTACTACAATTTTTTTATTGGTGCTCAAGTTTTATCTTGGAGATTTGAAAGTTTTCCATATCAAGGAATTTGAAAATCTTCCATGCAATGAATTTGGAAATATTTTTTACTCTGAGATTTTAAAATCTTTTAAAAAAATAGTATTTTGAAATTAAATTTAAGCAAAATTATATAAGTTAAGAAATCTAAATAATATTTGTAAAAACTTATTTTTTTACAATCATTGCTCCGTTAGTGTAGTCCGGCCAATCATTTGGGCCTCTCGAGCCTAAGACTCGGGTTCGAATCCCGAACGGAGCACTTTTTTATTCAATCTATTTTTGTAGTGCATCTTCATTTTTTATGGGTGCTTTTTCAATTCTGCTTTTTATTGTAAAATAAATTAACTATTAGGAAAATAGTTATATACTTGAAAAATTTAAAATAACAATACAAAATTTATAATTAATTTTTTAATTTTCAAATCTAAAAATGCTGTTTTTAAATTTATATAATCATCTTAAATATTAAAACTACTGTTCTTTGTTTTTTAAATTTTAAAATGATTGGTATTGCACAATGATTTGATTTGTTTAAATTTAAAATTCGCATAATCAGGGTTTTTGATTTGATTGACGTCTTTAATAAATTAATTATAATTTTTCATAAAATTTTCTTTATTTGGAATTTATTTAAGTATTTTTCAAGTGTTTTAAAGGTTTTTAAGGCTTTGATTATTTTAAGTCATTGCATTTAAATACTACTTTAAACATATTTATAATTACTTTATACTTATATACTAATTAAAATACTGTGGGGTTAACAAGTGAAATTTATAGATGATGCTATTAAAGAATCAGAAGAAAGTGTCGAAAACAACAATACTCTTCCTGAAACTGCAGAAGATGATTTAGATAATGAATTAATTGAAATAATTAAGCAAAGTCGTGCTAAAATTACTGTAGTTGGTACTGGTGGAGCTGGAAACAATACCATTTCCAGATTGAATGAAATCGGTATTGAAGGAGCAAGAACTATTACTGTAAATACTGATGCTCAAGATTTATTCTACAGCCGCGCTGATAAGAAATTACTGCTCGGCAGACAAATCTGCGGTGGTCTCGGTGCTGGTGGAGAACCTACTGTAGGTGAAGAATGCGCTGAAGAATCTGAAGAAGATATCAGAGAGGAATTAGAAGGATCCGACATGGTATTTGTAACATGCGGTCTTGGTGGAGGAACAGGTACAGGTTCCGCACCTATTATTTCTAAAATCTCTAAAAAATCAGGTGCATTGACTGTTGCAGTGGCTACCATGCCATTTTCAGCTGAAGGTGTAAAAAGAAGGGAAAATGCAGAAAGAGGTTTGGAAAAACTCCAAGCTGCATCCGATACTGTCATTGTAATTCCAAATGACAAGCTTTTAGAAGTTGCACCAAATCTTCCTTTGAACAAGGCTTTCATGGTTTCCGATGAAATACTTGGAAGAGCTGTAAAAGGAATAACCGAGCTCATTACTAAAACCGGTCTGGTCAGTCTGGACTTTGCAGATATCAGATCCATCATGAAAGGCTCTGGAATGGCAATGATTGGTATGGGTGAGTCCGAATCCGGTGACAGAGCTATTGAATCTGTTCACGAAGCACTTTCAAGCCCATTATTAGATATTGACATTTCCAATGCTAAAGGAGCATTAATCAATATTTCAGGTAGTTCAGACCTGACATTACAGGAATCCGAGAAGATTGTGCAGATTGTTGCTGACAAGCTGGATCCTGAAGCCAATATTATTTGGGGTGCTCAAATCGATGAGTCCTTACACAATATCATCAGGACTACCATCGTAGTTTCCGGTGTAAAATCCAAATACAATATGGCTAGCGAAGATGATGAATTTGCAGACGATGATTTTGAAGATACTGATTTTGGTGAAACCATTTCATCAGGCGCTGTAAATCCACAATCTGATGATCCTTTAGATGAATTCCTTGATGGAATATTCTAAATTTAAAAATAGTCTTAATTTGATAGATTTCAATCTATCAAAATCTTATTTTATTTTTCATTAAATCCACTCAGATTATTTGATAAAAAATTTTATTTGGAATGTTAATAGAAATTTATAAAATTTTATTTATCTGAATCTTACAGCACTTTAATAAATTTATTTATTATAGTAATCTGGGATGATTTAAAAAAATTTAATTTTTTGGTTTTTTGCATTTTAAAAAATTTTTCATATCTCGTGAATAACCAAAACTTTATTAATGTTATTTAACATAAACTTGAATATTATTAATAAGAACATAAAGATTAATTTATTAAATTTTATCTTATCAAATTATATTTATTTAATGCGTGATTTCAATGAATTTAAAAGCTTCTACAAATGATTTTTTAAAACAATGTAAAAGAGTATTGAGAGTGGCTAGAAAACCAGATCGAGAAGAATATTTCCAATTCTCAAAAGTTACAGCACTCGGCATTGCTATTATTGGTGTAATAGGTTTTATATTTGTTTTAGTCGCTACACTGGTAGGATTGTAAATATTCGACTTTAATGAGTATTCTGTAATCTATTATAAAAAAAATAATAAACGATGTTTTTAGATATTATATATGTTTTTTTATTCTATATCTAAATATAAAATTAGTTTTAGTTATTTGTAGCTATTGAAATAAGATATTAATTAATTTGGCTATTGATAGCTGTTTTTAGAACGAATGATTAAATCATCATGGTTTTTCATTCCTTTTTTTATTTGTTTTTAAATACTGAAATTTGAAACATTTATATACTTGTTTAGATAAATATATTTTTATTATATGAATTTAATTTTATTTATTTTATTAAAAACTTCAAGTTTTTAATTGAAACATTTTTGTTTCTAAATATTAAAATTCATATCTTATTAACTTATTAACCTGCTTAATTTTATTGAATTTGACTATTTCTAGTTTTTCGATTGGAATTCAAAGAAAGTCTAAATTTCAAACCATTTCAACGATAAGTAGGGTGCATTATGCATAGTTTGTTGATAATTTATGATAAATAATGAAATTTTATTTTATATAACTTTAATTTAATCTATAAATTTATTAATAATTAACATGAATTATAGGTGAATTTAAATGGAAGATAATCAAAATTCCATATTTGCTCTTAAAACATCAGCAGGTCAAGAAAGAAATGTTGCTATGTTATTAAAATTAAAAGCGGATAAGGCAGGCGTTGCGATCAAGTCAATAGTTGTACCTGAGTCCTTAAAAGGATACATCATTGTTGAATCAGCATCAAAAATCGACATGAAAAATCCTGAAATGAGAATTCGTCATTTGAGAGGTATTGTTGGTGCTCAAAAAGATGGTACTATTGATATGAAAAGCCAGATTACAATGGAAGAAGTTAAAAGGTTCCTGAAACCTAAGCCAATTATTTCTTCAATACAAAAAGGAAGTGTCGTTGAGCTTGTATCTGGTCCTTTCAAAGGTGAAAGAGCTAGAGTTGTTCGTTTAGATGAATCTCGTGAAGAAGTAGTTCTCGAGTTAGTCGAAGCAGCAGTTCCTATTCCTGTTACTGTTAAAGCTGATCAAATTAGAATTATTAAAAAGGAGGCTAACTAATGGCTAAAGATACAGTTGAAGTTCTTATCGAAGGCGGAACCGCTACTCCTGGACCACCTTTAGGTCCTGCTATCGGTCCTTTCGGTATTAATATGATGAAAGCAGTTGAAGAGATCAACGCAAAGACTGCTGATTTTAAAGGAATGAAAGTTCCTGTTAAAATAATTATTGACGGCAGCACTAAAGATTTCGAAATTGAAATCGGTACTCCTCCAACTACTGCACTCATTATGAAAGAACTTGGCATTGAAAAAGGAGCTCATGAACCTGGTGCTGAAGTTGCAGCTGATTTATCTGTAGAGCAAGCTTTAAAAATTGCCAGAATGAAATTCGATTCATTACTTGCAAATGACTACAAGCATGCTGCTAAAGAGATCATGGGTACCTGTGTAAGTATGGGAATTACCGTTGACGGCAAAGACCCACGCGAAACTCAAAAAGCTGTAGATGCTGGAGAGTACGATGACATATTAGTAGAATAAGTTTTCTTATTTTATTTTTATTGTTCTTACATTTAATGCTAAAAAACTTATATTATAGATTTAAATTATGCTAATTTAGATTTGCTTAAGTGATTAATTGGTTTGATTGGGGATTGATTGACAATTGCCTGCGGCTGATTATGATAAGCAAAGAATAAATTTTTCATTTTAACAAATGTAGATGATGTTATAAGATTCTTTTTTGGAATTTTATAATTGATATATTGTTTTATTTATCATGGGAAATTTCTCATGAACCGAAAAGAAAATTTCATGAACACTGTTCGTGGAGGATTTATATGACAGAGATTATAGACGCGGTGAAGGAGGCAAAAGAACAAGCTAAGCCGAGAAACTTCACACAATCCATTGATGTTATTATTAACCTCAAGGATATTGATGTCAGAAGACCAGAAAATAGGTTTAATGAGGAACTCGCTCTTCCTAATGGACGTGGTAAACCGATTAAAATCGGTGTTATTGCTGACGGGGAATTAGCTGTTTCTGCTAAAAACGCTGGTATTGATCTTGTTATTTCCAAAGATGATTTACAAGAATTCGGTAAAGACAGAAAAGCTGCTAAGAAAGTAGCAAACTCTGTTGATTCATTTATAGCACAAGCTGATATGATGCCACTTGTAGGTAGATTCTTAGGTCCAGTACTTGGTCCTCGTAATAAAATGCCTAAACCTGTGCCTGCTAGTGCTAAAATTGAACCTTTACTTGAAAGAGTTGGATCTACCATCAAGGTAGGAATTAAAAACCAACCTTCCATTCAAATCTTAGTTGGAACTCAAGACATGTCTGATGAAGACTTAGCTGAAAATATTGAAGCTGTTCTTGCAATCTTAGACCGCCATTTAGAAAAAGGAAGAAACCAAATAAAATCCATGTATATTAAAACAACTATGGGTTCAGTAGTGAGGGTGATATAAGATGGCTCACGTTGCTGAATGGAAAAAAGATGAAGTTAATGAACTTAAAGATTTAATTGCTAAATCTGAAGTTGTAGGTATTGTAAACCTCTTAAACATTCCTGCTAGACAACTCCAGGAAATGAGAAAGTCTCTTGTAGGAAAGGCAACCATCAGATTATCCAAAATTAATCTTATGAATTTAGCTTTAGAAGATTGTAATGAAGAAAGAGAGAACATTACAGGTCTTTCTGATTATATGGAAGGTCAAGCTGCACTTGTTTGTACCGACATGAATCCTTTCAAATTGTATAAAATATTGGAAGACAGCAAAACCCAAGCTCCTGCTAAAGCAGGCGCAATTGCTCCTGAAGATATTGTTATACCTGCTGGAGATACCGGATTCCCACCAGGACCTTTCCTTGGTGAATTACAACAAGTAGGCGTACCTGCTAAAATCGATAAAGGTAAAATCGTAGTTTCTAAAGACACTGTTGTAGTTGAAGCTGGTGAAGAGGTTTCCAAAGCAATCGCTGCCACATTAACCAGACTTGATATCAAACCTATGGAAGTAGGTATGGATTTAAAAGCTGTATACGAAGAAGGATCAGTTTTTGAAGCAAGTCTCCTGGCTATCGATGAGGAACAAACCTTAGCAGATATTCAAAGTGCATTCAACAAAGCATTCAATTTATCTGTATACGCAGCAATCCCAACTGAAGAAACTATATCCACAATTATCAGCACTGCTCACAGAAAAGCTATCAATGTTGCTGTTGAAGCAGGAATTGTAAACTCCGAAACTTCCGATATTATAATTGGTCTTGCTCATGCTAAGATGTTAGCATTAGCTGGTGAATTAAGCTCTGACGCTATCGATGATGAATTAGCTGATAAATTAGCTAATAGAGCATCTGCAGCAGCTCCTGTTGTTGAAGAAGCTCCAGCAGAAGAGGAAGAAGAGGAAGAAGAAGAGGAAGATGAAGCGGCAGCTGAAGAAAGTGCACTCGGTGGATTAGGTGCTTTATTCGGTTAGATAAAATTATACTTTATACTTTTTAATTGTTTTAAAACACTGTGTTTACAAACACAACAAATTCAATGCATGATTGTATTGGATTATTTCAAAAAAAAAGAAAATAAATATTATTAATAAATATGGTGATAACATGGAATACATATATGCGGCAATGATTTTGCACACTACTGAAAAAGAGATTAACGAAGAAAACGTAACTAAAATTTTAGAAGCAGCTGGCGTTGAAGTAGAAGATTCTAGAGTAAAAGCTTTAATCGCAGCATTAGAAGATGTTGACATCGAAGAAGCTATTGAAACTAGCGCTATCGCAGCAGCTCCTGCAGCAGCTCCTGCAGCAGCAGCTCCAGCAGCAGAAGAAGAGGAAGAGGAAGAAGAGGAAGAAGAAGACGAAGAAGAGCAAGAAGAAGCAGCAGCAGCTGGTTTAGGTGCTTTATTCGGATAGATTCTTTTCTATCCTTTTATTTTCTTTTTTTTAAAACTCAAAGAGTTTTAAGTTAGAAATAAATTTATTTATTTCTTCATTTAAAACCATAAATGGTTTTGGTCTGAAACAAATTTTAAAAATTTGTTTTCATACTTTTTTGAATTTGACTATTTTTTGACTATTTTTTTTTAAAATTTTGATTTTACTGCTATTTTTATAAAATTTCAACTTATTAAATTATCATACTTTATTTAAGACTTATTTTTTAATTTCGATGACTTAATCACTTTTTTTTAATTGTGATGACTTAATCACTATTTTTTAATTGCAATGACTCAAGCACTATTCATTATTGATTAAATTTATTAATCAAGATAGTTTAATTATATATTGTATCAAGACTCGTTATGGTGAAAACATGAAATGCCCTCGCTGCGGTTTGGAAAATCCAGATGATTTTAAATATTGTCATGAGTGTGGAACTTATCTCGCCCCTGAATTTGATGCTTATAATGCTAAAAAACATCAAAATGCTTATGGCTCTCAATTTTATGGCGATTCTGAATTCACTGTTTCAACTGATGACTTGATTGGGGCCAATAGCAGCAAAGTAATCATAATCGGATATTTGGTGGCTGTCTTATTCGGTTGGGGAGGAATACTTTTGAATCTCCTGCTTGGGGCTATGGGATCATTTGGATTCTTCGGCTTTGTAGGATTCGTATTTCCTGGATTTTTATTAAACAGCTCAATTCCAAGGATTCGAAAACATGCATATATTCAAATGATCATAATGATTGTTGGTTTTGCTTTAACACTTTATGTAATGTTTAGAACATTCTTGTGATTTTACTAAATAGCTAATGCTATTTTTTAAACTATTCTTTAGATAAAATGCTTAATTCTATTTTTTAAACTATTTTTTAGACTAAGTAGTTTATGCGATTTTTTAAACTATTTTTTAGACTAAGTAGTTTATGCGATTTTTTAAACTATTTTTTAGACTAAGTAGTTTATGCGATTTTTTAAACTATTTAGACAAAATGCTTAATTATATTTTTAAACTATTTTAGGCAATGGTTAAACATTTTAAAAAATATTCATTTGTTCAAAATTTACTTTTTTTATAATATTATACAAACTCTTTAATAGATTAAGCAACAAATATAATAACATAATGTTTAATTAATCATTTGTCATTTTTACTGATTACTTAAAACCTAAAAAATTGCTTAGTTGATATTTATGCTAAAGAT
>Ga0256404_1008789_pt1 | contig 14909 bp, 10 predicted proteins | sample RumenRJG_01DNA_FD_185990 | JGI IMG/M metagenome (GOLD analysis project Ga0256404, IMG submission 185990) | Bovine rumen microbial communities from Lethbridge, Alberta, Canada - RJG_01 | ecosystem: Host-associated > Mammals > Digestive system > Stomach > Rumen | place: Canada: Alberta | collected...
GTTGAGGCGGACGCATTTCCCGCGGCATCCCTCTCTTCTGCCGGAGCGGGTGCCATTCCTGCTGCATGCCTTTCCTCTGCCGGAGCGAATGCTTTCTCTGTCAGGCCAGGTGCCCCGGCTTCCTGGACAGGTGTTTCCTCATCCGGTGCGGCGCCTTCGGCATTCCTCGCGTATGGTGTCCGTTCTCCTCCCATTGCTGCGCGGTCATCGGCTTCCGCATAATTCGGTTCCACGTCTGCCGCTTTCTCTTCCGCGTTTCTCTTTAAATCCGTCCTTTCTGCCGCTGAGAACGTCTCCTCTGCCGCGCCTGCCTTCACAGCCGGCCTGCGCAGCTCCTCCGCCGGGAAATCGTTCTCCTCCATCGGGCCTGTCTCTCTCACCGCGGCGATGCTCGCCGTCTCCTTCGCCACTCTGCGCGCATGCTCTCTCCGGCGCAGCGATGCGCTGCCGCGCAGCTTCTCCCGTTCTGCAGCCGACCCGAACCGCCCGGATGCCGGCTGTAATTTCTCTTCACGATCCCCCGCAGCATCTGCTGCTCCTGCGGATTCACGACCACTGATTTCCGCCGGCGCCGTCTCCGGCTGCGCATCTGCCTCCTGCCGGAGGTCCTCCTGCGTCGTCTCCGGCTGCGCATACGCCTCCTGCCGGAGGTCCTCCCGCGCCGTCTCCGGCTGCGCATCTGCCTCCTGCCGGAGGTCCTCCTGCGCCGTTTCCGGCTGTGCCTTCCGCTCTTCCTTCCTTCTGTCCTTCGCAAATTCGCGTCGGATCAGCTCTGCTATTTCCTGTGTCGCGCTGAGCTTTTCCTCCCGCTCCTTCTCCTCCGCAGACTGCGCCATTTGAACAGCATTGCCGTTCCAGCGGGATGCGTCCGTCTGCCCGTCCGGTTCCGCAGCGGTCTCCGCGTCCTGCGCCCGGCCTTTCTCTCCGTCCGTCCGGCGCTCCGTTTCCCCGGAAGCTGTTTCCATGGAAGCTGTCTCCTCAGAATCAGATGTGCCGGTCCCCGCGGTCAGATTCTCAGCCCGTGATCCGCTCTCTTCTTCCGCCGTTGCCTCTGTTCCTGCTGCGCTGTCCGCCGCCTCCGGCAGTTCTTCCTCCCGAGCGCTCTCCCCGCTTTCCGGTTCTGCTTCGTACTGGCCGTTCTCCTCTTCCTCTGTCTCCGGATACGGCCTGTTCTCCTCTTCCTCCGTCTCCGGATAGGATGCGCGCTCCTCGTCTGCCGGCTGCGCCGTATCCTGCGCCGCGTCTCTCCGCCAGACACGGGTGGAAGACCAGGCTCCTGCATCCTCGTCCCGCACCAGATTGTCCGCAGCCCCGGTATTATCGGCTCTTGCCCTCGCCACGTTGACCCGCTCGTTATCCGTCATGCCATCGGACAGTCCGCCCTGCGGCATACTGCTGCGGTAACGGCGCATCCGGGCATCGTCCGCGTTCTGTTCCTCAATCTCATCGACGACACTGCGGCTTGCCTTTTCGTCAAAATCCGCCAGAATCGGTCCGGTCGTATCGCGCACACGCTGGCGGTTGATCGCCGCATTCTTCTCATCCGTCCTGCGCCGGATCTCTTCCCAGGACTTTACTCCCCTGCGCGCAAGCGTTCCCTGCACCTCCACGTGAGGCATCACCGGAAGATGCGGGGCCGGCATAGCTCCATGCTCGTCAATCCGCATGGAATACTGCCCGTCTGTCTCCTGCGCCATCTGCGCGTCAAAATCCGGCTTCTGCGGCTGCGGTCTCTGCTGCCGCGCCGCCTGTTCCTCCCTGCGCTGCTGCAGAATCCGACGGGCAGGATTGCCCTCCTCGTCATTCATGCGTTCCCGCACCGCGCGGGCCTTTTCCTGAACCTCGCGGAATTCACTCCGCTCCGGGTCGGAAGGATTCGATTCTTCCACGCTGTTCCGGGCGCTGCCCTCTGCATTCTCTGCCGCAGCTTCCTGCTGCCCTGACACCGGAGAAGAGACCGGCGTCTTTTCCTCCGGCGCATCCTTCTTCATGATTTCTCTGAGACCTTCTGCAACCGCAGCCTGCAGGTTCACCGTGCTCGCCATGCCCTCGTCCATCGGCCGGATATGGATCTCCTCCGCCGTCCCGGGTGCTGGCTTCCTTCTGGCGTACTCCATGCCGGAGAGCTCCGCGGTCTCCGCTGCCTCCTGACTGAGCGACCTTTTCACCACTGCCGGTGCCTTCCGCATCGGCGCCTTGGCCTTGACTGCCATGATGCGGTTATATTCCGCCTCCTGCTCCGGTGTCAGCGGCGAGTGTGTCCGCTTCAGCTCCAGCGCCTCCCGCACATATTTTGGCTTTCCTCCTGCGATCAGCTCGTCGCAGAGTTCCGCGCACCGCGCGTAGAGTCCGCGCCGGTCGTAAAGCGTCGCCAGCTCATAAACCCACTTGTCCTTAAATACACGTTTCTTGAGCTCCTCCAGCACGGCCGTCTGCTCATCCAGGCTGACATTCTGCGCCTGATACAGCTTGTACTGGAGAATGAAGCGCCCCGGATCCCGCGGCGCCACCCGGATGAATTCGTTGTAGAGCTGAAGCGCCCGGAGATACTCGTCGAGCGACAGCTCCAGAAGACACATGGAATAAATGATCTGCGGATTCTCCCCGTCTCTCTGGTACGCCATGTAAAGCACGTCTCTGCTCTCAGAAGGGCGATGGTTGATCTTGTAAAGATCGCTGATCATACACAGCGTCCTGACACTTTTCACTCTGCGCCAGTCGATGGTATCCGCAATTTTCACTGCCTCCGCGTACTGATTCTGCGCGATCAGCGATTTGATATCTTCAAGGCAGACCTTATACTCGTATTTATCCAAAACTGCACCTCTGTTTGAAAGCGTTCGACTCGTGCCATGCCCCGCAGCGTGTCCGTTGCACGACAATCAGAAGAATGCTTCCCTTCCCATGTCAAAATGCATCCTTCTGCGCTCCCTCCATATACAAATTTACCCGTCTAGTTTACCATACCGCCGATTGGTGTGTCAAAATCAGAAAAGCCCGAAAAGCCGCTTGGTTACGCGGTTTTCAGTGCTTTCAGCTTTCCCGCGATCGCAGCAAACTGAACAAGCGAAAGTGTCTCTCCCCGCACAGAAACCGGCAGCCCGGAATCTGCAAGAACCGCGTTCACTTCTTCGCGGGTCACCGGGATCCGCTTTCCTTCCACCGTCAGTCCGTTCAGAATACCGTTTGCCAGCGTCTTGCGCCGCTGATTGAAGGAGGCGCGCACCACGGCAAACAGCCAGGCGGGGTCCTCCTGCACGGGCGGCTCCGGCCTGGCCTTAAGGCAGACCACGCTGCTGTCCACGCCGGGCCTCGGAATAAAGCTCGAGGGCGGAACCTCCAGCACAGCCCGCGGTTCGCTGTAATACTGCACAGCGAGTGTGATCGCGCCATAGTCCTTCGTCCCCGGCGCTGCACAGAGCCGGTCCGCCACCTCCTTCTGCACCATGACCGTGATACTCTCAAACAGCCCCTGGTACTCCAGCAGCTTCATCAAAATCGGTGTGGTGATGTAATAGGGGAGATTCGCCACTGCCTTCAGAGGCTTTCCCCCGTGATACTGATCCGCGACCCCGCGCAGGTCAAGCTTCAGCACATCCTGCCAGATCACATCCACATTCGGGCAGTCTGCAAGCGTCTCCGCCAGCACCGGCCGCAGCGACTCATCGATTTCCACCGCAACCACACGGCCGGCGCTCCGGGAGAGCAGCCCGGTCATAGAGCCGATGCCGGGACCGATCTCCAGAACGCAGTCCTCCTCCGTGATATCCGCCGCCGCAATGATGCCGCGGACAATATTGCCATCGATCAGAAAATTCTGGCCGAACTTCTTCCTCGCCCGGAATCCATATTTGTCAAGAATCCGGAGTGTTTCTCCCGGTGTACAGATCTCCGCCATACCGATCTCCTATTTTGCCGTCTCTCAAGCGGCGTCTGTGTCAAGGCAGTTTATAGGCCCGCATTTTCACTGTTCTATCGTCCCGAGTCTTACGCGGTGACTGTGCAATGCTGGCTGTGAGTCTTCCCATAACGCAGTTTTCCGTTCCCGCGCACGACGCAAATCTGTGCAGGATCATTCCAGCGTCTATTGCCCGTTGAATCGTCACATTGTGCCGTCAGGATTGCCCCGGTCCAGCCGGTAAAGCCGTCTGGCGTTCCGCCACGTCGTCTCCTCCACCGTCTCCGGAGCAATATTCCGCAATGCCGCAATTTCCCGGACCACATAAGGCAGGAACAGGGACGAATTTCTCTCCCCGCGGTGCGGTTCCGGCGCCATATACGGGCAGTCTGTCTCCAGCACAATGCTTTCAAGCGGAATGGCCCGCACCACTTCCTTCAGCCTTCTCGCATTCTTGAACGTCACAACACCGCCCACGCCGATGTAGAATCCCATTTTAACATACTCAAGGGCCTGCTGGACGCTGTAGGAATAACAGTGGATCACGCCCGGGCAGCAGGTGCCCGTCTTCATGCGCCCGCAAGCCTCCTCCCGACCGGAGTCTGCTTTCCGGTCTCCGGAAGAGCCGCATCCGATGTTCCCGCCGCATACCGTTTCAGTGCCGGTGACAAAACCCCGCAGAATCTCCATCGTATCCTCCGCGGCATCGCGGGAATGAATGATCACCGGCTTTCCCGTCTCTTTCGCGATCTGAAGCTGAGCCAGAAACCACCTTTTCTGAATGCTCCGGTCAGGCGTATCCCAGTGATAATCAAGACCGATCTCCCCGATTGCCACAGTCTTCGGGCGCCGCAACGCCTCCCGGACCACGCCGAGATCCTCTTCCTTCATCTCTGCACATTCCGACGGGTGCACACCGGCCGCCGCGTACAGACCGTCGTGCCGCTCCGCCAGTGCAAGAACACGCGGAATACTGTTCAGCGTGGCAGCCACATCCACCGCCGCACCGATTCCCGCCTCCGGAAAGCGCGCCAGAATTTCCTCCCTGTCTCCCTCAAATGCTTCATCATCATAATGCGCATGCGTATCAAAAATCATCTTCAGCTGCCCGCCTCAAATTCTTGAAAATTATTGTTGCCAAACAAAAATCCGTATGCTATTATAACAATCGCGTTCCGAAAGGAAAGAAAAGTTTACAGGATATGCGCTTTTAGCTCAGTTGGTAGAGCACCTGACTCTTAATCAGGGTGTCCAGGGTTCGAGTCCCTGAAGGCGCACGTGGGAGCACTGTTTTTGCAGCGAAAGCTGCGGGGATGGTGTTTCTTTTTTATCCCTAACAAGTTTAGCTTGTTTGGGACAATTTTTGTACCAAACAAGCTAAACTTGTTAGGGACAAAATCACCGGCGGCTCCGTGCGGCTCCTTTGCAGAACACGGCAGAACACGATGCTGTGCATCCGTTCCGTTCTGCCGCGCATGGTCAGTTTTTGAACAGCGTGCTCAGAATCCCCCGCCCGAGGCTGGCCCCGATGTTTCCGCCGAGCGTCTTCCCGAACTTGCCGAAGCTTCCGCCGATCTGCTTTCCGACCTCTCTCCCTATCGTTCCCGATACTGTGCCCGCCATAGACTTGACAGCACGCTTGCGTGCATTCTCCGCTTTCTTCTCCTCCGCCGCCTTTTTTCTGACCTCTGCAGCCTCAGCCCGCTCTCGGGCCTTTTCCTGCGCCGCATCCGCCCTTGCCTTTTCCCGTTCCGCCGCGGCAGCCGCCTTTGCCTGCTCCTTCGCTGCCGCGGCATCGGCCCTGGCCTGTTCTTTCGCCGCCGCAGCCTCAGATGCCTCTTTCTCCGCGCGCGCCTGCTCCTCCAGTCCGCGCCGCTGCAGGAACTCGTAGGCCGAATCCGGATCTGTCGAAACCGCATACTTGCTGTAAAGGACGCTTTCCTTTACAACCTGCTCCCGCCGCGCATCCTCAATGGCTCCCATTCTGCTCTGCGGAGGCAGGACCGCAATTTTCTCCGAGATGCCCGGCATTCCCTGCTCGTCAAGAAACGACACCACAGCCTCTCCAATCCCCAGATTCAGAATTGCCTCCGCGGTGTCAAAATCCGGATTTGCCCGCATGGATTCTGCCGCGGCGCGGACCTTCTTCTGCTCCGCCGGCGTATAAGCCCGCAGTCCATGCTCTATTTTGTTGTTCAGCTGCGCCGATACCCCCTCCGGGACGTCCGTCGGATTTTGCGTGATAAAGAAGATGCCAACGCCCTTGGAACGAATCAGCCGCACGATCTGCTCAATTTTGTCCAGCAGCTCCTTCGGCGCGCTGTCAAACAGGAGGTGTGCCTCGTCGAAGAAAAATACCATCTTCGGCTTCTGCACATCTCCAACCTCCGGAAGTGTCTCGAACAGCTCCGAGAGCATCCACAGCAGAAACGTGGAGTAGAGCGCGGGATGATTCACCAGACTCCCCGAATCGAGAATATTGATCATGCCTCTGCCGTCGCTTCCCAGCGTGAAGAAGTCACGAATGTCGAGTGCCGGTTCCCCAAAGAAAAGATCCCCGCCCTCCATCTCCAGCGCAGCGACCGCGCGGAGAATCGCCGCGATCGACGCCGGCGCGATATTCCCGTACATCTGGCGGTACTGCTCGCGGTGGTCATTCAGATAATTCAGCATAGCCCGCAGATCCTTCGTGTCGACCAGCAGCAGCTGTTCCTCGTCCGCGATGCGGAACAAAATCGTCAGAATCTGCGACTGAATCTCATTGAGCCCGAGGATCCGCGCTAACAGCACCGGTCCCATCTCCGAAATCGTGGTCCGCAGCTGCATGCCCCGCTTTCCATAGACATCCCAGAAAACTGCAGGATACGCGTGAAAGGCAAAGCCCGTCCCTGCCAGGCCAAATCTGCGGATCCGCTGCTCCATGTCATCAGACACCTGCCCGGGATCAACCATGCCGGCCAGATCCCCCTTCACATCCGCCAGAAACACCGGCACCCCAAGATCACTGAACGACTCCGCAAGAACCTTCAGCGTCACCGTCTTCCCGGTGCCCGTTGCACCCGCGATCAGCCCATGCCGATTTGCCATCGCAGGGAGCAAACCGATCTCCCGCCCGTCTGCCGTCTGTCCGAGATAAATTTTGCCGTTCCTGACCATCAGAACCCCCTCCTCCACTTCCGCATGATTTGTAAACCAGTTCGACACCGCGTTCCCTGCAGTGCCACCGTCAGTTTACCATACCGCGGAGGCCTGCGGACACCTCCGAATTGTCCCAATCAAGCTAAACTTGTTAGGGACAAAATTCCTGTCAGTTCCGGCGGACACTTCCGCCATTTTGTTACTTTTTTCGGATACCATTTCCCCTTATGATAGTAAGGATCCAGGGAGGGCAGGATATTGAACACTCACACAATTGGAAAGGCAATGATTGAGACCGCTGTGAAGCACGGTTTCAAGGAGATGCGGGAAGATCCGAAGCGAAGCATGCGCCGTCTGGCAGATCTTGGCAGGCAGTTCAGCAAAAGCCGTTTTCAAGATGATATTTTTTCTGTCATTCAGGAGGTGCTGCAGAAAGAGGACAGCGCCTACTACACGATGATCGAGAACGCTCTTGCCAACATCAACGAGGAATCCCTCGAGACGTTCGGCATCAATGTCGGGTACAACGCCTGGGTCTGCGGCGCGCGGAGTCTGCGCCGGGATGAGATCCGGACGGGCCACGCTCTCCCGGACACGCTGCTGCTCCGCTACGACGCAGGCTGCACGGACGGTCTGACGATCCCCGTTCTCGACCAGCTCATCCGGCAGGGATCCGAGCTTGGTATCTTTTTCTATTTCATCCAGGAGACCGGAACCGCCTCCGACAGCTATGAGCTGCTCGATCTGTTTCAGAAGTATCCCGAGTGTGCCTTTGTCTATGCCCGCTCCACCGGCCGGCTGACGGCCGCGCAGATTCAGGTCCTGAAGATGCTGCACAACACGCTGATCCTGCTCCCGGATGAGGATCCGGAGACGCTGCTCACCGCCCAGCTTCTCCAGGATCAGAAAGTCCTCTACTCGATTTCTTTCCGATATTCCGGCCTTGAGGATTGCCAGCGGCGCTTCGAGAGTGCTATCCAGCATGCTTTGTCTCTGGAATCCACCTTCTTTGTCGGTATCGCAGACGACTCCGTCGGACGCGGAGAAGTGGATGAGATCGCAAAATTCTGCTATCAGGAACGTCTGGAACAGGAATATTCCAGCATTCTGATTGATTATTACGGGGACACTGCCGCACTGACCCGCAAAATTATGGGCCATGGTTATCTTCTTGAATTGGGCGCAGACGGCTCCGTTCTTGCTCCGGACACGGCGCGCGGACAGAAATACACAGACCAGACAGACCTCTCACAGTTTCTGCGGGACGTGATGCCATGCATCGATGTGAGCGGTATCACAGAGAAATAAAAAACGAAACTTATACGCCCGGCCTCTACAGCGGAGCCGCAGACTCATAAAAGCCAGCCGGATGATTTCCCGCAGAAGCCGGGCGTATTTTAGGCTTAGCGCTTTTCAAGATACTCCGGCACAGGCCGGACGTGTGACAGACTTACAGTTTTTCAAGACGCTCAGGCAGAAGATGGGCGCATCAGAGGCCTACAGCTTATCCGGATGCTTTGACAGACTCTTGAAAATTTCCCGGATTTTGCTGGTGTACTGCTCTGCCGTCATTTCCTCCTTGTACCCGCCGGAGAGCCAGCGGATAATGGAATGCAGCAGCGCATCGATGATGAACGTGATATAGAAGGACTGATCCCCCTCCGGGAACATATCCTTCAGATAGAACTCGCAGATCGGCCAGAGCGTCTCGGTCAGATAATCCCGAAACGAATTCTGCCCCTCGATCTGCAGGGCCGCAAGGTAGAAGGTGCGCTCCCGGTAAAAGTACGAGCACATCTCCGTCAGAAAATCATTGGCCGTCGCGTAGTCCGACAAATCCAGCTCGCTCATGAACCCGACATAAAAGATCCAGTTCACCAGATCATATTTATCCCGGAAATGGTAATAGAAACTCTTTCGATTGATCCCGCAGTCGATGCAGATATCTGAGACGCTGATTTTATCGAACGGCCGCTCCCGCATGAGCTTCTTCATCGACGCCGCCAGGGCATTTTTTGTAAGATTCGAATCCGACATATCTCCCCCGTCTGATTTCGTTCCCAGCACTGGCGGAACCAGACACGGTTCATCATACCATAGGATGCGCCGATGTCAAAATCCGTTTCCAGCCCATACCCCGTCATATAAACTCACTTCCCGCAAGGAAGAGCGGGTTTTCCGGCCGAATCCGTGCGCGCAGCCTGCGGCAGGAGAGACGCCGCTGTCAAAATATCCGGCTCACACAGGGCACTGCCTGCAGCCCGGCTTGCAGACCGCCGCACTGTTCGTCGCACAGGCGCCGCAGGCATCCTGTCCCGATGCCGACGCGCTGCCGTCCGTGACGCCCTCTTCATTCAGTTTTCCGATCATCTCCGACATCGTTCTCCAGCCGAGCACGGCGCACTTCACACGGGCCGGCATATGCGATATATCCTGCAGGGAAGCCGCCTCATCAAGAGATTCGATCTGCTCCTTTGTCGCCGTCCCCTTGATCATGCCCATGAAGTTCTGCGCCTGCTGCAGTGCCTGATCCTTGCTCATGCCGATGATCTGATCGCACATGATATCCGCAGAAGCCTGCGAGATGGCGCATCCGCTCCCATTGAATGCCGCATCCTCGATCACGCCGTCCTTAATCTGCAGCTGAAGATTGATGTCATCCCCGCAGCTCGGATTCACGCCCTCCAGTACCATCGTCGGGCTGGCAAGATCCTTCTTGTGCGTCGGGTGAAGATTATGCTCGTTCACAATTTCTCTGTACAATGACTTCAGTTCCATACTGCCTCCATAAAGTCCTCCGGACTTCTCCGTCTGCCGCGCTGCTTAAAGCCCCGGCTGCTGATCAGCGTCTTTCGTGCCCTGCAGAAAATTCGCGGGCTTCTCCTTCGCCTTCGATACGCAGCAGGGCAGGATAAAATATTCCACATTCCGCCCTGTCCGGCTCAATAGCCCATCCATCCGCGGACCTTTCCAATCGCCTTGACAAACCGGTCCACCTCTTCCTCCGTATTATAGAAATACAGACTCGCTCTCGCCGTGGAGGATACACCGAGGTGCTTCATCAGCGGCTGCGCACAATGATGTCCCGCGCGGATGCAGATGTGCTCCGAATCAAGAATGGACGCGACGTCATGGGGATGCACGCCCTCGATGTTGAAGGTGACAATGCCGCAGTGGCGGTCCGGATCCGGATTGCCGTACACCGTGACCTCCGGCAGCTCCGCGAGCTCTCCCATCAGGCGTCTCGTCAGCATCCTCTCCTGGTTCATGATGTCATCCCAGCCGATCTTTTTCAGATACCCGATGGCGGCTGCCAGGCCCACCGCGCCGAGTGCGTTCACGGTGCCGGCCTCAAACTTCTCCGGAACCGGCGCAAAGGTGGCGCTGTAGCGATCCACCGATTCAATCATCTCTCCGCCCGTCAGGAAGGGCGGCATATCATTCAGCAGGCCGATCCGGCCGTACAGAGCGCCGATTCCCATGGGTCCCATCAGCTTGTGGCCGGAGAAGGCAAAGAAATCCGCGCCGAGCTCTCTGACGTTTACCGGCATATGCGGCGTGCTCTGCGCGCCGTCGACCAGCACCACCGCGCCCTTGCTGTGGGCAAAATCCGCGATCTCCCGCACCGGGTTGGTGATGCCGAGCACATTGGAGACCTCTGCGAGCGCCACCAGTCTGGTGTGCTCCGTGATCTTCGCGGTGTACTCCTCCTTCGGGATCACGCCGTCCTGCCCGCATTCCAGATAGACCAGTTTTGCGCCGGTCTGTCTCGAGACCATCTGCCAGGGGAGGATATCGGAGTGATGCTCCATCACGGTGATCGCGATCTCATCCCCCTCCTTCAGATTTGCCAGCCCCCAGGAATATGCCACCAGATTGATGGACTCCGTGGTGTTCCGGGTGAAAATGATCTCACAGTCCCGCTCCGCGCCGATGAACTCCGCCACCGTGTGACGGGCATCTTCATAGGCCTCTGTCGCCCGCACGCTCCAATCGTAAAGCCCCCGGAGCGGATTAGCATTGCACTCGTCATTGAAGGCCCGCATCGCATCCATCACCTGGACCGGCCGCTGCGTGGTCGCCGCATTGTCAAAATATATCACATCATTATCACGAAAAATCGGGAAATCCTCTTGAAACCGCGCCATAATATCCTCTCTCCGCGTCTCTGTTCTGTCCTGCCACGGCAGTCTCAGACAGTCCTCTGAAGGAAGCTGCCGATCCGTTCCTGCACCGCACTGTCCGGAATCTCTCTTGTCACCGTGCCGATCCGGGCGTCCACCATCATCTCCTCGGCTGCCCGCTCATCGATGCCGCGCGTGCCAAAATAAAACAGGATATCGTCGGCAAGCCGCCCGATCGAGGAGCCATGCTGTCCCTCCACATCTTCCTCCTCGCAGAGGATCAGCGGCATGGACTTGTTTTCCGCATCCTCCGACAGCATCAGGACATTCTCATTCTCATGCCCGACCGAGCCCGCCGAGCCGTTCCGGAAATCAATCGTGCCGCGCCAGATTTTCCTTGCGCTGTCATACAGAACTCCGTCAAAACTCATGTCGGACTCCGTCTTTCTGCCGCGCTGAACCGCATTGTATGTGATATCAATGCTGCCCTTTCTCCTGGTCAGATAGGCGAGCCGGCTGGTGAAACGGGATTTATCCCCGATTTGTTCCACCTGCGCGCCAGCATATACATCCTCTCCGCCCAACTCCAGCTGATTGAAAATCAGCTCGGCTCCGGTGCCGAGGCTGGCGCCGAGATCATCGGCGTGAAGATACCCCTGCCCCAGCATCTGGACCTTGGAGAGATGAAGCCGCGCGCCATCCTCCAGAATCACCTTCGTGGAAATGCCGGCGAACCCGCCGGCCTCCGGCGCGGAGCTGTAATCCATGATCAGCGTGAGGGACGCATTCTTTCCCACATGAATCAGCTGCTGCGTCACCGCGCAGCTGCTGTCATAAAAGTCGACATGCCAGAGCACCGGTGCCTCCGGCCTTGCTCCCGCTGCGACCTCGAGAAGCTCCGTATCGAGTCCGAGTCCGGCGACAAATCCATCGTAATCTCCGCCAAGTCCGGTTGCAAAACGCTGCGCGTGATAAATCGGCAGCTTGCCTGCCACGATCTTCTCCGGCACCTGCTCGGGCGCCGCATCAAGAATCCTCTGCGCCTCATCCCTGCCGATCCGGCGGTGGCTCACGCCAGCCTCCAGACCCTCCTGTGCCGTATCGATGCCTGCCGCCTGACGGAGCAGATTATCCGCATCCCGGATGACACCATAATTCATCCCCAGCCGGTTCCATGTCAGATCCGGCAGTCTGTTCACTGTAATATTCATATTAATTCCTCGCTGAGGCAAACCCGCGAATGCGGTTTTGCCGAATGCGTCAGCACCGTTGCTGCTGTTTGAAAGTCCTGCATCAGCAGGACTTTCAAACCTATACCCCGTGCCGCGCTCAGCCGTTCTCCATCTCAAGGCGGATCAGATTGTTCATCTCAGCCGCATACTCCAGCGGAAGCTCCTTGCTGACCGGATTGGCAAATCCGGAAACAATCATGGCACGTGCCTCGGACTCAGAAATGCCGCGGCTCATGAGATAGAAGACCGCCTCGTCGCTGATGCGCCCGATTTTGGCTTCATGTCCGACATCCGCCTTATTGGTCTTCACTGTCATGGCAGGGATCGTATCGGAGCGGGACTTCGAATCCAACATCAGCGATGCGCAGGACACAGAAGCTTTGGCATTCTCCGCGCTCTTTTCGATGACCACGGCACTGCGGTAGGTGCTGATGCCGCCGCTCTTCGAGATCGACTTCGTATCGATGAAGGAAGAGGTATCCTTCCCGATATGGATCATCTTCGCTCCGGTATCCAGATTCTGCCCCTTTCCGGCAAAGGTGATGCCGGTGAACTCGCAGTGCGAATGATCTCCCTTCAGTATGGTGGTCGGATACAGGTAGGAGACATGGGAGCCGAAGGATCCGGAGACCCACTCCATGCGTCCGCCCTCTTCCACCAGGGCGCGCTTCGTGTTCAGGTTGTACATGTTCTTGGACCAGTTCTCGATCGTGGAATAACGCAGTCTCGCATTCTTCTTGACATAAAGCTCCACGCATCCCGCATGCAGATTGGCCACGTTCCATTTCGGTGCAGAGCAGCCCTCGATAAAGTGCAGATCCGCGCCCTCGTCCACAATGATCAGCGTGTGCTCAAACTGACCGGCTCCCTTCGCATTCAGGCGGAAATAAGACTGCAGCGGGATCTCGACGTGAACACCCTTCGGGACATAGACGAAGGAGCCGCCGCTCCAGACCGCGCCGTGCAGCGCCGCAAACTTATGATCCGTCGGAGGTACCAGCTTCATGAAATATTCCTTCACCATGTCGGAATATTCCCCGGTGACCGCCTCCTCAAATCCGGTATAAACCACGCCCTGCTTCGCCACATCCTCCTGCAGGTTGTGATACACCAGCTCTGAATCGTACTGCGCGCCGACACCGGCGAGCGATTCCCGTTCTGCCTGCGGAATACCCAGCTTTTCAAAGGTATTCTTGATCTCGTCCGGAACCTCTTTCCAGTCGCCCTTCATGTCTGATTTTGACCGGACATAGGAGGAAATCCGATCCATATCGAGGCCTTCTATAGAAGGCCCCCAGTCCGGCACACTCATCTGATTGTAGAGATCGAGGCAGTGAAGCCGCCACTCCCGCATCCATGCGGGGTCATGCTTCTCGTCGGAAATCTGCCCGACGATATCCGCCGTCAGTCCCTCTTCCATGCGATAGAAGCCGTGGGACTCATCATCCTTGAAGTCGTAGAGACTCCGGTCGACTTCCTGTATCTTTGCTTTTGCCATAGTTTCTCCCGTGTTCCGCGTGCTGTATCGCACTCACTGCTTCTTTGCCGCAGCAGTCGCCGCCTCGAAGCGCTCAAATCCATGCTCATTGATATCGTCCACCAGCTCCGGTCCGCCGGTATATACCAGCCGCCCCTTCACCAGGACATGCGTGTAATCCACGCTCAGCGCCTCCAGAATGCGGGTGCTGTGCGTGATGACCAGAAGCGCTCCGCCTCTCTTCTTCTGATACTCCTCGATGCCCGCGGAAACAGTGCGGACCGCATCGACATCAAGACCGGAATCCGTTTCATCCAGAATGGCGAACTTCGGGCGCAGCATCAGAAGCTGCAGAATTTCCGCCTTTTTCTTTTCCCCGCCGGACAGTCCCACATTCAGATCCCGCTCTGCAAAGGAGGGATCCATGTGCAGCAGGCGCATCGTCTCCTCCAGTTCCTTCTGGAAGGCAAAAATTTTTACCGGCTTGCCTGTCTTCTGCCGCATCGCGCTGAGCAGGAAAGCGGACAGCGTCAGTCCAGGCACCTCGAGCGGTGTCTGGAAAGAAAGAAACATCCCTCTCTGCGCCCGCTTGTCCGCAGAAAGGCCTGTGATATCCTCTCCGTCGAAGACAATGCTTCCGCCCGTCACATGATAGGCAGGATTTCCCATCAGAGTATATCCGAGCGTGGACTTGCCTGCTCCGTTCGGTCCCATGAGCACATGTGTCTCCCCCGCGTTCACATCAAGAGATACCCCGTGAAGCAGCTCAGTGTCCTCCACGGAAACATTCAGATTCCTTACCTGAAGTAATTGTTCAGCCATTGCTGTTTCCTTTCCTGTAAATCGTTTCTGATTATTTCATCTGTTCGTTCTATGCCGTCTGTTCATATTATACCGTGCTATGCCCTATGCCGTGCCATACCGTGCGGATTCCCGCACGCGCCAGCGTTCCAGTTCGGGCGCGGGCCCATTCGGACCTTTTTTCCTCCGGATCGGCAGCCGGTCAGATCGAGTAATCATTGCCGGCCATATCATCGACC
>Ga0256404_1008791_pt1 | contig 14905 bp, 10 predicted proteins | sample RumenRJG_01DNA_FD_185990 | JGI IMG/M metagenome (GOLD analysis project Ga0256404, IMG submission 185990) | Bovine rumen microbial communities from Lethbridge, Alberta, Canada - RJG_01 | ecosystem: Host-associated > Mammals > Digestive system > Stomach > Rumen | place: Canada: Alberta | collected...
GTCGGGCAGCAGCGAGGTCTGTATGGGTGTTGGCTGCTGGGCCTGGTCTGTCTGTGCTTGTGTTGGTGCCAGCAACTGCAGGTCGTCGTCAGTGACAGCCTGAGCCGCCTCGTTTTTCCCGTTCTCAAAGTTGCGATAGAGCTCCTCCCAGTTGCTGACGGCCTGCCGGCTGTAGCCAGATGACGTTCCCCGCTGCTGGCGGAACGGGTTATAGTTTGGATCAACATCTATCTCAGGCTTGGTGACCACCCTGTCGTGGGTGTAGGCCGGAATCTCGGGAACTCCCTCGGCATCAAAATCAATCGAGGGCACGTCGCCAAAGCGCCCCACCGCCTCCTTGACCCCGGCTGCCAGTATCTGCCAGATGGGCTGCTCGTTCTCAAACTTGATTTCGGTCTTGGTGGGGTGGATGTTGACATCGATGGTCTCGGGGTCGACAGTGAACCGCAAGAAGTAGTTGGGCTGCTCGTCCTGTGGAATGAGCTGATCATAGCACGAAAGAATGGCCTTGTGAAAGTAAGGGTGCTTCATGAACCGCTCGTTGACAAACAAGAACTGCTTGTAATTGCGCTTGCGTGCAAACTCGGGCTTGGCAACATATCCATTGATGCGCACCAGCATGGTGTCGACATTGACGGGGATGAGCTGGCTCTCAAAGGCCTTGCCCATCAGCGCGGTGACGCGCTGCAGAAACGAGCCCGGCTGCAACTTGTACATCAAGTGGCCGTTATTCATCAGCGAGAACTCAACATTGTGGTTGATCATGGCCAGTTTCTCAAACTCGCGGACAATGTTGTTCAGTTCCACCTCATTGCTCTTGAGAAATTTGCGCCGCGCCGGCACATTATAGAATATGTTCTTGATCATGAAGTTGCAGCCAGGTGGACACATGTCCGGTTCCTGGCTCTCGCACACCGAGCCGTTGATGACCAGACGTGTGCCCAGTTGACTGTCGCGGGTGCGGGTGCGCAACTCGACCTGCGAGATTGCGCATATCGAGGCCAGAGCCTCGCCACGAAATCCCATGGTGGTGAGGGTGAACAGGTCGTCGGCCGAACGTATCTTGCTGGTGCTGTGTCGCTCAAACGCCAGTCGTGCGTCAGTGTCGCTCATGCCCACACCGTTGTCGATGATCTGAATCAAGGTGCGTCCGGCATCCTTGAGAATGATCTGTATGTTGTCTGCCTTAGCATCAATGGCATTCTCGACCAGCTCCTTGATGACCGAAGCTGGCCGCTGAATCACCTCGCCGGCCGCAATCTGGTTGGCCACCGAGTCGGGCAATAATTTGATAACGTCACTCACTTTATTTTTGCGTTTCGGATACAGGTTGGATTTTAGACGTTAGTTAGACTTTAGACGTTGATCGATAATTCGATTGCTCGATTGCTCGATTGATCGATTGATCGATTGCTCGATTGCTCGAAACCAACAACTAACAACTAGTTTCGATGGCGCGAGCTGGTCTGCTCGGGCGAAGCCATGAGCTGCCTCATCTCGTCGTTTCGCAGCATCACATCGGCGGGTGTCTTGGGCCGCATTGAGTCATACCACCTGAACTGCGGCAAGTATTGGTCGCTCTTGCGCAACAGATAGAGCGGGGTCACCTTGCCCGACACCTCGGGCCACATCGCCACCCGTTCCACCTCCTGCTTGGCTTTGAGGTTGAGTTTGAGGTAACTCGACTCGGCATACACCTGCTTGTTGTAGGTCGAGTCGTTCTCTTGCGGATAGAGAATGACCATCACGTTTCCGTCCACGTCCAGTTGACGCAGTTCCTTGTCTTCAAACAGCGCCTTCATCTTTTTGCCGCTGAGCTGGTCATAGTATTGTTCTCCCACATGCTCGACCATCAGCCCCATCTCAGGCAGTGTGGCCCAATCGACGGTGCTGTCGTTGAGGTGCACATTGATTTCGGCCCCCGAGATTTGACGCTCGTCACTCCACACCACGGCATGCCGATAGAGGTTCAGTATCGAGTCGGCCTCGCTGAGCTGCAGCGAGTCGCAGATGCCCTGCAGGTCGCTGCGGTAGAAACGCACCCCCCTGAATGCCTTGAGCACGCGCACCGAGTCGTCGTTGATGATGGTGCACAGTGTGTCGGCATGCAGATAGATGGTGTCGCCCTGCGAGAACTCGCGCGCACGCGCATTCTTCGTTACATAGCTGTAGTGCGACGCCTCGTCGTGATAGCCGTAGTCGCCATCGAGGATGACCTTGTTGACATCGTCGGTGACAATGACATTGCCGCGCGCCTCGCCATAGCCGCGCGCCCGGTTATAATAGACAGTGTCGCCCACCAGCGTCTTTCCGTCGCGGGCATTGATTTGGGCACGGTCATAGAGCGTGGCATCGTCACGGCTGGTGTCATACCACCCGTTGCTGGTGTAGATGGTGTTGCTGTCGTTGACGATCACCGTCTCGTCGACAATGGTGGCAATGTGCGTCTGCGTGTTGTAGCGCAGCAACTGCGTGTTCATCTCATACTGGTCGTTGATCAGGTGCACGTTGGTCGAAAACTCGGCCTGCTTGGTGTCCATCTCATAGCGGCCATAGTCGCTTGTCAACTCGGTGTTGTTCTTATTGTCGACAATGGTGCCGTGGTCGAAGTAGTAGCCCACATTGCTCGTGATCTCATAGTCCAGACTGTCGGTGAGCAACGTGGTCGAGCGGTTCTCCAGACGCACGTTGTGACGCAACTGCGCCACCTGCTCGTCGCCATAGTAGTGCAGTACGTCGCAGTAGGCCTGCAGTGTATCGGCCTGCGTCATGTGCACGTGTCCGAAGGCATCGAGCGAACTGGTCTTGTCATAGAAGTAGGCGCTGTCGCAGAACATATACATGTCGCCGCGACGGAATCGCACATTGCCGCGCAGCACCTGATAGTCGGCACTGCGATTCTCATCGGCCACAAGCTCGTCGGCATTCTCCAGAAACACCTTGCCCGCCTGATAGCGGTTGGCCTTGGGAATCTGCGGCGTGATGCGACTCACATGCCGGGGCCGGGCACCAGCCGCAGCTCGAGCCGCCTGCGGGTTGCGTGGACCGGCAGCCCACAACGCCGACACCGCCAGCAACAGGCAAGCGGCAAGCGGCATTATGCGAGACATGGATGACACTTTGTTAGTTGTTAGTTTTTTAGTTGTTAGTTTCGAGCAGTCGAGCAGTCGAGCTATGGCCTACAGTCTATCTAAAGTCTAGAGTCTATTTCTTGAGCCATGGGTAGCGGAACTCGCAGTCACGCCAGTTGTCCTCGATGTAGACGTATGTCGACTTCTGCTTCTGCTTGACCCACTCGTCGATGATTTCGGCCTTGCGATGGTTTTCATACATCGCCTTCATCGTCTGGTAATCCTCGGCCAGGTCGGCCTTGTGTCCTTCGATGCGTTTCTGCAGCCTGACAATGGCCACCTGGTCGCGCTGCGTCTGCGGGTTCTTCATCACAAACGGCTGGCTCATCTCGCCCTCCTGCATCTTGTCGACCAGCTTGCCCACCTCGCTGGGCAGGTCGGCCATCTCAAAGCGGTTGCTGTGCGTCTTCTCATTGAGCATGATGCCATTGTTGTTGCGCGAATCCTTGTCCTGAGAGATATACAGTGCGGCCTGCTCAAAGGTGAACTTGCCGCGTTCAATCTCGGTGCGCACCGAGTCGAGCCGCGTGATGGCATCGGTCAGGTCCTTGTCGCTCACCTTGGGACGCAGCAGGATGTGACGCGTGTTGATGCGGTCGCCACGCTTCTCGATGAGCTGGATGATGTGAAACCCGTCGTCAGTCTCGACGATGTTCGACACCTTCTTCGTGTCGTTGAGGTTGAAGGCTGCCGTGGCATACTCCGGCAGCAGCACCGACCGGCTCTGGAACCCGGTCTCACCGCCATAGACCGCCGTGCCCGGGTCCTCGCTATAGAGGATGGCCATCGTCGAAAACTCGCTCTCGCCGCTGGTAATGCGCTGGGCATAGTCGCGCAGACGCGACTTCACCTCATCGATTTCCTGCTGCGGAATCACGGGGTTGATGGCGATGATCTGCACCTCGACCTGGCGAGGGATGTAGGGCAGAGAGTCCTTTGACAGCGTGCCATAGTACTTGCGCACCTCGGCAGGCGTCGCCTTGACCTTCTTGGTCAGGTTTTGCTGCACCTGCTGGATGCTATACTGGTCGCGAATCATGTCGGCCAGCTTCTCGCGCAGCTGTGGCATTGACTTGTGGAAGTACTCCTCGACCTTCTCCTTGCTGCCCAGGTTGGCAATGAAATAGTTGATGCGGCTGTCCACCTCGTGCATCACCTGCGAGTTCTGGATCTCGACCGTGTCGATGCGGGCCTGGTGCAGAAACAGCTTGTCGATCGCCATCTGCTCCGGGATCACACAATAGGGGTTGCCATCCAGATGCTGCCGCTCATACTGCAGCTGCAAGTACTGCTCCTCGATGTCGCTCTTGAAGATGGGTTCATCGCCCACCACCCAGGCCACCTCCTCGGCCACATTGTTCTGTGCCACTGCATCCTGCACACCGCAGGCCAACAAGCACAACAAGGCAAAAAAACACGTTTTCTTCATATCTGTCAGTTTGTCTAATTTGTGTCAAAACATTTCAAACCGCAAATTTCCCACTTTTTCGCCACACCACAAAATCAAAACCCCTCAAAAAATGTTAAGGCACGCAACAAGCCGCACACCCCCGTGGATGACTTGTGCGAGCAAAACGTGCGACAATCTGACAGGACCCTTTGCAAGTTTGCGAAAAATAAGTTACCTTTGCAACTCCAAACGATTTAATGGTGCGGTAAGCTTTCTGACCAATCATGTCGGCGTGACGGCGAGGCGAAGGTATCGGCTTTACTGCCCTGCCAGTTTTAATTGATAACTCATAATTTATAATGCACATCTCCTGCTTTTAATTAATAATCCGCGTTCGGCAGCATGGTCACCAGGCGATAGTAACGGCTCTACTACCCTACCACTTTACTACCCTACTACAAAAACCACTTAACTACTTAACTACTAGAACAAACAATGATTGATCAGAGCACAGTACAGCAAATTATCGACACGGCCGATGTGGTGGACGTGGTGAGCGACTTTGTGACCCTGCGGCGCCGTGGTGCCAACTGGGTGGGACTGTGTCCGTTCCATAACGACCGCACGCCGTCGTTCTATGTGTCGCGTGCCAAGCAGATCTACAAGTGCTTCAGCTGCGGCGAGGCGGGCAGCGCCGTGGGCTTTGTGATGAAACATGAGCAGATGAGCTATCCCGATGCGTTGCGCTATCTGGCGGCGAAATATCACATCGAGATCAAGGAGCGCGAACAGACCGACGAGGAGCGCGCCCAGCAGACCGAGCGCGAGTCGATGCTTATCGTCAACGAGTGGGCCTGCCGCTGGATGGAAGACCAGTTGTGGAACACGCGCGACGGCCGCGAGATCGGTTTGGCCTACTTCCGCGAGCGCGGGTTTACCGACGCCACCATCCGCAAGTTCCGTCTGGGCTACAGCCCTGAGGACCGCTCGGCGCTCTACCGTGCCGCCACTGCGCAGGGCTACAACCGCGAGCTGCTGTTTGCGCTGGGGCTGTGCAAGGACGACCAACATGGCGGCGGATATGACTTCTATCGCGGCAGGGTGATGTTTCCCATCCTGAACGTGGCAGGCAAGGTGATTGCCTTCGGGGGGCGCACGCTCAAGCGCGACGACCACGCAAAGTATTTCAACTCGCCCGACTCGATCATCTACGACAAGAGTTCGAGCACAATGTATGGTTTGTTTCAGGCCAAGCGTGCCATCGCGCGGCAGGGCAAATGTTTTATCGTCGAGGGTTATGCCGATGTGATCTCGATGCACCAGGCGGGGTTTGAGAACGTGATTGCCTCGAGCGGCACCGCACTCACCGACGGCCACATCCACTTGCTGCATCGGTTCACCGACAATGTGACCGAACTGTTTGACGGCGACGCGGCAGGCATCCGCGCCGCGATGAAGGGCATCGACAAGTTGTTGTCGCACGGCCTGAACATCAAGGTGCTGCTGCTGCCCGACGGCGACGATCCCGACAGCTACAGCCGCAAGCACAGTAGCAGCGAGATTCAGCAATATATCGACGAGCACGAGAGCGACTTCATCCAGTTCAAGACACGCATCCTGCTGGATGGTGTTGCCGACGATCCCATCAAGCAGTCGCAAGCCATCGCCGACGTTGTGCGGTCGATCGCGGTTATCCCCAACGAGATCACACGGTCGGTCTATGCCAAGGAGTGCAGCCGGCTGTTCGGGGTGAGCGAGGAAATGCTGCTGCGCGAGGTCAAGAAACGCATCGACGCCAACAAGGAGGAGGCATTCAAGCAACGCGAGCGCGAGCAGCGACGTCAGCAGACCCAGGCTGCCACAAGCGAGCCGCACGACACGGCCGGCGCATCGGTCGAGACAGCCGCTCCCACACAACCTCAGCCCATCCAGGACATCCCCACCCAGACACCCACCTACCGCGAGGAACGCATCGTGGCACGGTTGATTGCCAAGTTCGGCATGTGCTACTTCGGCATGACACAGTATGTCGACGGGCTGTGCCCCACCACTGTCGTCGAAGAAATCTACAACGAGTTGAGCATCGACAACATCGAGTTCAGCGACCCCACATTCATCGAGATTTTCAACATCGCGCTCCAGGAATTAGAGCCATTTTATGCCGACCTGCCTCGTGTCGAGCAAGACATCACAGCCCGCAACGACGAGCTGTGCCGACAAGAGCAGCAGCAAATCGACCCTGTGGGCAAGTCGGTCGACACAATCGAGAACGAAGAAAAACGCATCCGCAGCAAGTTTGACCACCAGACACAGGAGCAGGTCAACCAATACCGCATGCTCTATCTCGAGCGCAAGCTGTGCTCGCACCCAAACGACCGCGTGCGCGAGATGGCGAGCCGCCTGGTCGCCGAGCGCCACCAGTTGAGCAAGATCCACACCCAGTACACCCACGTCCTCACCGAGTTTGAACGGCTCAACATCCTTGTGCCCGCGGCACTGAACAATTGGAAAAACGCTATCATCGGCCAGCGCATCGAGCAGCTCAAGCTGCAGCTCAAGCAAGGCAGCCAGCAAGTCGACGCCACCACGCTGCTCAAAGACCTGCAAGAGCTATATCGCGTGCGCACCGAACTGGCCAAGCTCATCGGCGACCGGGTAGTGAATCCCTAACCCAGAGAGGGCATGAAACCCACCATTTCCCCCTTTGCGACAGTCACACCACCCCTGCCCCCTCCTAATCTTAGGATGGGAGCAGGCCGCATGGCCATCAGCCGAAGGTAACGGCTCTACCACTTTACTTCTCTACTACTTTACTTCTCTACTACTTTATTTCTCCACTTCTTTACTCTCTACTACTCTACTTCTCTACTACTTTACTTCTTTACTACCTTACTTCGAAAAAATTTGGTAATTCAATAAATTGTTGTACATTTGCAAGTTGTGGCGACGTCGATTGCGGCGCATCCACTTCAACCAATGCTTTAATTGTTGCAAACCATTATATTGATTATGAACAAAATGCGGTTACTTGTCTGCGTTGTTTTGGCATGCTTTTCGTGCCATCTGATGCAAGCTCAACTCAACCTGCCGACCAAACAGATTGCCGGCGACACCTATTATTACTATGAGGTGGGCAATAAGGAAAGTCTCTATGGCATCGCTCAAAAACTGGGCGTGACCACCGACGAGATTCTGCGCTACAACCCCGACGCGTCGGGCAAGTTGGAGAAAAAACAGTTGCTGTTGCTGCCGGTGACGTTCGCCACCGGACAGATGTCGCCATCCGACCAGGTGAGGTCAGCTTTCGGCGGCCAGCCAGAGGTCACTGTGACCCGTGGCGAGACGGTGAGTCACACCATTGCCCCCGGCGAGACCATCTATGCCATCGCCAAGCGCTACAACACCACCATCGAGGGTCTGCTGAACAGCAACCTGCGTCTGTCGCCCGAGCAGTATGTCGCCGGCCAAGTCATCAAGGTCAGCAAAGACTCGGCCCTGCCATTCTACTATGACAAAAAAGTTGTGCGGTTTTATAACCACAAGATCGAGGACGGTGAGACCTTCGGCTCCATCGCCCGCCGGTATGGCGTGACGCAGCAAGATATCCAGGCCACCAACCCCGACCTGAAGAAGGCCAAGAAGGGCAAGACCATTGTCGTACCCCGTGTCGCAACAGAACGTGTGCTGGGCGACATGAGGTCAATAGCTGTTGAGGACCTTGAGGCCAACTATGCTCCACGGCTGAGCCAGCTCTACGCCGAGCTGGTGGAGGCGCAAAAGAAGAGCCAGTTGAACATCGGCATCGTGCTTCCGTTCCAGCTGCACAAGGAGCAGGCTCCGCGCCAAGGCTACCTCTACACCGACTTCTACAAGGGCTTCTTGCTGGCGCTGGACAGTGCCGCATCCACGGCCACCAGGCCTGTCAACGTGCACGTGTGGGACACACAGCACAACCTCAATGTCACCGACAGCCTGCTGGCGCTGCCCGAGATGCAAGACATGAACGTACTGATTGCCCCGAGCGAGCCCAAGCAACTTGAGCGGCTTAACCGCTTTGGCAGCACCCACGGCATTGATGTAATCAATTGCTTCACGACCAAGAACACCGACTATGAGCACAACACCAATGTCATCCAGGTCAATGCCCCCACCCCACTGTTCACCCAGCGTGTGCTCGACTGGTTCGGACGGCAGTTTGAAGGCTATCATGTGATTTATTTGATGGACGCCTCGAGCGAGGGAAAAGAAATCTTTGACAACCTGCGCAGCCACATCGACCAGATGGGAATGCCCACATCGTCACTGACCATGAGCGGCGACCTGTCCTACGACAACCTGTCGCGTCACATGAACCCCGGCACACGATATGTGGTGGTGCCCTCGTCGAGCAGCAAAGAGTCGCTGCGCAAGGCACTCAAGGCACTGAAACATGCCAAGCAGGAGCGGTTTGACTGCGAGTTTTGCCTGCTGGGCTATCCCGAGTATGTTACCTATCTCAAGGACTATCAGACCGACCTGCAGGACATCGACACCTATGTGTTCTCTCGCTTCTTTAACAGCAAGGGGTTCCGCACACGTGATGTCGAGGCAATGTACAAGCGGTCGTTCAATGGCGAGATGCTCAACTCGGTGCCCAACATGGTGCTGATGGGCTTTGACCTGGGCATGTATCTGATAGGCACACTGGGCCACGGCATTGCCCTCGACGAGGACGCGCCGCTGCACCGTGGTGTGCAGACGAGCTTCAAGCTTGAGCGCTCGGGCGACACGAGTGGCCTGACTAACCGCGCAATCGATGTGGTGCACTTCAGCACCGACCATCAGATCACCACGCTCGTTCAGCCATGAGACGCCTGACGATGACACTGCTGTTGCTGGCCGGCATATGGGGCATGCTGGCGGCACAGACACACTATGAGGGTGCCATCAGTGTGGGCGCAAAGGCCGGTGCGACCTTGTCGCGCACGCAGTTCAACCCATCGGTGCCCCAATCATTCTTGCCCGGCATGATGGTAGGTGGCACTTTCCGCTATATCGAGGAGCGCCACTTCGGTCTGATTCTTGAGCTCAATGTCGAGCAGCGCGGATGGAAAGAGTTATATGAGGGCACAGACTTCCACTACCAGCGACGGTTCACCTATCTGCAACTGCCGATGCTCACCCACATCTTCTTCGGCAGTGACCGCGTCAAAGGGTTCTTCAATGCAGGCCCCGAGGTGGGCTATATGATTGCCAGCAAGACGAGCGCCAACTTTGACTATCGCAACTTTGCCGACTTGGACGGTTTCCCGACCAGCAACCGCCATAACGAGCAACTCAATTTGGACATTCACAGCCGGTTTGACTATGGCATATCGGCCGGGCTGGGCATGGAGGTGATGGTGAGCCGCCGGCACTCAATCGCGCTAGAGGGGCGTTTTTATTATGGCCTGCGTGACGTGTTCAGCAACCACAAGAAAGATCCATTTGCAGGTTCGTCTGGCATGTCCATCATGCTGACTTTGGGCTATAACTACCAATTAAGATAGATTTCACATCATGAGAAGACCCACTCAACTGCTATTATGCCTTGTGACCGCGCTGATGGCCACGGCATGCAACTCTAATCCATCGACCGTCGCCACCACAGCCACCGCTACCCCAGCCACAACCTCGGCCAACGGCGACGATGAGTGTCTGACCGTGTTCAGCCACATCAACCGCGAGGACGTCATCCACTATCAAGTCACCGACCCCGACATGAACATCGAGGGTATGGACGGTTTCTACGCCCGCGCGGCCTGCAACCTGGCCTGGCCCAAAACCGTGATGGGACGCACATCGAGCAAGCTGCAGCAAGCATTGATTGACCAGATTATCGGCGAGCCGCAGAAATTAAGTCGCTGGACGATGCCCTGAATCATGAGATGGATGCCACCAACTACATCCCATTTGAGAAATCAGACATCAAAGATGTGAAACGCATCAAGAAAATTCCTGACGATGCCGGCAGCAACCAGGCATACTATGACGTGCAACTCACCCCGATGAAGATGGACAAGAATCTGTGTGTATTCCAGCTAGCCAAGGACACCTATATGGGCGGTGCGCATGGATTGTACTGGACGGAGTATGTCAACTATGATGTGGCCAAGGATAAGGTCATCCGGCTCACCGACCTAGTGACCGACACCGTCAAGTTGTGTCAAGTCATCACTAAAGCGCTGTTCGCCCAAGAAGGTGTCGGCAGCATGACAGCCTTGAACGAAAAAGGGTTTCTGCTCGATGACGCACAGTTTGTTCCCATCACCCATAACATCTATCTGGAGGACTTTACCATCCACTTTGTCTACCACCCCTACGAGATAGCATGCTATGCGCGTGGCGAGGTGGATGTCGAGGTTGAGCCTTATCGCCTGGACGAGGAAGGTATCGCGACGACCTATCTTACGGAACTAATTGACCGCTTCACTCGCTAGAGTCAAGGATAAAACCACAACAGCCACCCTGCAAAGGGTGGCTGTTGTGGTTAATAAATCATGCCCGAACTGGATCAGTGCATCAGGCGCAGCATCTGGTGCAGCACCTCAAAGGTGTGTTGTGGCGCATCTTGCCAGAAGTCATTATACTGCCTGGTATTGTCGTGACTGGCTCCCGGCGAGTCGCTGATGACGCGCATGCTCATGAACCCCACACTGCGCAGATGGCACACCTGTGCAATGGCAGCACTTTCCATGTCCACAGCCAGTGCCTGTGGGAAAATGCTCTTGATGGCTTGCAACTTTTGTGTCGAGTCGATAAACTGGTCGCCCGAGCAGATGAGCCCTTGCCGGATGTCGCCGCGCTCAGGAACCAGCGCCAACAAGGCAGGGTCGGCATCATAGTACAGTGGCAGCCCCTGCACCACACCCAATGGGCTCTCTGGGCCACACCACACGTCGTGATAAGCCACATGCTGCCCGACGATGATATCCATTACGTTGACCGACTTGTCGGCTCCACCAGCCACGCCGGTGTTGATGACATGGTCGGGTGCAAAATGGTCAATCAGCGTCAGTGCTCCAACAGCGGCATTCACCTTGCCGATGCCACACTGCATGGCCACCACCGCTGTTTGTGCAATGTGGCCTTGATAAAAAGTGAGACCGTGTATGGTGGTCTCTTGCCTGTCGGCAAGCAAAGGCAGGAGCAAGTCCAACTCTTTGCGCATGGCTACGATGATACCTAACATAATAATGGATAATATAATGTTAATAAATTATGCAGGGATGCGGCATTTGACGTGCACGCAAGGCGAGCGAAACAGCTCCATCAACTGCACTACCCCACTACAGCCTTCTAAAAATCCAATATCACAAGTTTTTGAGTTGCTTGGTGATAGTCTCAACCTCGTCATGGAACTTGCGCTCGAGCCCCATGCGCTGCTCCACCTGCTTGCAGGCATGCAGCACCGTCGCATGGTTGCGCGACAAGCGCTGTCCGATGTTTGTCGACGATAGCTGGGTCATGTTTTTTGCCAAATACATCAGCAATTGCCGCGCGTCACTGATCTCTCGCTTGCGCGATTTGCTGAAGAGCAGGTCGGTGTCTAGCTTGTAGTAGTCGGCCACCACCTCGGCAATGACCTCAAATGTGACTTGATGCCGTGTGACATGCACCGTGTTGCTCGCCACTGACTGCGCCAGTTCGAGCGTAATCTCCTGGTTCATCATCGTGGCATGTGCCAGCAGCGAGACCACGACACCCTCCAAGTCACGCACACTGTCGGTGACCTGCGCGGCAATAAAGTCAAGCACGTCGTCGGTGAGCGTCAGTCCATCTTGCGCTGCACGCTTGACAAGCACGCTGCGGCGCAACTCAAAGTCGGGTTTGTCGAGCTCGACCGTCATACCCCACTTGAACCGTGAGATGAGACGCGGCACCATCCCGTCCATATCGACGGGGCGCCGGTCGCTGGTCATGATCAACTGCTTGCCATGCTGGTGCAGGTGATTGAAAATATGGAAGAATGTGTTCTGTGTGCCTGTCTTTCCAGCCAGCTCATGAATGTCGTCGATGAGCAGAACATCAATGCTCTGATAGAAATTGATGAAGTCGTTGACTTTTCCCTTGGGCACTGCCGACGTGTACTGACTCTCAAACACCCTGGCGGGCACATACAGCACACGCGCCCTCGGGTTCTGTTCCTTGATGCGTATGCCAATGGCCTGGATGAGATGTGTCTTGCCCACTCCGGTCGAGCCGAAGATGAACATCGGATTATAGGTTTTGACTTCGGGGTGGTCAGCTATGGCCATACCCACTGTCACCGCAAGTTTGTTGCTTGTGCTGCAGCAATAGTTCTCGAAGGTGTACCTGGGATTAAGCTGCGGGTCGATGTCCTCGTAGGGTTGCTCCTGGAATGGGTTGCTCAGCGACTGGGGCACAATCTTGGCCGCAGTCTTGAGCTTTGCGCTCTCTCCACTCTCGGCCATGGTGACCTCGACCTCACTGGCCACCTTTACCGCATAGGCAAGATTGATGCGCTGGCCAAACACACGATTGAACGTGTGCAACAACAATGCGCAGTAGTTCTCCTCAAGCATCTCGACGAAGAACTGTGACGGCACCCGCAGCGTGAGGGTGTTGTCCTTGAAACTGGCAGGCACAATGGGCTCAAACCAAGCATTGAACTGCTCGGGTTGAACGTTGTCCCGGATGATGTCCAGGCACTTGTTCCACATTTGAGTCACATTGTCAGTCATTTCTCTGGTCTGTTTTTCTGCAGTGGTGCGGTCGCTCAAGATGTCGCCCCACCACCTAATTAAATAAAATTATGGTTGCTGTCAACAAACCCCTCGGCAGTCGAGGGGTGAATTTGCAGTACAAAATTAGGACAAATTTTGTTGAAAAAAAGTGTCACAAAAATTTTGATTTCTCAGATAAATTATAAGATATTTGAGAAACAGCATTTTAGCAACAACCGTGTGCATCCCTACGGATAGCAATAGTGAATTTTGAAATTTCACTAGATGTCAAGTGTTTGAATGATGCCTGCCTACCACTATGGTTTTCGGTCGAAGGCTCCCAAATGACCGATGTTGCAGGATTTTAAAAAGTCGCCACAGCTGATGCGCCCAAAAAGCAAGAAAAAAGCTTATTTAGAAACAGTCTAAATAAGCTTTTCGTTTGATATATATTCAGTCTCAGAACACATGCAAATTGATGTATCGCTTGGGGTTCTTCTTGATGTCGGCCATCAGCGAGTCGAGTGTTGCCACAGCATTGGTCGCATTGACATAGAGCTGCTTGTCGTTGATGAGCATACCCAGACTCGAGTTGGGGTTGTTAAGCTGCTGTGACAGGGCGTTGAGGTTGGCAATGGTGGCATTGACCTGTGCCATGGTGCTGTCGAGCGGCAGATCTTTGAGCGTGGTCGAGAACGCCTGCAAGTTGCTGGCCGTTCCGTCAAGGTTGGTGGTGATGCCACCCACATTGTTCATCACTGCTGGAACCGAGCGATTGAGCGACGCCAGCAGCACATTGAGCTGCTGGCTGCTGCGCGTCAGCTCGAGGGTGATGCCATCAAGGCGGGCGATGGCTGCTGCCAGTGCCGGGTCTCCCACCAGCCCGTTGACCGAGCTCATTATCGAGTCGACCTTGGGCAACAAGCCGCCCACACCAGGCAACACTTCGGTTTTCACCTTGTCCATCACGCCCACGGGCACATACGACGGAATCTCGTCGCCCACCTTATAACAAGCTGTGTTGTCGCCCAGGGTGAGCACCATCGATGCCGAGCCGATCAAGCCAGACTGAATGGAGACCGACGAACCGACCGGAATCTTCAGGTCGCGATTCATGCTCATCATCACCGACACCTTGTTGGTCTCATAGTCATACTTGATTTCTCTGACCTGTCCCACCTGAAAACCATTGACAGTGATGGGCGTGGCTTCAATCAGGCCATCAACCTTGTCAAACTTGGCATAGTAGAAGTTGGCGGGCTTAAACAGATTGACACCCTTGAGAAACTCAATGCCCCAATACAACAGAGCCAAGCTCACGATGATAGTGAGAGCTATCTTAACATTTTTGTTGAAAAACGACTTCATTAGAGTTCTGAATAGTTTTGTGGGTGCAAAGTTAATACATTGTTGCCATTTCTGAGTCACAAAATGGGCAAAAATCAGATACCGAGTTCAAAAAGACACGAAAGGATGTCGCTTTTTGACCAAAAAAGACTAAATTTAGATAATTTAGGCGGCGTCTCGGATGCGAAAATAAAAAACGGTGTTTTTTATTGGGAACTATATACTTGTTGTCCCCTTAGTGCCCTGAAAGGGCTATCCGATTACAGGCGGGGGCGGAAGCCCCCGTGTCGAATCGTTTGATAGACACCGCCCCGATGGGGCGGACCCATGGT
>Ga0256404_1008792_pt1 | contig 14905 bp, 6 predicted proteins | sample RumenRJG_01DNA_FD_185990 | JGI IMG/M metagenome (GOLD analysis project Ga0256404, IMG submission 185990) | Bovine rumen microbial communities from Lethbridge, Alberta, Canada - RJG_01 | ecosystem: Host-associated > Mammals > Digestive system > Stomach > Rumen | place: Canada: Alberta | collected...
GCTACAAATTGACCTGTATCTGCAAATAGATTTTCATGACTCTCTGAGCCATATTTTGTTATTCCACCATCGTGTGACACATTCTCTGATAAATAATTATTTATAGAACCCCTAAACCAATCACAATATGTATCTTTTGTAACTTTCCTAAACATTAATGATACATAGTATCCTTCATCATCACCTTTTGGTATCTTCAATGTTGCTCCATAAAAACTGTCTAATCTATTATCAACTAATTCCCACGCCTGTGTAGTTGTATTCGATTTCTGCGCAAATGTCAAAAATGCTTCTGCTAAGTCCTTCAGCGACGTTACGTTTCCTGTCTCATACATCATAGTAACATCACTCCATTTTCACACAGAAATAGGTGTTATTTCCTCTTGCTTGCTTTGTGTCAAATGCAATATAACTCACACCATTAAACGTAAATACACGCTCTGCATCAATATCACGAGTACCGCTTACCCAATAACAACCTCTTAGAATACCATTAACATCTGTTGGATTTGATGTATGTAGCATAATTGGTATTAATAAGAAGTTATCCTGATTGATAGCGTCTTGTTCCTTATAATTAGGTATTAATTGTGTATTATGTGCATCATATGGAAATAATGTTCCTTGACTATCTGCATCTGGATTTGGAAATGATGCTAAAAACTCTCTCCATGTACCATCTGCTCTACGTAAATATCCACTACCATCTTTAGGGAATACAAATGAACCTTGTTTATTATCAGGCCATATACCACCATCCATAGTTCCATTACCTGCTACATACATTGGATATGGATATTGACGTTCACTTGCTATTGGATTAATAAATCCTACATAACATGATTCATATACAATAGACATTCTGCATACTATTACAAATCTATATGTATCTGCAAATATCCAATAATAAAATTTTTCATTATATGTTGCTGTCAATACTGGCTGTTTCGGATTTGTAGTATCTTCCTCTACCTTTAGCCATTGTTGTATAGAACCAGGCTGTTCCCAAAACTCTAAATGCTCATCATACCCTGCACAACCATCAAATGCAATACGCTTAAATGTTTTATCATCCATCTTGCCTTGTATATAGATTCTATCACTTCCATCGCCTTTTCCTTCCCAGATACATTGACATAATCTAGGCGTACTTCCTGTAGTATATTTTGTATCGTGTTGTACCCAACCTATACCTAATAATAATGTATCTAGTGCTTCAAAAACATCGTATAATGTTGATGCTTCACCACTTGTATATGCCAAAATCTCACCTCATTTTTACTGTAATATTGTACAACCATCAAATCCATAATATCCCCTACGTTTACCGTATGTAAATACTTGGTCTATACTTGTAGTCATCGGATATTCAAATTTATATACCCCAGCATTTTGCATGTTTAGCAAACAACAAAATCTCATTCCAGATACTCCACCTGCCGTTGCATATTTTATATCTGAATCTGGGTCTGGTTGTACTGCCATAAATATTGGCATTTTTAATGACATACCACTTAATATACTTATATCTTTTCCCCAATCTGTTCTTGTCTTAGATTGAAAATCTGCATAATTTGGTATCTGACCATTACCACTATAATGTGCCCTTACTGGTAATGACATTCTTTTACCTGTAAGATTATCTGTACCGCTACTAGCCCATGCTATATAATTTCTATCTTCTGTGTTAGCTTCATCTATATCTATTCTAAGATATGTATTTGTTTCGTCGCAGCTAGCTAGTATTGGAAGTGTTACATTATCTGGCTCTAAATTTAAGCCACCGTTTTCAGTATAATCATTATATACTGTATAGCATGTTGCCATCATATTATGATTAGCTGAACCACTAAAAAATAATCCACCATCCCATGTACCATATTTATCTATATCACCAAATACTAAATGCGTTGTTTGATAAAAATATAACCAATTTATTTTATCATCGTCATATACAACAGAAGTTCCATCCCATATAGGCATAATATAATTCCACAATTCAGTATCATAATCTCTCAAATCTTTGACAAACTGCTCCATTAATGGTTCGTATGTGTCCCATACCGATTTTGGGTCTGATTCATCTGGTATCGTAGGCATTGTAGATGTTAATACTGGAAATGTACCAATATCTAATACTTGTCTATGTGGTTGTTTTACTAGTGAGAATAATGTGGTACTTGTAGGATTTAATAACACGTCATTACAATATAAAAAATATCTGTTCAATGTATTATAATATGTAAACATTGTTTTAGCCCACGCTTGTACTTCTGCTGGAAATGACATGTATTCTTTTAACCAAGTAATAAAATTATCAAAATCTGCTTTATCTTTATCATACTGTGTCTTATCTTTATCATATTTAGCCTTGTCTTTATCATATTGCGATTTATCATTTTTGTATTGCATCCATTCTGGTGATGCTTGATTATTATAGTCGTCAATATTCTTTTGTGCATTTAATATTTTTTGCCAAGTCTCATTAGTTATATGAAATACTCTTTGTGCGTGCCATTCGGTATATTTAGTAGATGTAGATTTACGATATGAAGTTAAACAAAATCTATGCCTACCGCTACTATCTCCCATAACCGCTTGCATTGGGCTTCTATCCGAATGTATTTCTCTATATTTAGGAATATCAGATTCTAATACAACTGCTTCTGTCATACCATCTAAATCTGTATATCCATACGCACTACTATGAAATTTATATGATATATTTTTCAAATTATTATATGTTAATTCTTTAGAATCCGACACATTTGCCCATAAATTATATGCTGCATGGTCTGGAAATTCAAAAAACCCATCAATATCCTTATATGCCTTATAATTTAAATCAAAATCTTGTACACCAATTACGGTTACAAAATCTGGGCTATATCTATGAAACATACTATTTACAACTATAAAATCTGCATTACCTGATGAAGCATCAATCATAGTCTTACCATTAAATTGTCCATCATTATCAGCATCGTCATCCCAATATCTAACTCTAAACGGCGGTATCTTAGGCTTTTCAGGAGGTTTAGGCTCTATGGGGGGTGTCGGTGGAAATGGGTGCTTTACATAAACTGGTACGTGCCGACGTTCTATCATATCTGGCTTTACGGGGTTTGGTACTGGCATATATGCACCACATACTTGTGAAAATTTACCCTTTGATTTACTATACCAATCACCTTTATTTTCTCTTGGTACATTATACTGATTATACCATCTAGTATTTGTTGTCCATCCTTCTGAACCAACTAATCCTATTCCTTGAAATACAGGATTTCTCACTTCTTTTACTTTTTCTTTTTTCCCAGTTAATGGATTTATTTTATCCCCATCCATAGCTATTTCATCCGTAATACCAAATATATTTATGCCATTTGCCGACCTAAAATTTAAAAAATATTCACCAGTTCTATTATATACAGTAAATTTTTTACCATCATTTTCTTTTTTATTATATATATCCAAATCATCTGTCAAATCTAGTGCAAAATCAAACGCTTTGTTTTTTAAATAGTCATACATTTTTTCCAACACTTCATCTGGTGAATATAAGTCTTTATATACAACGTATGCCAACATTCCACCTCCTTACATTTTTATTGCAAAGTAACTATCTGTATCCCTATATCTTTTTGAATCAAATACTAAATATGTGCTATCACCTAGTATAAGCATATCTTCTGTAAATAAATCTTTTGTTCCACTTATCCAAATGACACCATCTAATTCCCCACACATTCTACTCGAATTGTCCATCGGTATTATAATTGGATATACTAACCAATGGTTTTGTTCTTCATATTTTTCATCATCCTGTACAGTAACTAGATGTTTATTATTACAATAATATGGGAAGAAGCAACTTTGTAATACTGATGATTTTGGTAATACGTTATCAAATTGTGTCCACTGTCCATCTGGTCTACGTAAAAAATTATTGCTACCTGTATTTAAAAATGAACCATATGTTTTTGGATATTTTGAACTTGATAGACAGTTACCACCTATATATACTGGATATGAATACTGTCTATCAGACTGCATCGGTAATATAAATCCCATATATGCTGATTCATAGTCTATACTTTCTCTTGCAACTACTACAAATCTTGTTTTATTTGCAAACATCCAATAATGAAATATTTCTCCATATGCTAATGATAATATTGGTTGATTTTTCATTTCATCCTTATTCTCTACATGTAACCATTGAGATATAGACCCGGGCTGTTCCCAAGGCAATAATAGCTCATCTATGCCCGATATTGAATCTAAATATATCTTCTCGTTAGTTACTAAATCTGTACGCATTTGTAAAAATATCTCATCATCTACTTCATTTGTACTTTTATAAATACAATTATATAATACAGTATTTCCATCTACAGTTGTAGTTATTTTATAATGCTCTTCCCAACCAATACTTGTTAATAATGCATTGGCTTTTTCCATTAATTCATATATTGATTTAGCTGTTCCTGTAACATATGCCATAATAGAATCACTTCTTACTAAATGTGTCTACTATAGTTTTTAAATCTTGTTCTGTTAGTTGTGGCATATTCATAGAAGCATCATTAAAAAAATCACTTGCCATTGAAATCTGATTTTCATATGCATGCGCCATAACTATTGTACATAGTTTTACTATATTATCTAATATCACAGAATCGTGTGTTTCCATATACTTCTCAATAAGTTTATTTCTTGATTCTTTTATATATTCAATAAATTCTTTGTTCATAATATTCCTCCAATCATTCTTATACCTTATTATACCATACTTACTAAAAATAGTCAAGAAAAAACAGGCTCTATGAAAGAACCTGTCAGTATAATTAATATCTTCCTGTAACTGTATTTGTAAATCTTGCTGTATCTTTATTAAAGTCAAGCATAATCTTTTGTCCTCTTGGCGACTTCATAAAGTGTTCTATTGCTTCTTCCTTATTACCTACAAGTGCAACACTCATATTAGTTGTATTACTTACTTGCGTACCAATCCTACCTGCAAATGTAGACATTCCTCTTGCAGTTTCCTGCATAGCTAGATTATCTACCGCACCGCCATCAGCAAAGTGTGCTATATTAACAGGTATTCTTGAGAATGTTCCTTTGTTAACTGCATCCATAAAATTAAGACCATATCTTCTTACTGAACTTGCTTTAATAACATACTCACCATTACTAAGCATGGCTGGTATGCTATCACTTGTAGAAGTTCCTGCACCAGTTATATGACCGCCTACTGCGTGACCAGCAACAGAAGGGCTTGGATTAGGCATCCTACTCGTTATACTACTAGACATTATAGCTGACTGTATTTGCATAGCCGCAGAATTTATAACCGCAACTATCTGTGGTAAATAAGCAAATATCTGTGGCAAATACATTGATACATTCAAATATATCAACTGTAATTCAAGATACAACATACTCAATAGTTTCTCTTTTGTATCTCCATTAAATAATGTCTTTATTGCAAATACTGAACCTGCTAATTGTGCACCAGCACTACCTGTTATACTTGTTATACCACCAAGTAATTGCTGAAATACTCTACTATTTAGAAACCCTGCAATTTGGTCTGTTATACTTGTTATAATACGCGTTATTGGTTGTAATAATGATGTTAATTGAGCACCTAGCTTATACCCAATACCAGAACCCTGATAACCACTAAACATACCAAATCCACTTTGTGGGAACATTCCTAATGTAGAAGAATAGTCACTTATTCCAACACCATTACTAGTACCTATATTTGTATGTGTGTTAGATACTTGATTTTGTTCTTTCTCACTTCTTCTATCATTTGTGTTCTCTCGTATTGCGTCAGTATTTTCATTTAATGCATTATTTTCTTCTTGTTTCTTATTATTAGACTCTTGCGTTACCTGATTTAGCTGTTGTATCTGTGATGATGTCTCTACCTGTTGTGTTGTATTAGCATTTACTGCACTTGTTACAGGTACAAGTTCAGCACCTATCTTATCAATACCGCCATCATATTTAGATGTTACTAAATCTTGTTGTGCAAAAGAAGTTGTTGCTGCCACTGTGACAGTTTGTGCAGTAACATTCTGTGTTGCAACATCCTTATTTACTTTATCCCACTCTTCTTGTGTATATTCCTCTGCATGTCCTACATCACCGTTGTTTATACGGTCATCTATTTCTCTATTTTCTTCTGGTGATATATCGCCATATCCCTTTTCATTTAATAGATTTTCCATGCTCTGACGCAACGAATCCATTTTTTCTCCAAGACTTTCTGCTCTTTCTGTCAATAATTCAATAGCATGTGTATTTGCTTGAGTTATTTCATTATTTGTTTCATCTTTTAGTTTATTTTCGTCTACTTTTACACTCTCATCATTTGCAAGATGTAATTTAGACATTACAATTTCTGCGTCTTTCCCGTAATATGTTTGATACGACTTTTTATTCATCACATCTTTTAGTGTATCTAAACTATAATTTGATTTATATCCAACAGTATCTTCTAATGGAGTATACTTAAATTGATATGGATTATCTTTGTTTCCAGTTAGAAATGCTTTTTGTTCTGGCGTCCAACCTTTAGTCATCTCATCTGTAAACAAATCTTTTTGATAATTATTTACCATATCATACTTAGGAGTTACTACAACGCCTTTATCATATTGGATTCCCTTTTCTCCCCACTCTGCATTTACGCTATATTTTACTCCTTTATCATCTACAAATTCCCTATCTCCACGAACTACTGGTTTTTCACTCAATTCGTCTGTTGTAGTATTAAAGAATCTATTCATTAATGTATATACTAGTCTTTTTGCAAAAAACTCTTGCATTGTTTTCAAGAACCCTAGTATCATATTACCAAAGGCTTCTTTTAATGAACCCGCTTCATTCACACCATCTGTTAAGAAGGTTACTAAGCCATCTTCCAATGCTTGCTTTGCTGTTTTCCTTAATTCTTTTAATTCATCTGTAGATTCTGCTAATATTTTATTTAATTTCATATTATTTACTACATCAGATAATTTAGCAAATACATTTACTAAATCTTCACTTATCATTACATTTTCAGTTTGTGCTTTTTCTAATTCTTTTGCGGCATCTAAATAATCTTTATCGTTTGGATTTTTCTTCTGCTCTAACAAAAATTCTTTTTTAATAGTTAAATCATTTATTGTCTGCTTATTGTTTTCTGCTCTTGCAGATAATGTTATATATTGTTGTTCTAGTGCTTCTTTTATTTTCTTATTTGCTTCATATAATTCCTGATTTTTATAAGCATTTAATAATTTATCACCAAATTCTTTTTGTAAATTTGTTACTTGTGGTAAATTATCAAATAGATTTTGCATTGTACTAAATCTATCTTCAATAGTCTTTATAAAGTTATCTAGTATTGAATATAACTCTTGTTTTAATTTAATTAATTTTGTTTTTATTTTTTCTGCATATTCTACATTACCAAGACTCTGTGCTTCTATGAATGCCTTCTCATAAGCCTCTACCCAATTTACTGGTCTTAATTTAGCATTATCCATTATGATACCAATTTTTTGCAATTCTTTTATATGCAAGAAGCTCTCCATATCAGTACTATTTTGTAATTTATATAGCTTATCCCTTGCATCTAAATATTCTTTTTCTTTATCCGCAAATCCCTTATCCTTCTCATTAAGCTCCCAAAGTTCATCATTAGATTTTTTCCATGCTTTCTGTGCTTCATCTACTGCTTTTTTAGCTTCATCAGAACCATCATCATTTTCCTTAGCTTTTGCCAATGCCGCAATATTTTTATCATTCTCGGCCGCTTTTTTTAATGCTTCTTCATGATTCACTTTGATTGGATAAAACTCATCATTTAATTTTTTATATGCTACATAAGTTTCTCTGTACTGTCTTATAAAATCTGGTAATTCAGATACTTTTTTATCTCTCTCTTTTATTAATTTATCTACTTCAGCTTGTTTACTACTATCTTTTGCAGTTTTTAAATCATCGTTTGTTAATTTTTTTATCTGGTCGTTTAATTTATTAATTTCTGTACCATTAAATAGTTCTTGATTTTTATCTGCATCTTCTTTTAATTTATTTTTTAATTTTGTATACGATTCAATATTTATTGGGTTAGTCCAATATCCAACATACTTATCTATCATTTCTTTTATATCTATTTTATCTCCACCATTTACACCGTACTTTAATTTTGAAACAATTAAATCTGATGTATTTTTCATATGACTTATTGTAAAATCTATTTCGTTACTAATCCAGTCACCAATAGCCATATTCATTTTCTGTCTTAGCTGTTTTTTAAGTGCATCTATTAACTCTATATCTCGTGGTGTTTTATTTGTATTTCTCTCTAATTTCTCTATTTCATATATTTCATTAAAAAATTTAGCATGTAAATCTGGTATTTCACCAAATATATACTGTTTATAACCTGCTATTGCTTCTTCATATTTTTGTTGTGCTTTTACAAGTAAATCAAATCCTTCACTTGATTCTTTTGTTGAGGATGGTTTTGTTTTTTGTATAGTGCCGGGCATTTGTACTGGAACACTAGCAGAAAATATACCACCATTTCCATAATTAGCATTTGGTGTGGTTGCATGAATGTTATTACCATGTGCATACACATGGCCTGGCTCACCTTCCCATTCATCAAGTGGTGTGCCGCCAAATGATGATACTAAATTAACATAATCATTCCTAAGATTCTTATTACTAAAATAATCATTTACAACGTCATATGCTTCTCCATAACCATGATGACTATTAGTATCTCCTGCTCTAAAAACACTAGAATACTCCAACGGCCCTAGCTCTGGATGTAAAATATGCCATGCATTACCTACAGCTTGCATAAATAATTTTGTTGCATCGGAAGCATCTTCTATATCTGGATTATTTGGTGCCGAAGCAACTATATTACCAAGCTCCCTTGTATCTACTTGTATTCCATTTATTGTTTGTGAATTTCCTTGTATTGCTTGTGTATTTTCTTGTATTGCTTGTGTATTTGCTTGTAAAGGATTTTCTATACCAGTAAGTTTCTCCCAAGGCATACCATATGATGCTACCATATTAGCCCCTTCGTTCATTAGTGACTTATATGTAGCCCACGCCGCTGGGTCATCAGTAGTCATATAGCTATACCCTTCTTTAGCCCATTTTAATGCGCTAAAAAATTCATCTGCGGATGTTGCATCAAATATCCCAGAAAATATATCTTGTGCTAATGTATCTACTTCTCCTTGAACACCTTCATCCAAGGAATCATAATGAACATAATATCCACCTTCTAGTCTAGGATTACCTTGTTTACCATTTGAACCTGTCCAAGTTACACCACCAAGGTTATTATCCTCTTGTAATTCTGGACTACTTCCACGACCCGTCTCATCTGCAAGAAGCCCCCATATATAACCAATATTCGCTTTCTTACCTGTTTTCTTATATAGTCCTCGTGCTACTGCTATCGCGGCATTCATTAATTTATCCCCAGTATCATACGGTGTACCACTTGCTTGTGTAGTTTCCGCAGTAGCACCTACAGCATTTCCAAGTTGATTATTCATAGCTTGTACTGTTGTATTTGCTAACATGGTCATTGTATTTGTAAAATCTTCTATTGAATTAGCTACATCAACTTGTGTTTCTGTTGCTTTTTGTAGTTGTTTTGTATATTTTTTTATTTCTCTATTATTTTTATGTATCGCTACTTCTTTATCATATAGTGTCTGGAATTGACTTTGTTCTATTGCTGCTTTTTCTTCATACGCTTCTTTTAATCTTGCTTCTGCTTCTTCTTTTTCTAGTTCTGTTTTTTGTTTTAAATAATCCTCTAGTGATGTAAATCCTTCTTTATATGCTACTTCGTTTTTCTCTAGTAAATCTTTTAATCTATCTAATGTATCTTCAAGTATTTCTTTTAATTCTTGTTGTTTTGCTTTTAACATTTTTTGTGATTCTCTTATTGCTTCTCTATTTGCTTTATCTGCCGCTCTTTGAGCCGCTTTTGCTTTTTTATCTGCATCTTTATCTGTTGGATTTGGATTACCATTTACTTGTGACATTCTGGGGCCATTACCGCTCTTAGGAACTCCGTCACCCCTTGCAAATCCTTCACGAATTAAAGTGCCTAATGTACCATACTGTCCACTTTGTCTATTGCCCAATGCAAGATTACCATAAGCATCTTTATACGTCCGTGCTATAGGTGATTCCCACGGAGTTGCAATCTCATTAATATCAGAACTAACATCGGCTATTGAAGCCTTCAATGATTCTGTATCGCCTTTAATATTTAAGTTTAAGCCCATCTTTTTACGTATATTTTCTGGGATTGCGCTAATAATCTCATCTATACCTAATATTGCAACCTTTACACCAGTTACTATTAAATTTATTACTGTTTTCAATATAGCCCACACAGACCTAAGTAACTTTATAATAAAGCTACATACTGGTACCACAAATTCAAGTCCTTTTGCAAAACTTATAGCTGTATCAACACAGCCAATTAAGAACTTAACACAAATTACAAGTCCATCAATAATTAATTCTATTATTGATTCACCTGTAGATAGTGGGTCACTTAGATTGCTTGTATTATCGACAAAATCAATTACTTCATCTATTGCATCTGCTATATATATTATTATTTGTTTAAGAATATCTGCGGCTTCTTGTAATGGCTCTGATAAATTAAACTCTGCATTTTGTGGATTATAGTCAGTACCTAAATCAGTACCTTCTTCTCCCTCTTTATCCGAATACCAATGACCGCTTATAGAGTCAAGATGCGCCGTTTGATTACCATTCGCGTCCTTATCTACATATTGACCTGTAAATTTAATTATATACTCTATTATACTTTTAAAGCCGCCAGCTAATTGCTCTACAAAGGTTTTACCAACCATGGCTAAGCGTTCATCTAATTGTTGCGCTCTACCCATAGCAGTATCTTCAAATTGATTTAACATTTCAGAATAGTTCTGAAATTTCTCCATCAATAGTTCCCATATTTCGTCTGCGGATTTTCCTGCTAAATCTTCATTGGTTACACCTAATGCACCTGCTACCTGTGAACCTCTAGCCGTTATACTTCCTTGTGCTAAGTCACGAGTTTCCTGCAATATTTGTGATGGCGCTAATTGTAACATCTTAGATACGCCAGCAACACCTTTATTAACATCATACGCTTGGTCTAATGACATACCTTTTTGCATTAATACAGGTAATGTACCTTGTAATGACTTAAGTATATCATCAAGGCTAAACGCCGACATTTCTGCATCTATTGATGCTCTATTTACCAATTCCCTAGATGTACCAAATATATCATTTTTATTTTGTAATGATTTTCCTAATTGATTTCCATTTTCATCATAACCATTTGAAAGTAGAGATGCACCAAAACTGAATGTTGATGCAGTTTGATTCTTATATAACTCAATACCTGGCTTTAAAGCATTATATATAGTTGTTCCTAGTTGTATAAGAATATTGCTAAATGTTTGAACACCTTGTATTGCCGATGCAACGGCTGCCCCAAATCCTAATAAAGCAGTAGACGCACCAACCGCCAACGGCACTGCTCTAGCCAGAACTCCTGTTAAACCACTAGCACCCTGTAGTGGTTGAACATCCTTCAGTAATTGTGCCATAGCTTCCATGGCTGAACCTGTACCCTTTGAAGAACGCCCTATAAATCTAATTGCATACGCAAATATATTTTCTTTTGAACCAAACGGTGTATTTCTATCTGTACCTGCGCCTGTATCTGCTCTTAACTCTTGGCTATTTCGTCTTGCTTGATTTGCTCTTTCAGTAAGTATACCATATCCACGAGAACCACGTTGAGTACCGTTAGCAAGTGTTGTATATAAATTAGCTTCTGCAGATTGATTTAATGTACCTGCTTCTCTTTTTATTTGACGCATACGATTAAGTATATTATCTAATCTACGTTCTTCTGCTTCTGTGCCGTTTCCTGCTCTCCAAGCCCTATTTATATCTTCTATTGCCTGTACTGCTTGTCTCTTTAAATCATTATATTCATTTCTTGCATTATTTGCTTGTTGACCACCAGCATTATTTGTAGTACCACCAAGACGTGTTATTTCATTTTGTAGATTATTTTCAACACCAAGTTCTCTTGCATAAGGCATTAATTTTTGATAATTTTTTGCCGCTTGACGATTGTCTATCATACCATCACGTAAACCTTGACGTGTAGCATTACTTACCGTATTAATGATTTGTGTGTATAATTGTCTACGTGCTTCTGGTGTTAATGTTTGATTAGCTAATTGTTCTTTATATACATTAGCTTCTTGCATTAATCCTTTATATGCATCTGGATTCTGTCTTGCTTTTGCTAACTGTTCTTCTTGTTTTAATTGACGTAATCTAGCTTCTGTATATGCAAGATTCCTAGTATCTCCTTGCATACGCTGTTCTGCGGCAATTTTTTCTAATGATTTTATTTGTTCTTTAAGTGTTTGCTCTATATTACCTTGTAATGTTCTCTGTACTTCAAGTGCCGTATTTATGCTTCTAGCTTCTGCTTCTAGTCTAGCCGCATTTCTTAAATGGTTATCTGATTCAGCAAGATTACCGTTTTGTCTAGCGTATTCTGCAAGCTCTTTCTCTGTTTGAGCCATTTGCTTATATGTTCTTGGAGTACTTGCCTTCATTTGTGCGTCCCAATTAAATTGCATATTATTTAATTCTTTAATCGGGCCAAGGTCATCACGAGCTATAATACCTAAACGCTGTAATGTCTGTACTATTGGTGTCAGTTTCTTTATTGCATTATTATAATCACCATTACCAAACTGTCTCTGGAAATTTAACATTTCCTGTGTGGTAAGAACATACTCTTGACGCAATCTAGCTAGTTCCTGTGCATCACCACGCATATGTGCTTGTTCTGCTTTAGCTACTATACCCCTTAGTTGTGATGCGTAAGAGCCTAGATTACTATCACTTCTATTACTACCTTGTGGTTGAGCCTGTACTCTAGGTGAACCTCCACCTACATTAGCATTTGCATTTATCTTTACATTACTATATTTTCTTATCCCCTTTAATAAACCATATATCTCTTTAAGTCTATTTGATGTTTCGTCTGCTCCATTAATAGATACATTTATACCCACATTTTTCTCTATTTTTCCGAGAATTTCAGAAATATTTTTCAGCTTATCAAGTTTCTTATTCGCCGCATCTGCTGACTTATTAAATGACTGTATGCCATTCGACAATGCCTTGATAGCAGCCGCACCTTCAACGCTAAATTTGAGTTTTAAATCAGAATCTTTTAATTCCTTCAATTTAGCATTGAGATTATTTAATGAGGCCAATGCACTTCTTGTATCTAATCTTACCTTTGTATTAGTCTCAATAGGTGCAGTAATATCCTTTAGTTTCTTTTTGTATGCTTCAATACTTATATCAGCTTGTTTATGATTTAATTTTACAGTTGTAGATATATCTTTACTAATACTGTTTAATGTTTTCTTTAAACTATCTAATTGAGATTTTGCTTCTTTTGCATTTATATCAATTTTTGTGCTTACATTTTTAGGAAGCTCTGATAGTGACTTCTTTATGCTATTAATAGTATTTAATGCTTGTGTTCCTGTAGCAGTAACTTTTATTTCTTTATTTTTTCCATTTAGTTGCTCTAATTTTTTATTTACATCGTCTACTTCTTTTTTAGCTTGCTTTCCATCTGCTTTTATTTTTGTAGTTACTTCTGCTGGAATTTCTTTTAAATTACCTTTTATATTTTTTATAGCATTTCCAGTTTTATCATCTACATCTGCTGTAATATGTAATCTTATATTATCGTTAGCCAACACTAATTCACCTCTTTGTATATATAAAAATAGTCCTGCCACTTTATATGGCAAGACTATTATTCACGCATCTTATCAAGTATCTTTTGAACTTTCTTGCCACCGCCAAATGAACCAGCAATACCTAACATGACTGCACTAGCAAAATCGGCATCGTGTTTCATGTCCTGTTTTATACACTTTTCATAAAACAATGCGACTTCCTCTTTTGAATATTCTCTCAATATCTTTTCTTTGTCATGTCCGTGTTCTATTAATACCTGAATAGCTTCATATAAACTTACTGTTTCGTCTTTTCTGTGCTTTTTGCCCTTGGTTTCTTCACTTTCTTTTGTAGCTTGTTGCTTAATTTCGTAAAAAAACCTTTATTTACCTCGTAAATATCAAATAGCAACTCAATACCACTATCTGTATCAATTTCTTCTGCTTCTTCTTCTGTTAGATTTGTGGACTTTGTAATTAAATCTACTACTAAGTCTGAACCATCTTCACCAATAATACCAAGAAGCTCTACAATACCCATTAGACGAACTCCATTTACTTGTTGTTCGTTCTCACCTTCACTAAATGTAAGTTTAGTGATAGCACTTGCCGCAAGTTCACTATTCTGTACTACACGACCTGCTATTTCACTTAGATGTGAAGCTAGTCTAATTGTATTAAGAAGTGAAATCTTCTTAACTACAACCTTCTTATCACCAATTTTTCGCTCTTTCTCTGAAAGCAGCAAATCCATTTCATCTTTTTCCGTTGCCATATTATTTAGTTCCTCCTTCTAAAAACATATACAAATGTGTACAAAAGTGTATGTTACGCACATTTTAACCAATAAATTTTATTAAATTTCCAAAGAAGTTTACATTTTTTCGCATTAACTTTTTTACAATGCTTGGTTTTGCTTTGGAAATTTAAAGCATTTAGCTCTGGATAAAGAGCTGTTACATAACCTCGATGTGTTTCACCATTTTTGAAAGTGTATTCAACTAAATCATGATGTTTTATCCCTAAAACATTGTCTG
>Ga0256404_1008793_pt1 | contig 14904 bp, 16 predicted proteins | sample RumenRJG_01DNA_FD_185990 | JGI IMG/M metagenome (GOLD analysis project Ga0256404, IMG submission 185990) | Bovine rumen microbial communities from Lethbridge, Alberta, Canada - RJG_01 | ecosystem: Host-associated > Mammals > Digestive system > Stomach > Rumen | place: Canada: Alberta | collected...
CTCTTACTCTTATCAAATAATAGTGCGTATTTTTTTGTATTTTGTGGGTTTTGTAAATAAACTACCACATATAGTGGTTAGCGTACACTCACTAACACATAATATAGTGGTTGAAGTGGTTGTTTGTAAAATAACGGAAAAGGGCTGATTTCACAAGGAAATCAGCCCTATATCTATACTACAAGCTATTTTTTACTGATTGCTTATAGTATTGAATAAAGTAATGTGGGTTCTTAATTGTTCCATTCAAATAATTGCAAGCGCATCTATAAAAGCAGTCATATCGTTCGGTTGAGTCGGGTTGTATGTATTCAAAAAGGTCATAAGCACCGCTACTCCAAGCGTAATCAATATCTTCAAAGTCATTGAGAATCATAAGAATTATCTCTTGCCTTTCCTCTAATTCGGAGGGGGTTAAAACTCCCCCCGCATTTTCATCATTCCAAAAATTACTCATTAGCGTACCTCACTATATCATTTTTTATTGTGGCGTTTAAATATTCGCCAAAGTTGACTATTTCCTCTTCGACTTTGCCGAAGGAAATGCTCAATAGTTTTGATTGAGCTGTTGGCATTTTTCCTGTTTTTAAGAAATAATCACCATCAATGGTGTCTTTCTCATAACCAGATGCCTTAACAACTACATCTCCATCTATTGTTTGATAGCCATATTGTTTGGTTTTGTTAGCTCTGAATTTGACAATCTGTTTTTCGATTTCAAACTCACCAAGCCCTTTCAATAGGTTGTAATCTAACCCCCTATTTTCGCAAACCATTTGAAGCCTTTGATTTAGCTCAAAATTAACTTCAGCAAGGGTTTGTCTATTTTGTGGAGTATCTAAACAATACACGCTGTCAGTATCGCCATATATTACACCGTCTAATTTCTCAACGGTTAATAATAATTCAGTTCGACAGTATGAGGTCAACCATACACCCCAAGCGGGGTTTATGAAATCTTTAAACCCCCAATAATCATCTATAGAATCAATATTTCTTTGAAGATTACCCGTGATGCTGTTGAGTTCTAATTTAGCTTGTTCATATTGCCAATTAGCGCAGTATTTTGTCTCCTTCTTTTTCTTGTAAAGGTTACAAATTACATCTATCAAATAGCTCGGTAATTCTTTTGCTTCGTATTTAATTAAATAGTTGCACTTAACCTCAACAACATCGACACATTTAAATATAAACAGAAAATCGGACTCTGTGAGCCATAGATTGACTGTATCTGTGTCGTTCTTGAATTCGGGGTAAAGGGAGAGATAGTTCAAATGTTTTATATTTGAATATTTAATATCAAAATTGCCAAAACAGCAATAATCAGCATTAAATATAACTCCTTTCCATTCATTTGTTGCTATTACTCCCGCACTATTAGGGAATTTATAGGTCAGGAGTGTGTATGGATAGCAACTAACCCTGTCCGCGCCAATAATGGGCTTTTCTATAAGTAATTGTGGAGCGTTATTATAACAAAAGCCGCCCTTCTTGCAGTTTATAAGTTTTTCATATTGGGCATAAGTTGGAATGGTGTCTTTTATATATTCACCACTAATTTTATACAAATGTTGCATATACCATCTTCCGTATTGATGTACGGTCAAAAATGCTTTTTGACATGGCATAAACAAATTTTTGATTAAATTTTTAGCAAATAAATAGTGGGCTTCTGCATAAGTAATATCCGAAGCCATAAGAGACCTCTTGCTGTCTTTTGTAAAACTGTCAAGAGTTCTTATTTCTATTTTGGCACCATGTCCAACATAAATTGTTAGTGAATGATTACCAAATTGCTCACATACATATTCTGTTGGGATTATAGCGTGAGCATAATTTATATCATCTGTATATACCAATAGTGTTTCTTTTGTATAATTGTCGGTTATTCCTAACAAATACCAAAACGCATCTTCAGCGGTAGTAAATCTATGTAAATCGCCATCACATAATATATATTCAATTATGTTATTATCTTCATCCATAACCAATTCAAAACCTATTGGGTTTATGGAATAATAGCTGTGGTGAAATTTCTCCTTGTCTTTGCAGTGGAAAAATAAGCTCTTATTGTAAGTTTGTTCTTTCTTCATAGTTATTGTTCTCCTTTATATCTTTTTACCATTAAATTCTTTCCATGCTTTTACAGCGTTCACAAATGTAGCTCCTGTGTCATACATTTTTTGCATTTGCGTATAGGAGCGTTTTCCTTTTACGCCTTTCCCCAAAGTATTTTCATAGTCTTGATACAGTGCTTGTAAGTAATATGGGAGTTTTTCTAATTGAATTGTTCCAACATCATCTATAAGCTGTTCATCCATTTGCATAATAGACAAATATTGGTTCTTTAATGTATCATGATGCATACTATTAATATAACTCCTTGAATTTGCTTCTGTTATAAGCTCTTTCTTGGAGTATTGTTTTGGTTCTGTGCTTCTTTTCTTTTTTATTTCATAAGCATCAATTTCAGCAAAACTTTTTTTTGCATCATTTAAATAAAAGGAAGGTGTGTCTATTGTATTTAAAATATGGTCGAGAGTTCCACCAAATGATTCAAACCTTGCTATCTTATCAGCAGAAAGACCTTTTGTGCTAATATAGCCGCTTTTTGTCATTTTAGCATCTAACATATTACTAACCAATTCACTTACTTCGTGAAAAACTCCGACCTCACCAAAAACTTGTTTTATACCCTTTAATCTATTGTTAATTTTTGCAATATAACTATCTTTTTTCATAATTAAGCCTCCGCTCCTATTAGATTCTTCATAATTTTAGCCCACTTTTCATGTTCACGAATGGCTATTTCCTTATCTACGGGCATTTCATATTTGCCATTCATATAAAACCTTTTCATATTTTCGGAATGAGTAACCCATTCCAAATTTTCTGCCCTATTGTCGTGCTTGATACCGTTGATGTGGTCTATTTCCTTATATCCGTTGGGGTTATCTACAAAACGCCAAGCAACTACTCTATGATGAGTGTATGTTTTACCTAATAATTTTATTAATCTATATCCTTTCCAAGTAAGAGATTTCCTATCGTATTTTGTAACTATCAAATCTTTCCCATTATATCTGGCAGTATTCCCATCACGGTTTATATAAGTTTTGGGTACATATACCCATTCCCCATTTATTTCTAATCTAATTTGCTCATAGCCATTTTCTTTTAAATAATTCATAGCTTCTCTTTTGTTATCTCTAATATAAAATCTTTCCATAATATGTTCTCCTTTGTTTATATATCTGTGTAAACTTTTTTCATTCAAAGATAGAGAGTATTTTAATACTCTCTTATTATTAAATAGGTCAAATTTTGGGGGCATAGGTGCATACCTAAATCCCACGCCCCCCGTTTGAAAGGAATTGTTCAAATCTTCCCTACGATATACCAATTCCCCTAATTGGTATATATTTACTTCTTCCCTACTCTATACCCGTTGAAGGGTATATTCTTTCTCTTATTATTAAATAGGTTAATTTTTATTCTTTATATTAACATCTGTACCTTTTGGCACTTTAACAGTAATTTCATTATAGGTAGTAGTGACATCAATAGTATTGCCTAAAACTCCTACTTGTATAGTATTAGTTTCATATTCTACATAAGGGAGTTTTCCGTGTTTTACCCAACCTCTACCGTTTAGGTTAGTTATTTGCACACCATCTTTCCATTTTGGGGTACATTCAATAACTTTACCATCTCCTATATAAATACCACAATGCCCGTCCATCCATACAAACTCACCTTTGACTATAGTGTTGAAGTTTGTGCTAACATCTTTACAAATGCTTATAAAAGTATTGGCATTATAGTCAGGAACACCATTTGAAGCGTATGTTGCGCCCCCATAGGTTTCATTTACTTTGGCATCCCAACCCCATAAAATACTTTTAACCAAACCACTACAATCAAAGCCAAAAGTATCATTTGAGCAGTTCTTAATCTTCTCTGCTCTTTCAGGTTTTGAATTATATGAGCCTTTAAGGTATCTCTCTTTCATATAAGGAGTCATAGGACTTCCGATTGCGGCTCTAACATATAATGTTTTTGAATTAACCGCCTTTTGTAATTGTTTTATAAATTCAGTAACTTTCATATATTCTTCCTCTTATTATTAAATAGACTAAATTTTGTGTCGTTTATAGATTTCTCTTTTGTTGGTGTAATAGCCTTAACACTTTCATATTCGCTCTTTTCAAGTTCTCCGTGAGCATAGGCTTCATCAACAAAGTCATTAAATTTCTCCATTAGTTTTTGCATTTTATCCATAAAATAAACTCCTAATTTATATAATTGTATAAACGACATCCCTTCTGTAAGGGGTATATTTCAACCCCTTACATTAAAAGTTAGAAAGAACATACTATTGCCCCTCACCACAATAGGGCAATTCTTATTCTTCTCTTATTATTAAATAGACTAAATTTTAATCCTCTATATATATTCCATTATTCAACATAGAATTGATTGTACTTATTTCGTGAGGGAAAGCCTTTGGTATATCTACACTTGCGCCCACAGCTTGCAAGTAACTCTCACCGTTGCCCGATACTTCCACCATTTGACGGCTTGGATAACCATATTTTTTACAGAAATCTTCATAATTATCTGTGTGTATTAATTTCGGAACAGAAAAAGAAAACACAACATAAAAACCCATTGAGTTTTCCAATTTATTGTTTATTCTTGCCATTCCAAACCAAAAACTGTTTGCCGTACAGCTTGGATAAACACCTTTAGGCGGGGCTTGTGTAAATATTCCACTAATACCAGTTCCCGAAGTTGTAAAAGTTGAAGATAAATCTGCTACTGTGTCCCCCACATTAGCTATACCTTGTCCAATCTTTGAGCCTGCCGTTTTACCAGCAACCACCATACCTTTTGTGTGTTGTTTATTTATAGTAGCTTCTCCTAATGCCGCCGCACTTCCAAAGGTTGCTCCTGCGGCAGAACCTACTATTTTTCCAACTGTTGATAAATAATCCCCCATAAGTGTAGAGCCGTTAGCTTTTACCCTATTTAATAAATCTTGTCGCATAGAGCCTTGTGTTAAAGCAATTATGGGGGCTACTGAAGAATCTTCTGATGATTGTGTCTTAACATTAAATTCATAGTTGCCTGTTGTAACATCAAACAGTAAATTTATTGTGATTTTGGGGTGGTTAATTAAGTCATTTGATGAAATTGTTTCAATGCCGTTAGGGTGTGAAAGTTGAAGTGTAAAGAATTTATCATTTAATAACCACGGGTAATTTTTAACATAATCATTTAAACTACCCAAGTCCACTTCTTCGGACACTGTATCTAACGCCAAAACTGCATTTTTTAATAAATAGCCTTTATAATTAGTGCATACATAGCCACCTAATACTATTTCTATATTTGGTGTTGCCCAATCTGGGTGGTCTGCAAAGTTAGCATAATTATACGGAATTAGAAAACAGTCTAAAATATTATCTCTCCAATTACCACCAAATATAGTTTTTCTATACCAACTTTTAAACAACTCCCAATCATTTGCGTTTTCTGTTTCTTCTATTATATAGGAGTTCATGCCGTATAAAAAATTTTTCAAAGTATCAAGTGTTATTGCATAAGTTAATATTCCGCTGGTATTTGAGTTATAACTTCCATAGGTGCGTAATATTACTGTTGGATTTGATTTACTCAACAGAGTTCCTATATTTAAAATGGTATTGTCATAAGGCAACTGTATATCTGCCGCCATTCGTAAATCTTCAACATGATTATCATATTGGTCTTTACTTGCATATTCCGCATATACCTCTTGCTTTAAAATATCAGCGTGAAAACTTGCTAAAGCGTCTCTTGTGCAATGTACTGAACAATTATTTTTACTTAAACTTACTATATTATCTATATAATAATAGTATTCTAAAAATGTGCAATAATTACAATCTTTTAGGTCTGATATATTTTTCTTAACTATAAAAACAGGAGAAGTAATGCTTGTGGGTTCTTTTAATAGTACCTCTAATGTAACAACTTCCTCAAATTTTTGAGATATACTATTTATTTTTTTATTTGTATAGCCAAAAGTGACTTCATGTTTCAATATTGTCACTTCCTCTCTTATTATTAAATAGGTCAAATTTTAGGGGAAAAGGGTTTATTCTCTTCCCCTTATTATTAAATAGGTCAATTTTTTGACACAAATAGTCCTAATGATAAATTATTTGCTATCAAATCGTATATATATCCATCTTCTACATTTTGTATCAAATAGCTGTAATATATTGGGTTGACATATCTATTTGCAATCGCTGAAACTGGTATGATTTCATCATATACGATATTACTTCCTTCAAAATGCCCTTTACCTATATGAGTAATTCTATCACTTAAAAGATTTACAACAATTGAGTTGTTGTTTTCATTGTATACTGTATTAATAAAATCTGGAGGATTTAGGACAATGGTTGAATATATATCATTAAAATCATATTTCAATGTAATATATTCAGAATTAGGCGATACTGCAAAATCATTAGTATTTCTTATTATTAAATAGGCTAAATTTCCTCTATTCGCATAAGCTAATTCAAATAATACCCCACCGCTAATATAGGGTATATCTAAAACCGCTGTAGGTACTATAGTTTGTAACGATAATTGAGCTTTATTATCTGTTATCGTACTCCCAATGCTATTATCAAAACGCCTTGTCGTATAAACAGTTCCTAAATTTACATAAGCTATATCACCAGGCGCAATAGTAGGTAAATTAGGGATAGCCTGTTTTACTTTAACTGCATCTGTACTTTGAGAAAAACTTAATAACGAAAATTTGTCATAAGATAAGTTTGTTTTAACAAATTGATACGGATAAAGTATTATTGTGTCATTACCATTTGTTGTTGCATCTATAATAGTTTGTTGCGGTTTATAAAATTGATAATTAGTTGCTTTTGGTAGGGTTATTGTTTCCGATTTAATAACTGTACCATCTGGGGTTGTTAGCATATAATACAGTCCATCATTTGTCCAAGAAAGACTTATATTGTTCGCATAAGTTTCTGTGAATACATTACCCTCGGCATCTGCCCCCGCTCTTTCCGCATAAGGTACTGAAAAGGCTAACGGTATACGCCAAATTTCACTACCTTCACCATTATAAGCAACAAATATAGGAGTGCCTTCTTCATCATATTCTAATGCGGCTGTTTTAACATAAACATTTTTGATAATGTTTCCTAAATCGTCTTTATGAGCTTTTGTTGCATAATTTATAACAATAGTATCAGTAGTACCGTTTCCGTGTGTCACTACCAAATAATCACTCTGTTCATTAAATACTATTGATTTTATATAGTCAGCCAATAAATTGCCATAATTGTCTTGGGTGGCAATTTTGGTAGTGGGAACAAGTGTAGATACTATATTATTATTAGCATCGAACAGTTGAATTTCCCCGTTTTCTCCAACCCTTCCATATTTTACATAGGAAGTCAAATCATTATTCAGCTTGTCCTTTTCTGCTCTTACTGAATAAGGTGAGGTTATTGTTATTTCTTCACCGTTTACAGTTGAAAATACAATACTATCGCCAACTATTTGAACAGTAGCAATAGCATTAGGCAATTCCACTTCGCCTAATACATCGTCCTCTTTTGACAGGAGTCTTACCTTATTATTAAATAGGTCAATTTTGCTACCATAAGACTTGGTAAATAATTCATCTAATATATCCTTTTCAGCAGTTTCAGCCTTTTCAGCAAAAGGTACAACTATTGAAGATATAACATTTCCATCTTTATCTATTAGCTGAATTTCTCTATCAGTTGCGGCTAATTCGTAACTCTCTCCGCTTGTTTCAGCATAGGGAACAGTTATCCTACCAAGTACATTGTCCTGTCTATCTTTTAAGACAACCTCATTACCATCAACGCCTATACTTGCGGCATAGGTCAAAATATTATTACCCTCAATATCCTGTTCGGCTTTTGTTGCATAAGGTACGGTTATTCTTTTAGTTGCGCCTGTTCCTCTTGTAATTTCTAACTCATTACCCTTAACATTTAAATCTCTCATATAGAGAAGCAAAGGCGTTCCGAGAGCATCTTTAACAGCGAACTGCGCCCTTTCATATAGAACTTGTTTTTGTGTGCCGTCTCCAAAAGTAATGACGGCTGAAGTTCCTGTTGCGTTATTATATATATCTCTTACATAACCATCTATATTTTGCCCGTGTATATCTTCAAGGGCTTGGTTTGCAAAAGAGATTTTTACTTGTGACAATACATTATTATCTTTGTCAAGTAATTGCAAACTATCTTTCACGACAGCTAATTTTACTCCGTATCTTTTGCAAAAATCGGGTAAACAGCCTTTCTCGTGATAATCTGTGTAAGGAAATTTGTGCATATTATCTTCTCCTTATTAATAAATAGACTAAATTTAGGGGGGGGTATTATTCCCCCCATTATCCTTTATGTAACAGTTCTTGTATAAGGAGTTTAAGCTGTTCAATAGCATTAGTGTTATCAGCTAATGCTTTCACGAAAGCCTTATTTTCCTCTTTTTCTTTTTCAAGGCTTTTGTGAACATACCAAAGCAAACCAACGCACATCGCGCCTGAAATGCCTACAGTCTGAATTAGATTAACCCATATCTCCATATTCTTATTTCTCCTTATTAATAAATAGACTAAATTTGTTCTGCTTTTATAATCATTGCGCTAACTGTTAAAGTAAACTGAACGATTGAGTCAGCGTAATTATAAACTGCGATTTGATATTTTGTACCGTTTCCCGTTGTGGTGAAGCCCCTATTGTCTAATGCTTGATATTGTCTGCTCTCACCTGGTTGCAACGGTTCATTTCCTGGTGTAAAGTTAAGACCCCTTATACCACTTATTCTATATCCTTCAGGCAATATCTCGGAAAAATCTACCACAAACAACTTTCGTTCACCTGGATTTATTCTTTGGTTTCTTAAAGAGTTTGTAATTTCTGAAACGGTGGGGTCTACTTTATCTACCAATCTTCGTAATAGTGCTATAATTTCTGTTGTATCTGCGGCAATGGAAGTTTCCCTATTATAAGAATTTAGGGTATTAGTGGCAATATCTTCCAAAAAACTCGCACTCAATCCCGCATTGGCATTAATAGCAATAGCATTGTTATTTATGGCTTCAAGGGTACTATTACTCTCGCCTATACCGTTTGCTATTGCTTCTACTGTTTGCTTCATTGAAATAATAGCACTCGCTAACCCGTCAACTAATACTTTAATTTCAGCAACATTATTTTCAATATTGTGGATATGCGTGTTATCTACTCCGTAAGAGCAACGCATTACCGCTTGATATATTTGGAAAATAGTTTGCGCTTGGCTTACCATTTGACTTGTTAGGGTTTCGGTATTGTCTGCGGTATCAGATGCACTTTGTTCAATAGAAATTAGAAGTGTGTTTATATTATCAATTAAGTTTGCTATATTTTCTATTAGGTCATGTTCGCTATCAGGTAAATCTCCCAATATTTGTCCTAATAAATCTCGTATCTCTTGGAGTAAATTAGTTACCAATAGAATCCTCTCCTTTGTCTATCATTCAACCATATACCAATACAATTCTCATCAACAAACAGTTCGGCTATTTGGTCGTATATAGAAAATAGTTGCACTCTAATTTCAGCGGTCAGCATTTGTTGAGAAGTTGTCACGCCAATATTACCGTGAATGAACCTTTCAAGTAAACTATCCCTCTTGTTATGAGCTACCTGTTGACTATTTCCTGTGTGTGTACCTTTTGAGGTATCAGTAGCCCTATTAGTTCCATTTTCGTTTATTCTTCCATTAGTGGCGGTTTCACTTTGTTCTGTTCCCTCTGTAACGGTTTCGCTTGTTTTGTGTATGGTTTCGTCTCCTGTACTTTCAACCTTTCCAATAGTGTTTATTGTTTCGTCCAAAGTACCTGAACCATTAACATTCTCATCAAAACCGTCATGAGTGTCGGTGTGTTTTTCGCCCTCTTTATTTGTAACCTCTTGCTCTGTTTGGTGTGTTGTTGTGGTTTTGTTATCTGTTCCATTATCGGTAATTGAGCCGTTGGTATATGAAATATTAGCGGGGGCATAATTGTCCGCACTAAATGGGCGTATATGTTCACTTCCTTCATCAAAAGCAGACACGCCATTTTCAATACTTCTCTCACTATTTGGCTCAACAGTGTAACCTATAATATGCCCCTCGCTGTCATATTGGGGAATAAGTCTACCGCTTGTATTAACCGAAAGGCTTGTTGATTTTTCTGTTACTGTACCATTAATAGTATCATTTTTATTAACACTCTCACTATATTCCTCATCTACACCAATATTTCTTGTTGATTCAGTTGTTTTAGTGTCTGTGGTGTCTTGGTCTTTTGTTACATCTTCTGTAGTATCTGTTTCGTTGTGTGTGTCTTTTCTTTCATCTTCTACAGTATTTGTAACTTGTCTATTGCTCCCGTTTGTGTTACTATTTCCGCTTGATTCGGTTGCATTTGTATTTTCGCCTTGATGCTCTGTTTCAATCTCATCTTTATTATTGAAGCTGTTGTACTGATTACCATGTTCCTTAACCTTTGTCAGTTCTTCAGCTTTTTGATTGTAGTTTTCTAATGGGTTGTAAGGTATATCAAAAGCATCAAACCACTTTTGGAAAGTTCTGTAATACTTTCTCCAAAAATTATCGCTAAAATACTTAAACATTAAAGGGTTATTTTCAACAACAGGTAAATCAGCGTACTTTTGCAAAAGGGTAGCTAATAGAACAGCTTTATCATAATTTTTATTGTCAAGATTCCATATTTCCTCTATCGGGGTTTCCATCTTGTCCAATATCTTCGCCATCTGCAATAAAGTTGTTTTGTGCATATTCTACCTCTAATTTTAACCCAAAAAGTTTCTCAACTCTTTCAAAGCTCTCTCTCAAGTTATTAACCCAACAAGCAATACGAGCCTGACTTTGTGCTGATTGGAAAGCTGCCTCGGCGTTCAATGTGTGAGCCTTTTTATCACTTACATTTGTAGGTAATCCAATCTCCATATAAAAACTATTTAAAACAGTTTCTAAATTTTGTAATAAGTCATTTGCTATATAGGTTTGTTTGAAGTCTTGATTCCAAAAGCCAAAAGGTGTAACTCTTGGTATTATTTCATTGTTATTTAGTTTGTTTTTGTAAACAACCAAACTCTCGCCATTTTGTACGCTATCATAAATTGACTTTATAATTTCACTCTCTGCCTTACTATTTGCCACCATAACCATAGGAACTTTGGCATTTATAAATTGCATCTGTATAGATTTACTTAATTCAGCCAATTCTGTGGCATATTTGGCAATTATATCAAAAACACCGTGAAAGTCTGGTGTGAGCTTAATAAGTTCAACCTGTTTATGATTTGTCAATTGTGCGTTATAATAAGGGTTGGCTATTGAGACAATTGTTGGTTGATAATAGAAATCATAACCGCTTAAACTTGCTACGGGTTGAAATGTTACACCCCATCTTTGGGTTTTAAATACTGCAACAAATCCTCTCGCCCATAGGCAAAACTTAAAGAAGTCCTCAACCCAATCTTCAGGCAATCCCTTGAATATCAGGGAGGAGTCTATTTTTTGTAATAGACTCCTAAACCAATACTGATACTCAACTGTTTTATTTTTTAAATAAGTATTAGGGATTCCCAAACGCTCTAATATTTCATTTGAGTAATAATTAAACATTTGGGGTTATTCCTCCCTTTTTTAGATTATTCACCAGTTTCGCTCATATAGTAGAGAATAGAGTTCTCGGAGTAATCGTTGAACATACTGAAACGATAATGATACCAAGTGTTGTAATAGCCGTGTCTTGCTTCAAGCGGAGTTGTGTAAGCGTTCTCAAAACGGTTATTGCTTAAAATAGCATCCTCATCAAAGAGTAAACCAAGAACACAATCAAGCTCAACAGCTTCGGAAGTACGACCATCGGGAAGGGCAGGCTTTACATTAATTTTCATGTTGTTATCTTCAATGTCAGTGTCAAAACCTTGCCAACTCATAACACCCTCGCCCTGTACTTCGGGGATGAATTGAGGATTGAAAATGTCAGCTAAAGCAAAATTCTTCGCCATTCTGAAAATTGGGCTATAATAAATGAATCTCTGCTTATCTTTTGGTGTGTGGCGTAATACATCATATTCTTTACCATTAACAGTTTTAGTCATACTGTCATGATATTTCTTGGTGAGGTGAGTTAGGCGGTCAGAGTCAATCTCCCTCTTTGTTCCCCAAACCTTCAAGAAGTCCTCACGGTGTTCCTTGAGAATTTCGTCCCTTGTGTAGCTTGTGCCGCAATAGTCATTATATACTTTTGTCATATCAACAACACATTCAGGGCGTTCGTCTTTCATAGCGTAAATTCCCGCCATACGGTCAAGGAACAAAGCCCTATTCTTTGCTTCAAGGCGTAATTCAAGACCGTTATTAAATACAGTCATGAAAGCATTAACCCACTTGATAAATTCCTCTTCGGAACGGAAAGCCATAGCGATTTGGTCTTTATAAGTTGTGTAGTGGTCATCCCATACAGCCTCGGAGTAAAAATATTCCTCAACCATTTTAGGAAGTTTCTGCTCCCACATATTACCTGTACCAGCATCATCATTCAGACCATCGCCCAAGTTAGTATTAATATCGGTATTATACCAACCGCTTGCTTCTGCATCTTCTGTATAGAATGATATTTTGCGTTTTCTTGCGGCAAATCCAGGCATATCCTTTGAAGCTATTTTGAATTTGCCCTTATAAGGTCTTTCATTGAAGAAAGTTTCACCAACTAAAACACTCAAACTATTAAGAACATTCTCAACCCCTGTATCAAGTGTTTTCTGTCCTGCGCTGATAAAGGTACTTGTATCAACAACATTTATTTCATTCTGTCCTGTTGCTTGTCTATACAAGTCATTCATAACAGCATAAACATCTTTAATTCCAAAAACTACATTTGCCATAATTTAAAATCTCCTTTTATTCTTTGGCTAATTTAGCAAAAGCTCCACCAATTTCCGCAGGCTCGTTCGCTTCCTTTGGTGTAGCCTTTTCATAATGGTCTTTATCGACCTTTTGAGCTACAGGGTTAGTCTCGCACATTTCTTTTGCTTCTTTAATATCATCAATAGACCAACCACTTGCTAAAAACGCATCAAGGTCATCTTTACTCTCAAAAAATTCTTGAGCCGCTTTTATGTCAGCCCAATTCTTCCCGTTTTTCATAAAACCTATAATATCTTGCCACTTCATAATTATTCCTCGCTTTTGTTAATAGTTTCTATATCAAGTAATGCGTTAAGTTGTCCACTTAAAATATTCCTATAAGTAAACCTAAAATCTAAATCTGTCATATTGTGCAAACCAAGCCAAGAGGTTTCCAATACTTCTCCATAGCTGTTTATTTCTGCCACTTTGTAACATTCCGCAAACCATTTCGCCATATTAACAAAGTCATCAACTTGTGGCATTTCTTCCAATAGTTCTGTAACTGTTTTGCTTGCTCTCATAGTAATCTCCTTATATTAACTGTGTTATAATACGCCCAAACTTGATTAAATATATCGGCTGTGTGCATATTGTCACAAAATACCCTTCCCTTTAATAGTTCATCTTTAACATCTATTTCAGTCTGTTCTAATATTAACTGTAGCAAAGGTTGTAGGTATTGATAACAGTTATTTGCAAGAGTTTTTTTAGTTGTTAAATTATAAAAACTACTTCGGGTTGCTTCGTCTATTTCTCTTATTACTAAAAACTCTCTCTCGTGTTCAACAGGTACGGTCAAAAAGTTACTGACTTCATAACTTGTCCAATAACTGTTCCTTAAAAACATTCCTATATATTTTTGAATATTGGGTTCGTATGCTGTAAATAATAGGCGTTCCTCTCCCCATTCATTTTCCTCACTTGGTATTTCATCAATAGCGGGAATTTCCCAATCACCTTCGCTAATCATAGATGAACTTGTTAATGTACTTACTAAATGAGAAATAAGCGGGTGTGTCACTGTTCTTTCAACTGCGACCTTACTTTTACCGTTTGGGTGCAAAATATACTTTACATCGCCTTTTTCTAAACTATCAGCGTTTATTCCTAATTTTGTGAAATACTCGCTATATTTAGAAACAGTATTTGCACACATTATAACTCTCAAATTGTTTGCGCGTTTAACGGTTGATAGTAAGTTTTCAAACTTGTTATATTCATTAGCAAGTATATTTTCACCTTGCATATCAATAAATTCATCAAGAAAAAATATACCAACATTGGGGTAGTTTGTACCCTTTTTATGTTTTGCTTCTGATACAGCCGCCGCATATCCTATATCTTCTTTTATTTCGTGAAGTTTTCCCTTTTCATCTTCTTCCTCGTGAACGAGTTGGAAGGTCTGTCTATAATACTTGATGCTGTAACCCTCTCCGAACACCTCTTTAATAAGGTCATCTTTGAATAGTGTAGCACAAGCCATGCTATTAATATCCTCTTTCCATCTTCGAGAATATACAAACCTTTTATTGAAATCTCGGTATTGTGTTAGTAATTTTTTCAGAACTACGAAAGTCTTACCATTACTTCTCCCGCCAAATAGTACCACATAATCAGCACCACTATCCCACAGTTTATCAAATCCACTGTACCACGGCAATTGTTTTTGTTCTTCATAGGTTAAATCATCAAGGGTTAATTTAAGGTTATTTATTTCCTCTTCGGTCAATGCAAGAAATTTTTTGCGTGTCCACATATTAACTCCTTCTTATTGTATTTGCCTAATACATAGGCTCTTCTTCCGCTTCTTGTTTCTTTCTTTCTTTCTCTTATTATTAAATAGGTTAAATTTACATTGTTCTTCTC
>Ga0256404_1008794_pt1 | contig 14902 bp, 6 predicted proteins | sample RumenRJG_01DNA_FD_185990 | JGI IMG/M metagenome (GOLD analysis project Ga0256404, IMG submission 185990) | Bovine rumen microbial communities from Lethbridge, Alberta, Canada - RJG_01 | ecosystem: Host-associated > Mammals > Digestive system > Stomach > Rumen | place: Canada: Alberta | collected...
GTGTTACTCACCAGTGCGCCGGTCGCCATCGGAAGTATTGCTACCTCCATGCTGCCCCTCGACTTGCATGTGTTAAGCCTGTCGCTAGCGTTCATCCTGAGCCAGGATCAAACTCTTCGTTGTTAGTATGTCATTTGTCTTTCTTTTCAGAAATGAATTGATGGACGTGACACGACCAGAAGAGTGGAACCGTCGGCTCTCCGGACAATTGCTGTTTACCTGTCATTTCTCAAAGGAACCTTGTGTGAAGGGAGCTCCGGATTTCCTTTCCTTGTCTCTTGCACTTGTCAAAGTTTCCTCTTTGCTGCAAACATGTCAATGATCTGTTGCCGAAAATTTCGGCGGAAAAAAATCGCTCGCTCATCAGGTTGAGTCGCGAGGCGAAAGTGGTGCAAAGGTACGGCGACTTTTTGGACCGGCAAAATTTTTGTCAAATTTTTAACAAACTTTTGCATTCGGACCGCTGTCCCGCATTGCCGCGGCAGGGCCGTTTCCCGTTTGCGGGTGCAAAGGTACGGCGACTTTTCGGAACACACCAAATTTTTCTGCTGTTTTTTTCAAGAAAAAATGTTTTTTTCTCAAAATTTCGGGTGACACCTTATTATATAAATATATACTCGTTTTGTCAGCCCAAAATCGCTGCGCAAAGCATGTCGCTGCAGTCCGATCCCCTCCCCCATGCTACGCGCCACTTCGTGGCTGCTCACATGGGGTTACAGAAATGTGCCTCTCCGAGGCAGCGCGTCTCCGACGCTAACCCCACACGACATTCTAGTGTTGCGCAACCTCTTCGAGGTTGGCTGTGGTGGGGGCGCTCCTCCACCCCCATGCTACGCGCCACTTCGTGGCTGCTCACATGGGGTTACAGAAATGTGCCTCTCCGAGGCAGCGCGCCTCCGACGCTAACCCCACACGACATTCTAGTGTTGCGCAACCTCTCGAGGTTGGCGTTGGTGGGGGGCGATCCCCTCCCCCATGCTACGCGCCACTTCGTGGCTGCTCACATGGGGTTACAAAAATGTGCCTCTCCGAGGCAGCGCGTCTCCGACGCTAACCCCGCACGACATCAACGCAGAGTCTGTAAGCCGGTCAGCTCCCCTCCCCTTTCCCAAAGGGGAGGGGGTTGGGGGTGGGGTTTAGCACACCAGCCGAAGTAGCAGTAACCAGGGGAGGGGAGATCATCGTTGCTCGCCTATAGACTATACACCTTTTTGAGATTTTTGTCAGTGCAAATATACACTTTTTTGAGATTTCTGGCAAGAACTTGTACCAGATTATTTAAGTAGACACTGAAAATTGTAGCAGGGCATCGCCTCGATCTCAATCGGACGGCAGCGAACCGGCCTCGAGGTTGCGCTGCAGGCCGGCAAGTTTGGCGCGCCGCACGGCACTGTGGCTGAACAGGCGGCTGAACTCGGCTTGATCCATCTGGGCGATGCGCTGGCGGGTCAGCGCCAAGAAGTCATCGGTGGGCTGCAGTTCGGCAATGGTGGTGGGGCGAGCCTGGCGGTTGTGCGGGCAGCACTTCTGGCAATCATCGCAGCCGAACACTCGGTTGCCCAACACACCGCCCACCCACTGCGGCAACTCGCCACGGTGCTCGATGGTGAGACACGACAGGCAGCGGCGGGCATCGACGGCACCGTCGCCGGTCAACGCGCCCGCGGGACAAGCCCGGACGCACGCCCGGCACTCACCGCACGACAGGATGCAAGGTGTGTCTGGCTCCAGCTCCAGTGTGGTGAGCACCACGCCCAGAAAATAGTAGCTGCCACGACCGGGCAGGATGAGTGTGTTGTTCAGCCCGACGAACCCTAGGCCGGCCTGCTGCGCCCAGTAGCGCTCGCGCAGCGGAGCCGAGTCGACGCAGCAACGCGTCTGGCAGGGTGCCAGTTGCTGGATGGCGGCGGCCAACTGCCACAGTCGGCGCTTGACCACGTCATGGTAGTCGCGCCCGTAGGCATAATAGGCAAACTGTGGGGCGTCGGGTGGCAGCAGCCGGGCGGGATAGTAATTCATCGCCACGACGACGACCGACCGCGCGCCGGGCAGCAGTCCCTCGGGGTCGTCGCGCAGCTGGCGATTCCGCGCCGCCCACTCCATGCAGCCGTTGCGGCCCTGCGCCAACCACCGGGCATAGCGGGCTGCCGCCTCGTCGTCGACGCGATGGGCCCGTGCCACGCCGCATGCGTCAAAGCCGAGCTCGCGGGCACACTGTTTGATGAACAGGTTGTGTTGCATGGTGCAAATTTAGACATAATTTGTGCAAAGCGAACGCAAAAAGCTTGAAAATAATTCGGAAATTTGTGATCATCGCGTATCATGCGAAGACTTATGCCCTTGCGCAACCTCTCCGAGGTTGTCTGTAGTGGGGGCGCTCCCCTCCCCCCATGTTACGCGCCACTTCGTGGTTGCTCACATGGGGTTACAGAAATGTGCCTCTCCGAGGCAACGCGTCTCCGGCGCTAACCCGCACGACATTCTAGTGTTGCGCAACCTCTTCGAGGTTGGCTGTGGTGGGGGCGCTCCTCCACCCCCATGTTACGCGCCACTTCGTGGCTGCTCACTTGGGGTTACAGAAATGTGCCTCTCCGAGGCAGCGCGTCTCCGACGCTAAGCCGCACGACATTATTGTGTTGCGCAACCTCTCCGAGGTTGGTTGTGGTGGGGACGCTCCTCCACCCCCATGCTACGCGCCACTTCGTGGCTGCTCACATGGGGTTACAAAAATGTGCCTCTCCGAGGCAGCGCGTCTCCGACGCTAACCCCGCGACAGTCTGGTGTTGCTCAGGGGAGATCCCCCACCTCCCCATGTGTCGCGTCGTGGGACCTGGCATCAGGTCCTCGAAGAGGATCAACGGCACCAACTTGAACCCGACGCGTACAGCAGGTGCCCCACTCTGACGATGTTGGCCCTCTTCGAGGACCCGAGTTACTATGGCCGCTCTGCCCCACGTCGCGCAAGTCTGCGACCAGCGCGACGTGGGGTTAGCACAGTTCGACCCCTTTCTGGGGTCGTGCTGGTCTTCGACCAGCATCCTACGCGCGCCACGTCCCTACAATGCGAAATTGTCTTACAATTCATTTTGACACACCCTCTGCTGAAATGGGGTTACAGAAATGTGCCTCTCCGAGGCTAACCCACGACATAAACGCTGGGGCGCAGGCGGGCAGCTCCCCTCCCCTTTCCCAAAGGGGAGGGGGTTGGGGGTGGGGTTTGACACACCAGGTGAAGCAGCAGTAGTCAGGGGAGAGCATCGTGGCTCGCCTATCGACACCCCCCCAGCCGGTCTTAGCATAGGAGGGGAGCTGGTTGCCATCGCCTGACGCTCTACCCCTCACCTAACCTCTCCCCTGCAAGGGGAGAGGGACTTCCCCCTGATGCACCGATATTCATAAGCCCTTACGTTCTTATGTTCTCATGTCCTTATGTCTTGAATGTTCTTATGTTCTTATGTCTTCAATGTCCTTATGTCTTGAATGTGCTCATGCCCTTATGTCTTGAATGTTCTTATGTTCTTATGTCTTCAATGTCCTTATGTCTTGAATGTTCTCATGTTCTTATGTCTTGAATGTTCTTATGTTCTTATGTCTTGAAAAGTCCTGGTTTCGTGAATGTTGCTGTGTCTCGGGGGGACTTGTGGATTTTGTAGTGTTGACGGGTGCAGCAGGGAGGGGAAATTCGTTAAATATTCACATTGCTAAATATTAACAGAAGAGATAGGGCGGAATACGTTTCAATTACCCTAAATCAATGGTTTATCCACTAAAATTCGTAGGGGGAATTTCAGCGAACCACCTACCGTTTGCTTTAGGCCATAGACCTTGTTCCATCCTCCGAATAGACCGATTTGCGGCTGAAGCACAGAAACAGTAGTGCGGTTGGCATAAACAAAACATGATTTGGCCGATAATTGTTACTGTTTGTTAATAAATAGAGGGGAATACTTATTTATGTTAAAATGCAGAACATTCTTACCGTAAAGCACACCTGTTTTAATTAAAAAAAATTACATTTGCCAAACAAAATTGCGACGAATTATAATCAACAATTAGAATAATAGGCTTATTGTAAAACTATTCACTTTGTCTAAGGTTGATTTTTAACACTTTCTTCATACTTGTGAGGCAGGTCTGATGGCTTACCCCTAATGCGCTAAAAAAAACAATTTAACATCAAAACAACACAAACAAATGAAAAAAACAATCAAACTATTGCTCCTGGCAGCCCTAGTCTGGCCTTCCTTTGCCCTGGCGCAGGGCCAGCCAGCAAGTGCAAGTCCAACTCCACCAAACATGGAGGTCAAGAATGCATTGTGCCCTGCCGTAAGACAAGGTGACGGGGAAAACCAGGCAAAGCCTATGACTAAAACCAACGGAGTCTCAAGTGCCTTTGCATCAAACCTTCCGGCTGCTGCACCTCAAAAAGCACCTGTTCATGACACCTATGAAGTTGTTGTGGCCGATGGCAATAGAACCAATAGCTATATCCCTGTCTATGGTCAACAGTTTAATAACGCTAGCACATACTATCATCAGATGATTTATCCGTCATCGATGTTGACCGAATTACAAGGCAAGCGAATTAGGTCTGTAACATTTCATGCACCGAATGGAATTAAATTTAATCAAAATGGCCAAGGTGAACTTGCAGTGATTGTTTCACCAACATCAGCTACAGCAACCAGCGCAAATGGGCTAATCGATGCTGATGATGAAAATTACGTTGGCGTACTTGTTACTCCAGAATATAATTCAAAGACACTGAAGGTTACATTTCCCAAAACTTTGAAATACACCAACGAGAACCTACTCATTACCACATATGTACGTAATGGTGGAACAGCTGGTGCAACTCAGTTTGCAGGAATGCAAGCAAACAACAACTCATCAGCATATGGGTATCTCCAGCAAAGCATTTTTGGTAATTATTGGTCTATGACCAGAGATTCGTTCTTGCCTAAGGTCACATTCGAGCTAGAAGATGACATTAGCATCGACACTGAGGAACTTGACTTCGGCAAGATCACTTGTGGCACCACGAAAGACATGACCGTGAAAATCACCAATAACGGCAATAAAAACGAAACGGTCACTTGGGAGTTCTCTGGACAATATCCGAACAAGTTTTCTACAAATTTGACGACCACAACAGTCAGTGCTGGCGGGACATTAGATTTTCCCATCACCTTTACGCCTAGCAACACGACAGGTGAAATGACTGCTACAGCCAGAATAACTGTAGGGAAAACCAAGTTCCGTGTCGTGTTACGAGGAAAAGCTGTCAAGGACTATGATGCCACTGTCACGCCCACGTCGCTCGACTTTGGCGAGGTGCTTGTCGACGGCAACGGCACCGCCAAAGTCACGCTGACCAACACCGGTCTGCAGGCCATCTATCCTATCGCCCAGACCGACAATCCCGCGTTCACCGTGTCGGCTGCCGGCAGTGGCAACATTGCCAAGGACGGCAAGCGCACCTACACCGTCAACTTCAACCCGACGGCCGAGCAGGCCTACACCGGCACGCTCAACCTCCATGACGACGCCAACGGCATCAACCTGCGCGTCGCGCTCAAGGGCACCGGTGTCACCACCGCCGCCCCCTTTGTGGTGGACACGCAGCAGAGCGGCACAACACATGAGGATCATACAGTCGCTGACGGATCGGAGCCCAACCAGTATGTCCCCATCTACGGCAACTACCTAGACTATGGCTGCTCATCCCAGATGACCTATCCGGCCGAGGTCTTGGACCTGAATAAGGGCGACAAGATCAACTCCATCAAGTTCTATGCCTACGGTAAGACTTTGAACAAAAGTGAAGCAACCGGCTACTATGAAGACAACCCCATCATCGTGAAGGTGCATGAGACCGGCGATGCCACCACGCCGGAGACCACCGTCTGCACCGACGGCAGCATCTGGTCGGGCAGCGACGAGGTCACCTTCACATTCAACGAGCCCTACGTATATCAGGGCGGTGACCTGGTGATCGACATGTCGTGCGAAGCATATCAAGGTGCTTATTACACCAGTTTCAGCTGGTATGTAAAGGAAGGTATCGGCACCAGCACTTATACTTACAACCGAAGTGTTGGCACAAATCCAAAATCTGGCACCCTCAACCTCCTGCCCTCGATGACCATGGACATTGTGCCGGCCGAAGCCGGGCACGAGCACGTGCGTGCCGAGGAGGTGGCGTGGGGCAACCAGAATGTCGATGCCGGCTCGTCGTTCTACAGCAAGCAGGTGACCATCTACAACCCCAACAGCACGGATGTTGTGGCCAACCTGACCATCGCTGACAGCGACCCGTTCAGCTTTGCGCAAAACACGACCAGCAAGAGCCACCCAATGACCCTGCAGGCCAACGCGAACACGCCGCTCACGCTCTACTTCAACCCGACGGCAGCAGCTGCCTACACGGGCCACCTGAACCTCACCGCCAATGGCCACAGCAGCAGCACGCGCCTGACCGGCGTTGGCCTCAAGGCCGGTGAGATTGCCACACGCGACTCGTCGTTCTTCGCCAGCCTGCCCAAATATGAGTGGACCGATGCCGACGGCAAGACGCACTACAGCAACTACACCGAGATTGCCACCGATCCCCACCAGATGATTGCCCTGATTAAAAACGTCTACACCAACAAGGATATCCCCGGCAACAAGTATCGTGGACACACTACAGCTGGTGAACAAGAGTATTTGGTCAATTATCCGGGGGTCGGAACGATTGAACACACAGGATCATCCTATACATCTGCAAGCAATTACAAATGGGCAGATGGCTATGGCTGGGGAATTAAAGGGACTGTAAAAGCTAACAGATACAGCTATTTGGACTCGTATGGAGATTATTATGATTTCAATTATGCCTATCTGGATTCAATGCAATATCAGCCCTACCATGAAGGTGTCACCCTGCTGTTAATCGAGATGACCGACGACTTCAATCGCAATAGTTATTATAATGACAATGGAGATCTGAAGACATACGGTGCGACCAAGGCCAATGACTTGCTTGGCTATTTCCGAAACAGCGTGAAATCGGTGCGCATCATCACAGATGCCAAAAGAACAGGTCTAGACAGTGACAAGTCTATCGGAACCTTGTTCAAGATTGACTGTGACAAGATGAACAAGTTCTTCTTGATTGCAAAGGGTCAGTTGCGTCGTTTGGATAATGCAATGATTGCCATATCCAAAACTAATGCAGATTTTTGTGCCCCTGCTCTGTATCTTAATGATGAGGATGGATACGCATATGACTATGGAATGAACAGCATTGAGGGTTTCCATGACGATAACACCGGCATTCTGTTCTATCACATGTTCGAGCAGTTCAGCCCAGTGACCACTGAGTCTTCGACAGGCATGGAGGACCTGTATCGCTTGATGACCGAGCGCATGCAGTCATTTGGTGTCGTGCATGACTGCCGATCGGTTTTTGACATGGACCACCAGTTCATGATGTATGGCGATGATGACCATGTTGCCGACTGCCAGGACGTGCGCGACATGATGTTCTTCGTGCCCGACTACCGCATGATGAATTACAGCTTCACTGAAAACGGCGAATCATTCAAACGGGATCCTTCTATCATCCAGAAGTTCCTCAACTACAACACCGAGCATCAGCCCAAGATGGGCATCTATGTCATCCACCAGGACTCAATCAAGGGCGAGAAGGTCGCTAACCAGGAGCTGTACAAGCTGAAACTGACCTGGAAGAGCAACATGGACGACTTCCTGCCGCGCGACGAGCAGGAGTACCAGCTCTATCAGATGGTAACCGACGAATTCGGCGACCACATCTATGTGCCGGTCTATGAGCGCGACAGCCAGGGCCGCTACAAGACCAGCTCGGGTGAATGGGTCACTGACACCGTGGGCAAGATTCTGGTGCCTGTCACCCTGAGAGCCGACGCACTGACCAGCGCGGATGCCCGCCACAACTATCCCAACGTCTACATCGACCAGGAGGAGGGCGGCCGCACCGTGACGTTCGCCGTGCGCGGCCAGGATGCCGACCACTTCCTGAGCCTGCAGATGTCGAACGAGGAGAGCTACTTCATCCCCGGCACCGACGCCGCCGAGATCCTGCATCTGACCAGCGCCACCTACTACAGCCGCTTCAACCCGCAGGAGGTGCGCAACTGCTACAGCAACAAGATCGAGGTGAAGACCAACGACAACAGTGTGCGCCGCAGCTACCTGACCAACGGCACGACGTTCAACGTGCTGCGCATGTGGAACGAGCGCGTGGGCGAGACCACAGAGCTCCGCACCGCGACGGTGGCCACCGCGACCGTGAGCGACAACGGCACCAAGCTCAACATCCACGTCGCTGACGACACGCAGAGCCCGGCATCGAAGTTCCCCAAGGGCGAGAACGACGGCACCGATGGCCGCGCCATCGGCTACCACGCCAACCCCGGCATGAACTATCAGACCGACATCACCTACAAGACGGTGAGCGGTGTGCAGTATGCCACCTTTGACTTTGTGATGTGGGACAACTTTGCTGTCGACGTGTCGGCCAACCAGCACCCCGGACAGTACACCTACGAGGTGGTGTTCACCGCTGCCAGCAACATCGACGGTACCCAGCCCCAGAGCGCCGACGCACACAGCAACGACTACAATGTGCCGGTCTACAAGACCGACTCGCGCATCAACGAGCCGATCACCCTGGCCGATGTGCTGGGCGACACCCAGATGAGTCCGGAATATGAGCCGGGCAATGTGACCTTTGACGCCCAGGTGCGCCAGAACAGTAAGTCGAGCCTGCTGCGCTATGACGCCTATCGCTGGGACGAGGCTGCCACTCGCTACCTCTATGAGACTGCGGGCGACAACGACGAGCAGGAGGACGACGTGCCACCCACCGGCATCGCCGGCAACCAGGGCGAGTACTACACCGTGACGATGAATGCCATTGGCAGCGAGGACTACTATGTGGGCAACCCGGTGAGCGTGTCGGGCAGCACTGCCAACTGGGCAACGTTTGTCGACTACTACCCGACCAACGCCAACACCGATGCCGGTGCCTACACCTACGCTCCTGTTGTCGAGCTGTACACGCGCGGCTACGCCTCGCACAGCACCGATGACAACAAGGTGATACGCCACGACTACAACACCTATGGCGGCCCGCTGAAGAACACCGCCGTGGGCAAGTTGGAGGTGAAGCCCTACGATCCCACCAGCGGCGACAGTGGCAAAAACCGCGCCCTGATGAGCGACTACTTCTGGACCAAGAATGGTGAAAAGTACTCCTACTACAACATCCTGCTGACGTTCAACGCACTGGATGTGCCCGAGGGCTATGAGCTCTACAAGGTGCGCGCATGGCGCCGCGTCGACCGCAGCGTGCTCGACGAGCAGCTTGAGAGCCGCCAGAGCCGCATCGACAACATCGACGAGGATGGCTGGTTGCTGTATGAGGACATCAACTATGGCGACTCGCTGACATTGGACGGCGCGACCAAGATGAGCTGCAGCACCCTCAAGCCCGCGCTGCTGGGCGAGCGCTCGACCAAGATTGCACGTCCGCAGAACCCCGATGCCACCGGCGACGCACAGCCGCTGTTCACTCACGACAGCAACGACTGGGCCTACGGCACCGACCAGGAGGCCGCAGTGCGTGGCGAGACCCGCGCCACCTTCGGTGCCCGCCGTCTGGACCTGGAGGGCGAGGACAACGACTTCCCGACGCTGCATGCCGAGTTTAAGGTGCGCGCCTACTTCACGCGCAACACCAACCCGCTGATTGCCGGCACGGGCACGCAGAACGCACCGCGCCGCGCCGAGAGCGCACAGGCGATGACTGGCAGCGACTATGACTACTATGTGGCCGAGGGCCGCACCGAGGTCGTCGAGCATGGCGGCGCAAGTGTCGTCACTGGCATCACCGGTGTCAAGGCCGATGCCAACCGCGAGGTGGTGGGTGTGACCTACGTCAACACCCTGGGACAGCAGAGCAGCCGTCCGTTTGAGGGTGTGAACATGGTGGTGACGCGCTACAGCGACGGCACGACCACGACCACCAAGGTGGTGAAGTAAGCATACACAGAATGTAATTTAGTAATAGTTTTTATCATTTTGTGCCAGGTTGCGTTGTGAAACGCAGCCTGGCAGCTTTTTGCTGAAAAGTAATGAACCGCGAATTGCGCGAAGTTTTTTTTAAAACGTTCGGCCGGATTTGTAATCCGGCCGCATCCGAGTATCAGGATTTGTAATCCGTAAAAAATGCACGTTATCTACTTGTTGGGCGATTGAAGTGCGGAATTGCGAATTGCGCGAAAATCTCTTGTCCTTATGTTCTTTTGTCTTGAACCGCGAATTGCGCGAAAATCTTTTGTCCTTATGTTCTTTTGTCTTGAACCTCCGAGTATCAGGATTTGTAATCCGTAAAAAATGCACGTTACCTACTTGTTGGGCGATTGAAGTGCGGCATTGCGGATTGCAAATCCTTATACTCACTGGCGGCGGGATTATAAATCCCGCCGAACGTGGGCTTTTGTCCTTATGTTCTTTTGTCTTGAACCTCCGAGTATCAGGATTTGTAATCCGTAAAAAATGCACGTTACCTACTTGTTGGGCGATTGAAGGGCGGAATTGCGGATTGCAAATCCTTATACTCACTGGCGGCGGGATTACAAATCCCGCCGAACGAGGAAATCTTTTGTCCTTATGTTCTTTTGTCTTGAACCTCCGAGTATCAGGATTTGTAATCCGTAAAAAATGCACGTTACCTACTTGTTGGGCGATTGAAGTGCGGAATTGCGGATTGCAAATCCTTATACTCACTGGCGGCGGGATTACAAATCCCGCCGAACGTGGGCTGATGGCGCCATCGCTGGGCGTACATGCGGCATGCCACGTCCCTACATTGTGCATTGTGAATTGTGCATTGTGAATTGTGAATTGTGCATTGTGCATTGCCCCCCCGCTGGGGCAGAAAACTGGGGGAATTGTGAGCTATGAGGCGAAAAAGTAGTAACTTTGCGGCGTGAAAACAAACAAGATACTCAACCGCGCGCTGTATGGCTGCCTGTACGGTACGTGGTACTTGCTGTCGTTGCTGCCGATGTGGGTGCACTATGTGCTGGCCGATGTGCTCTATGTCATCGTGGCCGTGTTGCTGTGCTACCGCCGACGCGTCATCGACAAGAACCTGCGCAACGCCTTCCCCGAGCTGAGCGACGCCGAGCGGCAACGCATCAAGCGCGAGTTCTACCACTTCTTCTGCGACTACATTGCCGAAACGGTCAAGTTTGCCACAATGAGCCGCGAGCAGATCAAGCGTCGCATGGTGTTCACCGGTGTTGAGCCGGTGCTCGACATCCTGCGCAGCGGGCAGAGCGTGGCGCTGATGCTGGGCCACTATGGCAACTGGGAGATGGTGACATCGCTGCGGCTGTGGGTGGGCGACCTGGACTGCGGCTACGGCCACATCTATCACCCACTGGAGAACGAGGTGATGGACCGCCTGTTCCTGACGTTCCGCAACCGGCTGGGCAGCGAGTCGGTGCCGATGCGCGAGACGTTGCGCTGGCTGCTGCAGCACAAGCAAGAGGGCCGGCCGACGCTGCTGGGCTATATCAGCGACCAGGTGCCCACGTGGCAGAATATCCACCACTGGGTGACGTTCTTCAACCAGGAGACACCGGTGTTCACCGGCGTGGAGCGCATCGCCCGCAAACTGAACCAGGCGGTGGTCTATATCGACGTGCACCGCGTGGGACGCGGCCGCTATCGCGCCGACCTGCAGGTGGTGACGCGCGACCCCAACTCGTTGCCGCCGATGGGCATCACCGATGAGTATTACCGCCGCATGGAGGTCACCATCCGTCGCGCGCCGCAATACTGGCTGTGGAGCCACAACCGCTGGAAGCGCACACGCGAGGAGTTTGACCGACGCTATGAGGTGAAAAACGGCCGCGTGGTCGAGCGCAAGCAATAGCCTTGGCCTCTTGCTGCCTCTCTAAGTTAATGGTGCCGATGCCGAGTGGGTCAAACCCCACCCCTCACTCCTCCCCTGTCAGGGGAGGGGAGCTGATGGTGGCAACGCTGGGTGGAGTTTAAACCATCAAGCTGAACGGGATTGAAGCCGCGGCATCCTTAAGGCAGGGACGCGGAGGTATCTGCCGCCCTTTCAGGGCTTGGATGGTTTCACAGCATCTGTACCGGGGTTCCGCTGACGCTCCACCCCGGCCTGTGGTCTGCCAGCACTTCGGGCTTGCTGTCGTGCCGCACCCTTTCCCTCTCCCCTGGCAGGGGAGAGGCTAGGTGAGGGGTCGTGACTGGCAGGAAGATTACCTTCGCCTGGCATGACCCCTCACTCCTCCCCTATCAGGGGAGGGGGAAAGTGAACAACGATGACGGGTCAAACCCCGCCCCTCACCCCTCCCCTTTGGGAGGGAGGGGAGATAATGTTACAAAACAGAACGAAAAATTGAAAAAGCTATTAACAACTCTGATTGCGCCCGTGTGGGCCGTGGTGGTCAACCTGGCGCTGGTCTATGTCACCTACGCGGTGGCGCGCATGGTCTATCTGGCCCTGAACTGGTCGCTGTTGGCGCCAGCCTTGCAGGGCAATGTGGCGGACCTTGTCGTGGGCAGTCTGCAGTTTGACACGTCGGCCATCGTCTATACCAACATCTTGTGGATTGTGCTGATGTTGCTGCCGCTGCACCTCAAGGAGACGGCGACCTATCACCGCGTGCTGCGCTGGCTGTTTGTGGTGGTCAACGGGCTGGCCCTGATCATCAATCTGGCCGATGCCGTCTACTTCCCGTTCACGATGCGGCGCACCACGACCACGGTGATGGGCGAGTTTGGCGACGAGAACAACCTGGCCGGGATCATCCTGGGCGAGACCGCGCGTCACTGGTACCTGGTGCTGCTTGCTGCCGCGGTCATCTGGGCACTGTGGCGGCTCTATCGTCAGCCACGCCTCGACTGGCGGCGCCTGCACTGGCTCAAGTATGACCTGACGATGCTTGCCGCCCTGGTGGTGGCCGTGCCGCTGTGTGTGGCAGGCATGCGAGGCGGCTTCACCACGGCAGTGCGTCCCATCACGGTGAGCAACGCCAACCAGTGGGTGTCGCGCCCGATGGATGCCGCCCTGGTGCTGAACACACCGTTCTCGCTGCTGCGCACGCTGGGCAAAGACGTGTTCCACGTGCCCGACTACTATGACGACGCGTCGGAGCTCGAGGCGGTCTACTCGCCCGTGCACCAGCCGGCCGACTCGGTGCCGTTTGTCAAGAAGAATGTGGTCGTGCTCATCGTCGAGAGCTTCGGCCGCGAGTATATCGGAGCCTATAACCACGACCTGGAAGGAGGCAACTATCGGGGCTACACCCCGTGCATCGACTCGCTGCTGTCGCGGAGCCTGACATTCACCCACACCTATTGCAACGGCCGCAAGAGCATCGACGGCATGCCGTCGATCTTGTCGAGCATCCCGATGTTTGTCGAGCCGTTCTTCCTGACACCGGCCTCGATGAACCACGTGAGCGGCATCGCACGGCTGCTGGGCGATGAGGGCTATGAGACCGCATTTTTCCACGGGGCGCAGAACGGCAGCATGGGGTTCCAGGCCTTTGCGCGCGGCACGGGTTTCCAGCGCTACTATGGCCGCACCGAGTTTAACGAGGACAGCCGTTTTGACGGCGACAAGGACTTTGACGGCACATGGGCCATCTGGGACGAGCCGTTCCTGCAATTCTACTGCGCCAAGATGAGCGAGATGCGCGAGCCGTTTATGACGGCAGTGTTCACCGCGTCGTCGCACCACCCGTTTGTCGTGCCCGAGCAGTATAAGGACCGCTACCGCGAGGAGCACCTGCCCATCCAGAAGTGCATCCGCTATACCGACATGGCGCTGGGGCGCTTCTTTGAGCAGGCCAGCCGCCAGCCATGGTATGACAACACCATCTTTGTGCTGACCAGCGACCACACCAACCAGAGCGACCATGCCGAGTATCAGACCGACCTGGGCGGCTTCTGCTCGCCCATCCTGATCTTTGACCCCAGTGGCCAGCTGGTGCGGCCGGGCATTGAGGACAAGGTGGCGCAACAGATCGACATCCTGCCCACACTGATGGGGCTGCTGGGCTATCCGCGGCCGTATGTCGCCTTTGGCAAGGATGTGCTGCACACACCGGCCGATGAGACATGGGCGGTGAACTATCTGAACGGCATCTACCAGCTGGTGCAAGGTGGCTGGGTGCTGCAGTTTGACGGCGAGCATGCCACAGGTTTCTACGCCTTGGGCGACCGCCTGATGCAGCACAATCTGGTGGACCGCCACCCTGCCGAGCAGCAACGCATGACGCGACTGCTGCAGGCCATCATCCAGCAATATATGCAGCGGATGACGCACGACCAGCTGACCATTCGCTGAGTCGGCAGGTGAAAGATGAGCACTGCCGTGGCTGGCGGACGGATGGTGGTCGACAGGGATTTTGAGTGTAAGGATTTGCTTGTGTTCGGCCGGATTTGTAATCCGGCCGAATTTCGTGCAGCAGGATTTGAGTCCACTTTTATATCCCAGAATGAGACTCAAAAGACAAAACACGACACGCAGATTGATAGTATAATATACTCTTCTTCGTTTGTCTTTATAGTCTCTTCACTGCCACTTGTTAACGTGGACTCAGGAAACTAGCGACAGCTAGAAGAAAAGTCCCTCTCCCCTGCCAGGGGAGAGGCTAGGTGAGGGGTCGTGACTGCTGGGAGATTACCTTCGCCTGGCATGACCCTAGTTCTGCTGGATTTGCTGCGCTTCGCTTGCCCTTCGGGCTCCCGTTCGGTCGCGAGCACTTCGTGGTTGCAATCCAGCAGGATTGAGTATAAGCATTTAGATAAATTTGGCTGCGCCTCAGCA
>Ga0256404_1008795_pt1 | contig 14893 bp, 22 predicted proteins | sample RumenRJG_01DNA_FD_185990 | JGI IMG/M metagenome (GOLD analysis project Ga0256404, IMG submission 185990) | Bovine rumen microbial communities from Lethbridge, Alberta, Canada - RJG_01 | ecosystem: Host-associated > Mammals > Digestive system > Stomach > Rumen | place: Canada: Alberta | collected...
ATTATTGATATTTGCAACAGCCTTGGATACGCCTTTGCCGCCGAATCTGTTTTTGTCTCCATCCCTGAGCTCGAGGGCTTCGAATTCACCAGTTGAGGCGCCGGAAGGGGCGGCTCCGCGGCCGATACTTCCATCAGCCAGGGTGACTTCTGCTTCTACCGTGGGATTTCCACGGGAGTCGATGATTTGCCTGCCGAGTACTTTTTCAATCTCAAGATATTCTTTCATGAAAAGGCTCCTTTCATAGTTTTTGCAAGGTCTCTGAATACAGGACACTGTCCTTCGAAGGTGGCTGCAGCCCTTACTTCAGCGTCAGTAGCAGGGCCATCTTGAAGCGGCCGTCTGCCTTCACGCTGTGCAGGCCGTTTTTTGCGAAGCGGAACTGCTGACCGGCTTCGATCGGATAATCTTTTCCCTCATAGCCGATCGTGGCTTTTCCCTCCAGGGCGAAAACGATGGCATCGCCCGGCGCCCGGTGTTCGGACAGGCCGGTGCCGACATCGAATGCCATAACTACGAACTTCAGGGCGTCGTTTGCCACGACGTCCATGTTTACGATGCTGCCTTCCTGGTAGGGTACCAGATCAGCAAGCCGAAAGACTTCACCGCTTTTTACATTATCATTCATTTTGAGATCCTCCTTTGAAATGACTTCCGTGTAGACAAGACCGTTTCTGGTCGATGTGCCGCACAGGGTGCTTTTCCTAATGACTAATATTTCTCCCGGGGACAGCTGCCGTTTTTCGCCTTCCGGCCCGACGGCAAAGTCTCCGCTGCCGCCGTTTCCTATGTAGATCACATCCCGGTCATAGGCCTCGGCGCTGATGGAGGTGCCTTTCCCCAGGGAAAAACAGGTTACATTGTTAACCGATGTCTGCAGATTTATTTTGCTCGAAATAGTGAGTCCCGCCATTGGCGGATGCTTTTCAGCCAGTGAGAATGCTTCCATTTGGCACCTCCTTTTTGGAACCATTTGTAGGGTAGCATCGCATCCGGAGAAGATATGTTGCAAAAGCAACACTCCGCCGGACGGGCTGGTTTAGAGTCTGCTCTAGGTATGGGATTGCGCAAAGGATTGTGATAATTTGAAACAGGACAACTTGGAATTCGCAAGCGGCGGAAACTGCAGGCGAAGGAGTAGATTTACAAGGCAATAGGAAAGGATGGCAGTAAATGACAGCAATCGAGACCGTATGTGACTTCCTGCAGAAGACAGGAACCTATTATCTGGCGACCGTGGACGGTGACCAGCCTCATGTCCGCCCCTTCGGGACAGCACATATCTTTGAGGGGAAGCTCTACATTCAGACAGGAAAGAAAAAGGATGTGGCCCATCAGCTGAAGGCCAATCCGAAGATTGAGATCAGCGGAATGACTGATGGCAAGTGGATCCGCCTGCAGGCTGAGGCCGTCCTGGATGAGCGGATTGAGGCTCAGCAGTCCATGCTGGATGCCAACCCGGACCTGAAGTCCATGTATGCGGCCGGCGACGGAAACACGGAAGTCTATTATCTGAAGAACGCAAAGGCAACGATCTGCTCTTTTACGGAAGAGCCGGTCACGTACACTTTCTAAAAATGCTGAAATAGGATATGTGCGGAAGATATTATTTTGGTGGAAAGACCGGAAAAGTCGCTGCAAAGGCCTTTGATGTGGCGGAGATTGCAACGCCTGCAGGTGACGTGACGCCGGGGATGTCTCCGATGGTCATCGGAACAAAGGGAAATATATTATCTTCGAGTGCCATGTACTGGGGCCTGAAGAATCCCCGAGGCGGCCTCATCATCAATGCCCGGGCGGAGACGGCATTGCAGAAGCCAATGTTCGCCGCAGGGGTGGAGAACCGCCGGCTCATCATTCCTGCAGAGAAGTTCTACGAGTGGAATGGAAACAAGGACAAGTTTACCTTCTGCAGGCCGGATTCGGATGTCATCTATCTGGCTGGGTTCTACGATATGAGCGGGAACCGCGAGGCTTTTGTAATCCTGACGACAGCGGCCAATGATTCCATGTTCCCGGTCCATGACCGAATGCCGCTGATGATCGAAGAAAAGGATGTCCCGGATTGGCTCCTCGAGCCGCGGAAGACGCAGGAATTCCTGCGGATGCAGATGCCGGAGCTGGTCCGGGAGAGGGAAGACGGGCAGATGAGCCTGTTTGATAAACCATGAATAATAATGCAGTTCGAAAGAGCTGGTTGATGGAAGAAATATAAGGCTTCTTTATTTTTCGTTCACAAAAGATACACAAAATTATTAGCACTCTATATTGACGAGTGCTAATAACGGTGATATAACATAATCGTCGAAAGGAAAAAGAGATTGTTAGAGATCCTTCCGATATGAAAAAGTTTCTAACAGGTTTTCTTTTAAGGAAAGAGGCGTGTTATGATGTTATTCCCGAGTGTATTTGATGATGGACTTTTTGATGATTTCATGGATTTCCCCACCGTTCGTCAGAGCAGAGATGACTGGAACCACTTCCTGACCGGCAACATGAATTCCTACATGAAGACGGATATCAAGGAAGACGGTGACCATTACGAGATGGACATCGATCTGCCCGGCTACGACAAGGACGATGTTTCCGCTGAGGTCAAGGACGGATATCTCACCATCTCCGCAAACAAGACCGAGGACAAGGACGAGAAGGACGACGATGGCAAGTATCTGCGCCGTGAACGTTACGTCGGCTCCATGTCCCGTTCCTTCTATGTCGGCGACGACATGACGGAGAAGGATATCAAGGCAGCCTTCAAGAACGGCACACTTTCGGTATGCGTTCCGAAGAAGGAAGAAAAGAAGCAGGTTCCCGAGAAGCACCTGATTGCGATCGAAGGATGAGAATAATATTTCATTGAAAGACTCTGCAAGTCGAAGGCCGGGGCGGCACACCACAAATGCCGCCCCGGCCTTTTGCTGTCTCCGCGTCGCACATCGTACTTTGGAAACGCGAATATTATTTTTCTCCCGATTTCCCTGGAACTTTCGCCCATCAGGAAGTATAATGCGTCTATTCATCCGGGGAACCGGATGAGGCGCAGAATTCAAATCCGTTTCTTTTGCCGCTACGCGCGGCGCGTAACCCGTCATTTCCATACAGTAAACCAGCAGCAGAATCAGATAATCCATCTTTCTCAATGGGGAGTATGCAAGATTTTTGCACACTCAGTTCCTCTACAACTTTTTTCAGAGAGGAGGCAGTGAACATGGAATTTAAAGCACTGAACAGGGAAACAATGGAAGTGGAACTTTCGGCGGACGAGATCGGCGAACTGCTCCGCCAGAACGGGTGGAAGAAGTTTGAATCGGAAGCCATCCCCAAGGTCCTGATCCCGGCTGTAGTCCAGATCGAAGAGGACCTGGTCGGCTACAAGCTCGTCGATAGCGGAGCCGATGTGAATGTGCGGATCACGGACGACCTGCGGATGTTCCTCCGCATCCACGGCATGGACATCTACGATTATGACGGGGAAGACCTGGAAAAATTATGAGTAAAAATGCTGAAGAATTGCTTGACCGGGGCATGCAGTGCCTTACGGAATAGATGGGAACAGTAGACGCGGAATATTTTATTTCCCTGGTCATAAGGGAACAGTCTGATTATACAAAGTGGCAGCGGCGTTATTTTGACGAGGAAACTCCTGAGGAGATTCGTCAGGAGGCCTTGAGTTATAATCAGAGCCATCCCTTTCAGGGGAAGAAGGCCAAAATTATTTAAATTTCACTGCCGTTTTTGTCAAAGAGCATATGGCATCGAATTATCTTTCCATTTAATGGACCTGTTGCAGAACAGGCCCATTTTTTCTTGCAATTTAGATGGTGAGGTAATAAAATACATAGCGATAGGAGAAGTGATATGGCTGTTATAAAAGTTAAAGACCATCGCAGTGGAATTACTTATGTATATGAAAATGAATCCTATTGGGATAAAGAAAAACACCAGGCCCGTTCTCATCGCAAGCTGATTGGGAAGATCGACCCCGCTACCGGCGAGATGATTCCTACCGATGGTCGTGGCCATCATCGCCGCACGAAGGAACAGATGGCTGCCGACGCGGCCGGGCTCACAAAGGCGGCGCAGATTGCTCATTATTACTACGGAGCAACGTATCTGCTCGACCAGATCGGAAAGTCGACAGGAGTTGAAGAGGATTTGCAGAACTGTTTTCCGGATACCTATAAGGAGATTCGTGCGACTCTGTATTTCATGATTCTTCGGAATCGTGACAGCATAGATCGGATTGATTTTTTCGCCAGGATGCATAAACTGCCGACGGATAGTATCACGGTGGATACCTGCAGAAAGGCCCTTTCATTGATTACGATGGACAAGCAGAATCAGTTCTGCGATTTGCAGGTTGGGCGAGTGTCGGAAAAAGGATTTGACTCGGAAGCCTTTACTGTGATTCCAAGTTATCGTGATGCTCTGGACCAGGCAAAGAAGGAAAAAGGGAAAGGCTTAGATCCTTGTCTGCAGCACATCTCCTTGCGGTACGGAACAGAAAACGGTCTTCCGGTAAGCTTACAAATAGACGACGAGACATCGTTAGGAAAAAACAAACAAAACGATAATGCGAGCGCGGAGGCGGTTATGGCTTTTGATAATATTGAAGACCGGCTGGACATTGAGGCCCCGAGGGACAGCAAATATTTCATGGGTTATCTTTCCCTCATCTACCTGTCCTATATGGAAAAGCAGCTGCGGAGCAGCGCATTGGCAAAGGACTATACAATTCAGGGGATTTTGGATGAATTGGATTTGCTTGAATGCTACGAGGTGAATGGGCTCTCGATGACGCTGGGAAAGGTCACGAAGAAACTGAGGGAGATCTATAAGGCGATGGGCGTAAAGGCCCCGACTGCGAAAGGCTGAAAGACAGCGATCCGGGGCTTTATATTAGTATCATTTCAAGGAAAGGAGACCGCCACTATGGAAGATGTGATCATGGAAGAGAAAATGGTTGAACCCGTTAAGGGAAAGAAGAAAAAGAAAACCCAAGCTGACGATGATTTTCCACTCACACTCAAAAGCATCAGCTGACAAACCCAGTAAACGCGCGGGTTTGACAGCGGCGAAGAGCCAAACTACAACAATTTCTCAACAAATGAACGTTGTATGGCGGTGCTTGACGGGGTATCACGAGATTTCGCTGTAATCTGAAAATCGTCATTTTCCCGATTTTTCACCTTTGTTTTTGCAAGTAAAACCTACATAGTTTTGTACCCGAAAGCGGGTCCTTCTTAGAACAAGACAAGAAGGACCCGCTTTTTTCGTTTGCTCAAGGTCATCACACCGGAACGAACAGGTCATGAAAGAAAAGGAGCAGCAATGGGACAGAAACAAGTGGTAAGCGATGCGGCCGAAAAAGCCAAAGTCTTCCGCCGGAAGTACCTGCGGTACAAGGATGCGGAGGTCATCTACAGTATGCAGCACAAGAAGCTGCTGGAGCTGGCCGACCGGGCAGGGGCACTCTATCGGATTGACGGGTATGTCCTGATCAACCGGGACATCTTCGACGAAAACCTGGAGCGGTTCAAGATGCCGCCGCAGCAGACAAAGACAGGAGGACACAATGAGCAGTGAGATCTGGAAGTATTCAGACATGATTGACGATGAAGACCTGATCATGCTGCAGAAGGACTTCATCACGGTTAGGGATGGCATTGATTATTACGGCATATCCTATCGGACTTTGGTTCGGGCAGCTATGGAAGCTGGGGCGTTCTACAAGATCGGTTCCAAGATGGTGCGGATTGATCGAAGAGCCCTGGAGGCTTATTTCAGAAAGCATGGACTTAGGAGGAGATGAAATTTATGGCAAGAATCATAGCAATCGCAAATCAGAAAGGCGGCTTCGGCAAGACAACGACCGCCATCAGCCTGGGGGCCGGTTTGGCTTCCAGCGGGAAGAAGGTTCTGCTGATTGATGCGGATCCGCAGGCCTCGATGACAGTGGCGCTCGGCTATCGGGAGCCAGACAAGTTGGAAGCAACGCTTTCCGATATCATCGAGAACGTGGCGAACGACCTGGAGGTTCCTGAAGGCTACGCGGTCATTCATCATGATAATCATATAGACCTCATCCCGGCAGACATCGGCCTTTCGGCAGTAGAGGTTTCACTCGTGAATGCAATGAGCCGGGAACTGATTCTCCGATCCTTTACAGAAAGTGTGCGCGACCGGTACGACTACATCTTAATCGACTGCATGCCGTCCCTGGGTGTCCTGACTGTCAATGCCCTGGCCTGTGCGGACAGTGTGCTGATTCCGGTTCAGGCAGTCTACCTGCCTGTCCGTGGTCTGCAGCAGCTGATCCGGACGATAAGCACAGTTCAGCGGCGGTTGAACCAGCGCCTTCATATTGAAGGAATCCTTCTCACGATGGTGGACAATCGGACGGTTTATAACAGGGAGATCGTGCAGGAAGTGAACGATGTCTACGGGAAGTCCGTACCGGTATTCCCGGTTGAGATTCCCCTTTCCATTCGCGCGGCCGAGACCAGCGCCGCGGCAAAGACTATCTACGATTATGATCCCAAGGGCAAGGCGGCAAGCGCATATACAGAGTTAACCAAGGAGGTCATGGGACATGGCTGCTAAAAGAGAAAAGATCCATTTTGAATCAGTAGAAGAACTGCTCGGGGCACCGGAAGAAAAGGAAGGGGCAGTCTACATCCGGACAGACCAGATTCTGCCCTTCGAGCATCATCCCTTCAAGGTGATTGACGATGACAAGATGGACGAACTCGTGGAAAGCATCAAGCTGAACGGGGTGCTGACCCCGGTCATTGTCCGACCGGATGACCAGGGAACCTATGAGATGATTTCCGGCCATCGCCGTCTGCATGCGGCCAAGCGGGCCGGGCTTGCGACGATTCCTGCCTTGGTGCATCCGATGACGGACGACGAGGCCACCATTGCCATGGTGGACTCCAATGTACAACGGGAAGAGATATTGCCCAGTGAGCGGGCATTCGCATTAAAAATGAAGATGGATGCCATGCGCAGACAGGGAGCTCGGACTGACCTTTTGGAATTGAAGTCATCAACTCACGGCACTGAAGACCGGAAGTCGAGTAGTACAGGTGAGAATGTCGCAACCTCTGGCACTAAGTGCCGGAGGTTGGAGAGTGCCGAAGAAGCGGGGGAGAATTTTGGCTTGAAGGCACGGCAGGTTCGGAAGTATGTCCGGTTGACCGAATTGATACCGGAACTTCTGCAGTATGTGGATGAAAAGAGAATCAATATTGCTACGGCAGTTGAAATTTCGTATTTGAGCAAAGAGATGCAGAACTGGATTGCAGAGTATATCCATGACAACGGTGCCGTTCAGGAAGCGCAGATTGTCTCTCTGAAGAACGAGACCAATCTCGACAACATCACCCAGTACACGATGGTTCAGATTCTGAATGCAGCACTCCCGCAGCCGAAGAGTCGGGGAAAGATTACCTTTTCTCCACGACGGCTGGATAAGTACTTTCCTGTGAATTATACATCCGCTCAGAGGCAGGACATCATCATCGGCCTGCTGGAGAAGTGGAAGAAGGAACAGGAGGAGAGCGGAAATGTTTGATTACTTTCATATAGAAGAGGCGGAGACCATCAGCTTCATCCGTATTCCGAAGATGATGATGACAGACGGAGACTTTGCGCCGCTTTCCAATACAGCGAAGATTCTATATGGCCTCCTCCTCGACCGGGTCGGGGAGGCCGCGCAGAAGGACTGGATTGACGATGAGGGTTATGTTTACATCGTCTATCCATTAAAGGAGATTCAGGACAATCTTGGAATTTCGCGCAAGACAGCATCCGACTGCCTGAATGAATTGGAAGAGTTCGGACTTGTGGAGAAGAGAACTCGTGGCGGAGGGCAGCCCAGCATTCTCTATGTAAAGAACTTTGCTCCGGCAGCAGTGTGAGGAGAGTTGGATGGGTAAATTTTACACATCAGATCCGGTTTATGAAGGGAGGAAGCGCTGGTGAAATTCTCCTATTTTTACGGGAACGAGAGTGACCGGCTGACCTTTTATCGGATTCCGAAATTGCTGATCACGGACGAATACTTCCGGAATGTTTCGACGGATGCCAAAGTCCTCTATGGCCTCATGCTGGACCGGATGGGCCTTTCTGCGAAAAATGGCTGGCTGGACGCTGAAAAGCATGTGTTTATCTACTTTTCACTTGAGGATGTTATGGAATATCTGAACTGTTCCAGGAACAAGGCCATCAAGACCATGGCCGAGCTCGATGACAAAGATGGCATCGGGTTGATTCACAAGGAGAAGAAAGGCCAGGGAAAGCCGGCAATCATCTATGTGAAGAACTTTTTCTCGGAAGAAAAGCCCGGCTCTGAAAAAAATGAACTTCAGAGCCACCACAGATTCAACTTCCAGAAGTTCAGAAAAAGGACTTCTAGAAGTTCAAAAAATGAACCCTAATAAGAATAAGATAAATAATACTGAGTTGAGTGAGTCTCCTATCCGATCGATGAAGGCTGATGCTGATTCGGATACAAACACACGACAGGCTGTAGACAATCCGGATACAGACCTTCAGCACCCTGTATACGAAATGGATACACACACTCCCCGGAATGCAGACGTGGAAGAACTTCCGGATTACGCCGGGTATCGGGAACTCATCCGGGAACAGATTGAGTATTCCTGTCTCCTGGACCGCTATCCGACAGACAGGGACACCATCGAAGGTATCGTGGACCTGATGCTGGAAGTGGCCCTGACGGAAAAACCGGCCCTTCACATCGCAGGGGATGACTATCCTACGGACTTTGTCCGCGACCGCTTCCGCAGAATCAACTTCGGCCACATCGAATATGTCATGGCCTGCATGCAGAAAAATACCTCGAAGGTTCGGAATATCAAGGCCTACATGCTGACGGCCCTCTTCAACGCGCCGGGGACCATGAACAGCTACTATCGGGCAGAGGTCAACCACGATATGCCGCAGTATGCGGGGTGAGAATTAACGGAGCCTAATTGACGAGTTGGATTTGTTGTTTACAATTCCGTAAGTTGTTGCTATCCTAGACGCGTTGGAGTATGCAACCATGAAACAGTAGCTTAGAAATTGAAACAGGGCTGCCATAGTCTTTAGTGTTTGTACAGTTTGAATAAAGGAAAATTAACGCAAAACGGTGTTCATCTGGAAGACCATGAGTATGCAACTGTGAAGTTTTTCCTGGAACATGGTTTAGATGTCGAACTGATACCGCCATCACGCATTAAAAATCTGCAGATGCCGGATATAATTCTACAAGGCTTGCCTTGGGAAATGAAGTCTCCGGTAGGGAGCGGCCGCTATACCATAAAAAATATTGTTCAGAATGCCTCGCATCAATCCGGCAACATTATTATAGATCTTCGCAGGTATGGGTCTGATGAGACATCTGCAATTCGATCAATCAGATCGTACTTTGATCTTTCAAAACGGATTAGGCATATTAAGATTATCACGAAATCTAACGAACTTATTGACTTTTCCAAGTAATCCGAGTAATATACAAATACAAGGTGTAGACCTGCATTGGATATGTGCGGGGGCTGCACCATTTTTTATATATCAAAGAGTTCCAAGTGCCTGGCAAACTTGCCTGGTGCTTTTATGTGAAAAATAGAAAAACCGAAATTCATAGCTTCATTATCCGCAGAATCTGCCGCTTGCAGTTCCTGCGGATTTTTTCTTGTAATTTTGGCATTGCCAAACTATAATACAGACATGCATTGCAAAACATATTAATCTCTTTAGGAGGCGCTTATGGAACGTGATTTTGCTGAAGAGATGAAAAAGCTTCGGGAGTCGACGGGGATGAACCGCAAGGAGTTCTGCGAATACTTCATGATTCCTTATGCAACGGTGACCGACTGGGAACTTGGTCACCGGAAGATGCCGGAGTATGTACTTCGGATGATGGCTTATCAGGTCAAGATGGAAGGCCTTGATCAGATCTCAGAGGAGGAATGGAAAAAGCTGGGACGGCGAGGCCGGAAACCCAAGAATGCAGAGGCGGAATCCGAAAAGACGGCTGCAAAGAAATCGACTGCCAGGGATACCAAGAAGGATTCCGAAAAAGTGGCTGGTAAGAAGACGACAGCAAAGAAAAAGACAAAGAAAGCTGGCGTAAAGAAGACCGGAAAGAAGGCTTAAGACAAGCGGTTTAACGAAGGGAGAGAGGAAATGTCTGTATTGCGCGTGTTGTGGACTATTGTTCGGATTCCGTTGAAGATTGTTTTGGGAGCACTTTTACTGCCGCTGCTGATTTTGCAGTGCATGATTGAGTTTGTCGGAAATGTCGTAGGTATTGTTACGGGCTTTCTTGGAGCGGTTTTCGTTTTTATTGGAATTGCTCTGATTTTTACGGGTGAAAGCCTTTCCTACTGCATGCTGGCTATTGCCTTTGGCAGCCTTTTTGCAGTTTTGCCTGTGGTAATTGCTAGCCTTGGCTCTGCAATGATTGGGACCCTGCAGAATTTGATTATCTCCATCTGATCTCTTCAGGAGGGGTATGACAACTATGTGACAACAAGGTGACACAGCTTAAGAAATCTGTTTACAAGTCGGGGTTACCTTGTTATACTCAAAGTAAGAAAAGTAAGGAATGCAAGGAAATGAGGTGCTTATGGAACTTGCAAAGGTTACTTCAAAAGGACAGATTACAATTCCTATTGATATTCGGAAAAAGATGGGAATTAAAAATGGCGACAAGGTTCTGTTTGTCGAGGACGGCAACAGAATCTATATCTACAACTCATCAATGGAGGCTCTTAGTGAGGCCCAGAGAGAGTTTGCCGGGGAAGCTGAACGCGTCGGTCTAAAAGATGACGAAGATGTTATGGCCATGATTAAGGACATCAGGAAAGAGCGTAGGGTGAAGGCATGAAGGTGATGCTTGATACCAATGTGCTGATTTCGGCAATGCTTTTTCCGAGGCCGGCAATCAATGCTACGATGGCGGACCTTCTTACCAGGCACGAAATCTACCTTTCATCATATGTTGTTGATGAACTCAATGATGTTGTGCTGCGCAAGTTTCCAACGAAAATCAAGGCGGTGGATAAGTTTCTACTGAAACTAAACTATACCTTTGTTGAGACACCTGAGAAGATTGACGAATCGTTGTTCAAGATCCGAGATTTGAAAGACTACCCTGTATTATATACAGCCATGCTTGCAGATATGGATCTTTTGATTACAGGAGATGCTGATTTTGATGGTCTGGGTGTTAACCGGCCGGAAATCTTGACGTTGGCGGAGTATCGGAAAAAGTACCAGCAATAATCTGTTGTCATTACCATGTTTCCCTACAAGGCGGTCTTATATTATTCTGAAAAAGCAGGACAGGAGGTGAGACAAAACTACGGCGAGCAGTTCGGGTTGCCAATGCAGTACTATTTTCCGGATTCGGACGGCTGCCTGGAGCTGGCCAGCGGCCACACGTCAAAACGCGAACTTCTGCGGCAGATCTGCCTAGACCGCGTGACGGCCAAGGCCGGCACGCTGATGGTCCGGATTATCGATCCGGGGACGAAGGTCAACAACGAGTGCGAGTGCATCTATCGCCCGGACGCTTCCATGGAATCACTGGAAACGGCCCTGCAGGAGGCTTTCACCTTCCTGGGAATCATCGTCGAGGTGGACTTCCGCAGAGACTTCCGGGAGATCTACACGGTAGAGCTGCCGGAAAAGAAGAAGGTGGTTGAGTTTCCGAAAACAACTGCGGATTGAATTTCATAAGAACATGACGAAGCCCGCTGGCTGGAATGGTTCCAGTCAGTGGGCTTCTTTGTGGTGGCTTAGAAATTATTTTGCTGTATCGAATTCATCCGGCAGGATGTAGCGGTCTTCGCTGTAAGCCAAGCCACCATCGCTTTTTATTGTGAGGTAGCCGGTTTTGCTGCCATCCTTGATGGTCATGTAATAGTAATCGGAGTCTGAGAACCTGTCCGAGAGGTCGATCACCTGATCCTTATAGTAAAGGAGCTTCTTTTCCCCGGTGAAGTCGGTGACGGGAGAATTCAGGTCCTCCATCAGTTCGTCTGCTGTTGCGGGACGGGTGGTCCCATCTCCGTTGCCGGAAACGCCACCGCCGGACTGAATGACGTTTCCGTTCTTATCTGTCAGGGTGTAGGTGCCGGTGTCCTGGTCGGCATTGAGCTCGCCGTCATTATTTTCTTTGTTATAGGTAAAAGTGGCTTCTGTCAGGTCGCCGTGCAGCCAGATCTGCACCGTTCGCTGAATCCCGCCCAAATCTGATGCATAGGCTGTTGTTCCACCGACCAGGAGGACAGCAACAGCGGCTGCCGCTGCGATGGCAGGCTTAAATCTGGAAGTTTTTCTATTATTCATTTTTTCCTCCATCCTTTCTTCGAAGTCATTCGAGGTATGGAGAGTACGAAAGGCTTTTTTGAAACGCTGTCTTTCGTCCATCTCAAAGATCCTCCTTCAGTTCTTCCTTCAGCATTGCCCTTCCGCGCTGAAGACGCGTCTTTATGGCGCTCTGTGTTACTTTGAGCATCGAAGCGATTTCCACTACGGAATAATCTTCATAGTAATACAGGTAAATGGCTTCCCGGTATCGCTCTGGGAGCCGGAGCACGCTTTCAATCAGCTCGCGGTCTTCGGGTTCGGCAGCCGGGATCTCCAGGATGGATTCATCCCATACCGTCTGTTTCCTCCGCCAGAAAGCGGTCATCATGTCCCGTGACCGATTGACCGTCGCCCGGATCAGCCAGGCCTTCAGATGTTCTTCATTCTCAAAATCCTTCCGTGAGTCCATATACTTCAGCAGCACATCGGAAACGACATCCTCGGCATCTGACGGATTCCTGACGATACAGAAAGCGGTGCGGAACAGGCTGTCCTTGTAAGTTTTCAGCACCTGCTCAACATTCGGCCGCATGCTTTGATCTCCTGCCTCAAAAATGTTCTCTTTGAAGGTCCCTTCACTTACTATACGATTGAGCGAATCGTTTGGTCGCAAAATTTGAAATTTTTTTGCCAAAGTAAATTCCACTCCCTCCCCCTGCCCCCGCTGACCCTTTCACGGCAGCGCATGCGGTGATACATTAGGCTTGCAAGAGTCAGGAATCCGAAGGCTGTTGAAGCAAAGCTTCAGCGGCCGGCGGGTTCCTTTTCTTTTGCCGAAAACAGCTGAGTTCGGGAAACATTGGGAAAATCGATAAGGAAAGTTCCAAGTCGGGAGCCTCAAAAATGAGAGCCCTCCGGTGACTTCAGGGCTCCCGATTTGGTACTTTCCGTTTGAACCAAGTCATGCGCGACCGGATATATGCAGTTTTGTTTCCTTCAGATCTCTGCTGATCTCCGGTGCAGCAGATAGATTTGGCTTTTCGGGCATGACTGTGGGTAAGAAATGCCCTTAACTTCAGTAACTATGCGGCTTTTGCCGCTGTAGGTTTTCTGTTAGGAAGTGGAACGGTGATATCTGAGCATACCAGGTACACCATATCCATCATGTTGTTGATATTCCGGAAGCCATAGGCCTTGCGGATGATCAGCTTGATCTTGTTGTTGGTAGCCTCGATCCTGGCATTGCTCATGCCAAGGCGGATCGTATTGAGGATATGTTCCTTATGGCGCTTGATCTTCTTGTAAAGCTCTTTGAATGCAGGTATCCTGCTATGACTGGCCCACCATAGCCAATGCTTGAGCTCTTTCTCTGCTTCCTCGACATCATTCATCTTGAGGAGCAGGCGAAGGGATTCCTTCAGCAGATATGCCCGGTAGAGGACCGGGTCAGTCGCCTGGATCATCTCCAGTCTGACCGCCTGTGCATTCGAGAGATGCTCTGGAGCCTTTCCAAGTGTGTAGGTCGCATTCTTGATGTCTTCAGCCTTTGCCTTGGCAGCCTTAATAGCGGCCGCTATCCGGTCATCTGACCGGGGCCGGCCGGGCTTCTGCGGATTCGCTTTGGATAATTCCTGAGAGCGTTCATAGGCTTCCCTCCATCTGGATTTCCGGACTTCATCGAGCGCCTCCATTGCCCATTCGACGACATGAAAGGCATCGATACATCGCTCGCAGTCCGGAGTAAATTCGTTGACGCAGTCTGTGATCCATCTGGCTCCGTCTCCGGTGACCACCTTAATACTGGCCAGCTGTTCGTCAGAAAGCAGCTTATAGAACTGAGTGAGGACGGCTTTCCCGTGGCCCTCACCGACCCAGACTACGGTATTGGTATCGTGGTTGACGATGACCGTGATGTACTTGTGCCCCTTCTTGTAGCTGGTCTCGTCAATTCCAATGTTGACAAGACCATTAAGGCGTCTGGCACGTTCCGGCTCGAGGTCATTGAGGCTCCGCGATACGCATTTCCCGACGGTTTCCCAGTCGATGCGCATATAGTTTGAAACAGCACTCCGGGGAAGGTATTCCGCAAGCCAGGTGACGGTCATATCGAAATCTTTAGTAAATCGGCTGTTTGGATATGCCCACGGCACCTCGGCAGTTACCACCCCATGTTCAGGACAGAAGACCCGGTGGGTATGATGCTCTATCTCCACCAGTATTCCTCCGAAGTCTAGGCCCCGCCAGATCTTTGGAAAGCGTGATGGCTGGTCATAGCCGGAGCAGCGCTTATGGCAATAGGGACAGTCATTCTGATGCCAGGCATTAGGGCGGACGCTGATACGGAGGTGCTTTACCCCGTCCATGTCGTCATAGAAGCGGAAGTCCTCCACGACAACGCCGTTGACATTGATAATCTTTTTCAATAGAGTATTAGCTGAAGCCATTCCGGTCCTTTCTGTATCGTTGATGTTTGGTCGCTGATACTTTACAGAAGCCGGAGTGGCTTTTCAACATTTACTTGTAGTCTGAGGCCTGGGATTTACCCACAAAGATGCCCGAAGCCTCG
>Ga0256404_1008797_pt1 | contig 14889 bp, 10 predicted proteins | sample RumenRJG_01DNA_FD_185990 | JGI IMG/M metagenome (GOLD analysis project Ga0256404, IMG submission 185990) | Bovine rumen microbial communities from Lethbridge, Alberta, Canada - RJG_01 | ecosystem: Host-associated > Mammals > Digestive system > Stomach > Rumen | place: Canada: Alberta | collected...
GGACCTTTTTCATTTCAGAGTCATTTCAGGGCCTCTCCCCCAAAGTCTCCCCCAAACTCAACACGCTTTCTCCCCCAAAGTCTCCCCCAAGGTTTTGGGCTTCTCCCCCAACCTTTTTGGAGAGCCTCAGTTTTGTCTGGATTTTCTATCAATTTTGTAAATAAAAATTTGATTGGCCCTTTCTTTCCGACTGTTTTTGGCCCTTTTCGCCCGACCCAAAATGGCCCTTTCTGCCCGCCGCTAACACGGTGGGAAGACAGCCTAAAGATTGGCTACATTCCCACCGCAAATAAATAATCTTGGCATCAAAGAGTCAGCCTATTTCTCCTCCAAATCAAATTCCATTCCGTCAATACTTCTCGACCCCAAAATCTGATGCATCGATATCGTCAGCAGTCTCAGGATCGCGAAGTTCATTTACAAAATCCATTAATTCATCAATTATCCATTCTTTTTTGTTTTCAGAATTAAGAGGAGCATTTTTAAAGCATTCATATAAATATTCAATGCCACCTTTGACATATCCATCAAAGATCTCCATATTCGGATTTCTTGAGTCAGGAACGCTGTCAAAACGAAGAGCTTGATCGACTTTATCCTCATTGCTTGCTGAAGAATAGGGGTTTGCAAGCATAACTAGCCGGTAGATAATTACCAAATTTCTTCTCTCATTATCAATCTGACCAAGTAATACCTGAAAAGTTTTTTCTTTAGATTCAGGGCTAATATCTGTTTGCTTTACGAACCTTCCTGTGCAAACTCCAACCAAAGGAGCAACCATAAGTAAATCCAGATTTCTACGAAAAATATTGACTCCTTCTTCTTTACATAGGAACTTGCCATGCTCCCCATATTCACCACGGATAATATAATCTGAGTTAAACATTTTGTTCCCCATTCTCAGAAGGTCTAATAATGGACTGTTCTTCTGTAATATGCTTCATTTCATAGACTTTCGCAACCTTTTCATCAAGATATGGTTTCGTAATCTGCCAATCCTTTCTTGAAATAGCAATAATCACCTGATTCGCTACTTGCGGCATTAATGCACACATATTTTCAATATGTTTACCATCTGTATGTGAAAAAGGGCCATCTAGTATTAACGGATATGGTTCATTTCCCGCCGTAGTTTCGTCTTCATCAGATTCATTAATGTGATCTTTGGCAAGCCGTTCAAGCCCGAACACAAAGGCAAAATTTTTAATATCGTTTGTTCCAGTGCTTAACTTTGTAGAGATCTTTTCTCCACTATAAGAATTAAATGTCCGAATATTATAATTTTCATCAATAGAAAGATTCAAATTCCCATGGTAAAGACTCTTAAAATACCCTTGGACATATTGATTCATTTTTTGTAATACTGTAGCTTGTTCACGTTTTAGAACATCATCAATTCGTTCCTTTACAGCGATGGCATAATTCTTGCATTTATCAATATATATATTTTCTTCATTATTCTTAGATAATTTAGAAATTGACCTATTTAATAGCTCAATATCTCGTTGACATTTAGCACTTTCTCCAGTAAGCCGTTCAATTTTTCCCTCATTATCTGAGATTCTTCCTTTAGCTTCTTCTATTCTTTGCCTAATTTCAGTCGTGTCATACGCTTTATTTGCCTCTTCAAATAGTTCGTCAACTCGGTCTTTTGTTCTGTTACATTCTCTTACTGCACTTTTGTAATCTTTATAAGAATCAGAAAAATTGTCATAATAGTTTGAAGCAAAACTGGCAATTGTGGCCATATGAGAGCGTAAATCGCGCGCAGAATTTGATAAATTATTGGGCGGAACCTTAGCTTTTTCATCAAGTAAATGCTGATAAGCTTCTGACCCATTGGTGATTTTTGTACCACAAATGCAATAACCTCTTTTTATTATTTCTTCAATTGAAGTTACGTCTATACCAGAAATAGTATCTACCGGCTCACCATTTTCAGCGTTATCAAGCACTTTTAGTGCCTCACGGAAAACTTTTTTATTCTCAAGGAATTCAAGAATGCCTTTATTAAACTGATCAACAACTCTTTTTTCCTTTTCCGGAATAGTTTGTTTTACCCTTTCTAAATGATTCTTTTCGCTCTGATATCTTTTCTTTATTTCTTCATCTTTTGCATAGCTGATTAATTTGCTCGTATTTTCTTCTTGGATTTGCTGATAATATGCAAGCTCTTCTTTAGCATTCTTTAGTTGCAAATTGAGATTGTTTAATAAATCTTGTTTGGTTATTAAAGAGCGTTTTGTGTTTTCTAAGTTTTTATTATTTGAACTATCAAGGCTGCGGTTGAATTTAATGACCACATTATTTAAATCCTTGATTGCAGAATTCATTGAAGTCAAGCCGCAGAAATCTTCTACCGACTTTTTTATATTATTGGTTGTTCCAATTGATTGAAATTTTTTCTCTTCAAAGAAAAAATAGGTAGATAAATCTTCAGGGAGAATAGTATTGATGATTTTTTGTTGATCCTTTTCATCTTCAATTGTTTCCCAATATCCATTCACAAGCTTTTGAACATATAACATTTTTGCCGAAAGATTCACACTGTTATATTTTTTTGTATATTTCCATTCTCGAGCAATGAGAAAATCCTCATTATTGTGTGAAAGAAAGAGTTTTACAGTTGCTGAATCGACAGCACCTTGTAAAGATTGCGAAAGTTTTACCCTTGTTTCGGCATTCAGGATATTTTCTTTATAATCTGGATCGTTACCATAAAGGCACCATAAAAAAGCTTTTAAAAAGCTTGTTTTTCCAACATTATTTTCCGCCAGTAAGATAGTAATGTTTTTTTGGGGATCAGTTGAAAACTGCACCACTGTTTGCTCTTTAAATGGAAGGAAATTTTTAATAATTATTTCTTTAATAATCATCTTTTTACCCTCGCCTTTATAAGATTCATTATTTCGTTTGCTTTTTCTTCGCCCGTTTTTTTGTGAACTGCAAGTTCATTATCTCGTTCGATTTTCAGCACTTCATGTTTTAATAATGCTACTATCGTACTGTCCAACTGATCATCATTCTGGCTCATCTTCTATCCCCCTCGGATTCATATTAATAGATCCATATTTACTTAATAACTGTTCAATAAGATTATCAGAATCTCTACTGTTTTCTGCCAATTCAGCAAAGTCAACGACACGTACTAATTCCCTACGTACTAATGATAAATCAAGAGAGTCGATATCTTCAAACTCTATATGGTCTAGTGGCTTGGGCAGTGTTACAAAATCATAAATGTACGCAAATTCTTTCCCTGGATATTTTCGTAGAACTCTTCCTCTCCGTTGGATGTACTCACGTGGATTTGTACTACTTGCAAGAATGTATGCTTTTTCAATGCTTTTTATGCTCACACCTTCATCGAGGCATTTTATTGCGACCAACACCTGACAAGCTGTGCCATCATCAAACATTTGTATTAATCTTCTTCGCGTTTCTGCATTTTCCGTAGCAGTGAACTTGCATGCAATCATACCCAGTTTTCTGTTCAAAATATCTGCCACTGCTGTTATCTGCTTTTCTTCATCATTATCCATTGAGCCTTCTTTGAAGTCGGGGTCATTTACAGTAGTGGCTCCACAGTAAACAAGAATATGCTTGCTGTTTTTTTCTTTGCTCATGAGTTTTTCTAGCTCAACAAGTTTATTTTTCGCTCCAGCAATAAGCCTTGCCCTTTTGATTAGTAAACGCTTCCCTACTTCTGTTATCTTCTTAGTTTTCCCATCTGAATCAATTCTCACTTCTTTTCTAATTTGATCTGTAAGTTCGTAATAGGTTTCTAATTCTTCAGGAGTCAATGAGACGGGGACAGGATAATAGTAGTATGGTGTCAATTGATGATTAGCAATTCCGTCTTTTAACGTATATTCAATACATTTCTTCCCGAAAAAATTATATAAAGCAGCAGTTCCCTCTGAATCATTGTATCTATCGATTGTTGCAGACAATGCCATTCGATATTTATACAGATCATCTATCAACAGTCTTCTGAGTCCTGTTGCTCCGAAATTATGTGCTTCATCAACAATTAGAAGCCTATCCTTTTTTATTCTCTTTATTTCACTTTGAATATGAGGAGTTTTAAAAGTTGCATTCGTTGTTATGAAGCATAAATAATCCGTTACATTTCGATTAAAATCATCTATTTCCAGTCCCAATTTTTTCTTCCACTGCTTTACTGGAGCACCGCTATACCCAGGAATGTAATTGATATGCCAATCCGATAAATCCGCACACCATTGATCAACTAGATGCTGATATGGGCAGCAAATCATAACGGCCACTTCTTTATTCTTGATCAGCTCGATTATTGCTTCTAGTGCAACATACGTTTTTCCTGCACCTGTGCACAATGAAATGATTCCTCTACCAGAATTATCTAACCAATTCTTAACAGCTTTTTTCTGATAGTCAAAAAGGGTTATATTTTCCGGCTTTGCTGGGGCAATATTCGTACTAACGTATTCTTCTTCATGCTTTGGAGGAAATTCGATGAGGTCAATATCATCATCCAGTGTTGGCTTTTTGTGGGCTAAAATTACCTTTTTCAGATCTTCTGGAAAAGGAATTACTTCTGAATATTGATAATTGTTTTCCCAAAGCTCGTCGAAATCCATCTGCATTTGGCTTACTCTATGGTATTCGCCGTTTAAGGATGAAAAGACTGTAACATACTCATTATTAAGACACTCTGCAGCATGAGTTTCGTTATAGGATCCAAGAAACGAAATCTTGTTCCCAATTTCATCCGTCATGATTCCACATTTATCATGAAAAATACCATTTCCTGAAAGAGCATTGTTTTTCGGAAATGCAATTTTGATATCTAACACTTCATCTTCGATGAGATGAGCTAGCAGATTTAGTCTTTCCTCTTCAAAATGATTAGTAGGATTGTCAAAGACAGGAAGCATCTTCTGGATAATCAATTTTTCTCTTTCATCATAGCCATAATGAATAGCTTCGATATCTTCATCCGATAAGTTCTCAGGCGAAATAATATATCGAATATGACCATGCTTCGATACCATTCTTTGAATTCCAACCGTCATGTCATACAAAACTGAAGACGAAAAAAATGCAACAGCTCTGTCATATTGAACTGATTCAGATAATACTGGAATAAAAAAATCATGGATAATATCATCCATCGGCGGTCTATAGAACAATTTCAAATTCAAAGAATTGAATGACATAATCCACCTCAATAATCAGAAAGTATCTAAAGCACTTATTAACTGTTCAATCTCGGATTCTGTATTGAAAGCTCCAATGCTTATTCGGACAGTGCCCATTCGTTCCCTGCTTCCAATAAAATCATGAACGAATGGGCTGCAATGATATCCAGTCCTTACGCAAATATCAAAATCATCACTTAAAATTGTGCCAACGTCTATTGGAGAGTATCCTTCTACATTAATTGATACGATGCCCTGAATTTTTGAATAATTGTCAGGAATATATAAATGGATGTTATCTTTCTTCTGCAGTTTAGAAATCAAAAGGTCTGTGAGGTCTTTTTCATGTTGATAAACCTGGTTTTTTGTAAGCCATTTTATACTCTGATTCAGGCCGGCTATCGCAACACTATTAATGCTGCCTGCCTCATATCTGCCATTTCCACCTTCCGGCATCTCATGATTCAAAGAATCAGAACCTGTACCACCACTCTTAACAACATTCAATCTCATGTTTGAAAGGTTCATAAAACCTGCAACTCCAAAAGTTGCATACAAAGATTTATGGCCGGCAAATACAACAAAATCTATATTGATATTCGAAGGATTTAGTACGCCTAAACTTTGTGAACAGTCGAGGATTGTTACCGCCCCATATTTTTTTGAAAGCGTAAATATTTCTTCATAAGGGAGAATATATCCTGTTACGTTACTAATATGAGAAACAAATACTGCTTTCGGCTTTTTTAATGCAAAAAAATCATTTGCTTTCTCTGCATCAAATTCCCATGTTTCTTTAATGAATGGAAGGACTTCGATATTTATGTTTTTAGTTTTCTGAAGGTTATAAAGGGGTCTAACTACAGCATTATGCTCAAATGGAGATATGTAAACCGTATCTCCATCCTCAAGTCCTAAGCCATAAATGATAATATTCAAAGCTTCCGTTGCAGATGATTCGAATGAAACAGTGCTTCCTGAAACTCCGATCAAATTTCCAAGAAGCTGTCGTGTTTCTTCAATCATTTCCAATGTCTGATGAGCTTCTTTATATGTTCCTCTACCGGCATTAAATGCATAGTTTCTGTTTGCATTTTCAACAGTCCGATATACTTCTTCGGGTTTTGGATAAGTCGTAGCCGCATTATCTAAATAGATCATATAAATTATTCCCTTATAAGTATTTTTTGATCATGTTAGCAAAAATGGCAAGTTTTTCTTCCGCAGACACGCTGTCACCGAACTCATCAATAACATTTTTGATGTTATCTTCCAACAATTTCCCAATGTCGGAGAATTCTACTTTTCCCGTGTCTTTAAATATCTGATTCATAGATGTGTTAGCTGTATCAACTTTATTAGATATACGCAATGCATCAATGAAAGAACGCATTACCTTGATCAACTCTTCTGTACGATCAGAATCCCAATCTTCGATATAAGAACCAATCCCAGCATATGAAATATCATCAATGGCTTTTTGATCGTTGTAGTCAAGATTTTTGAGCGCAGACATAATTCGATTATTAATGTCAGTCAGTACTGGCTTTTCACCGTTTAATTCATGATTAATGAACATTTCAATTCCCATTCTCAGGCTCGTTGTGTCTGGAATAGAGAACTCTTGTTTTACTTTAGTAATGACACCATCTTTGAAGGAATCCACATAACTTTGCCAGCCCTTAACAAAATCAATCAATCTTTTTGAAATTTCTTTGTAACTGTTTGTATGCAAGCATTCAAAAGGTTTTACATAAACAGATTCATAAGGGTTGATATTAAAAGTCAGAAATACATTCTGGAATTTCAAAATTTCTTCTGAAACGCCAATTGAATTATTAGGGGACAGTGTCCGAAGAATCATCGGTAAGCCAAGGAAAAACTTACGATATTCATCCGACAGTATTTTTGTGTCTGAGCGGAAATTATTCTTTGTTGTTACGCCAAAAGCTTTTAGCATGTCATATAAGTATTCTGTCTGTTCTTTAGAGCCTTTGGAAAAGCCAAAGAAATATTTTGAAGAAGAATTTACGGCTTTGACAATATTCGCAGCGTTCAATTCAATTTCATTTTTCTGAAGATAGAGAATTACATTATCTGACAATTCACTGATTGCCTTTCCAATCAGAAGCGGAATAATACCTCTTCGAATTCCATAATTGCCGCCTCTATATTGATCCACAATATCTGAAACGGAAACAAGATTATTCTCCGAATGAATGATTTTTTCTTTGATTCCATCAACCACTTCCCTGACATCCGGTTGATTATCAATCTTCAAAACCACAGAGTTACGAATAGTTGTTTCCGGGCTAGTATCGGAATAATTCCATTTGTCACTGCCACTTAGCATCCAATCAATAACGTTGTTAATAGATTTCTGATATTGAGTTGTTACGTTATCCTTATTTACAAGTTCATTGTTAAAAATAATGGACTTAAAATACACTTTCTCCATTATCTCTGAAAGAGCATGAACAAAATCGTTTGATTCAACGCCATAGCAGAAAAACTGGCATTCCTTATCAAAATACTTTTCGATTAATGCCTGAATATCTTCTTTCGTTTCTTCAAACAGTAAAGATATTTCTCTATGTATAACGCTGTCATTTACATCCTGAAGGAGCAGATCCTTTAATGCGCCGTACCTAATCAATTCATTATCAAAAAGCGTATCAATCGTCTTATCCGGAAATCTTACAATTGAGAGTGGATCGCCAATATTTTTGACTTTTTCAAAGATCTTTTTCGGATCTGCTTCTTTTCGAATCAGATTAATGACAAGTCCATCACCTCCATATTGTTCATGAAGGAGTTCAAATGAATTCATTGAAAAGAACTGTTTTTCCGTAAGATAAGCGATTCGAAAATATCTGATTATTTTATGCGTCTCGTTGTATCTTCTAGGAAGAACATACTTTGTTTCGTCGACTTCCGATGCAAGAGATTCAATAGGAAGACTATTTCCCTTGGTTAACCTATAGACTTGGATTTGTTCTTCAATCTCTTTATTGTTTGATGTTGCAAGAGTAATAAGCTTGTTAATCGGATTAATCCTGATATATCTATCATCCAATAGCGTCTGAAGTTTTGATGATACGACCTCTAAGGGAATCATCGTGCCTAGATGAAGATTTTCCGCATTTGCTGCAAAACGATCAGGATCATCGATCATCAGAATTACAGCTAACGTTTTGATAATTCTCCGGGAATCTGGGTCACTAATTTTGCTCAAAGTGCCTTCTGCGCGATACCATGTTCCTCTAATGGACTCATCAGTATCCCGCTGAAGCTGCTGACTAAAGTAGTCGTAGATTTTATCTACGTTAAACAATCCATCCGAATTCGTTCTTATGAAAGAAGCAAAGCTATTATCATCAGTATCGCTCAGAAACGTAAATAATGTTCTTTCGTTCTGAGCTACATGTTCAGAAAGCTGAATCAATGAATAAACAGTAAAAGGGTTTAACGGGAAGCAGCCTTTAAATAGGACATCATGATCAGCTAAATTTTCAAAAGGTTGGGAATTTTCTAACTCTGTATAAAAGGCAGAGTTTCTTTCAAGAAAATTCTCAATCAAGCTCTTTCCATCAGTATCTTTTCGTATTGCCGCTGAGATGATCTGATAGTTTTCCTCCATGCTGCGATTGAATTTGATTTCCTTGAATCTTCCTTCAACAGTCTTTATCGCATCTTCTTTTGAGGTCCCAGAGCTATACAAAGAAAGGCTCTTATGTGTGACACAGCAAAAATGTATCTGCTCAGAGGCAGAAGATCTTGAAGCAAGCTCTGCCAAATCCTGAACAATTTTCAGTTCACGCATTAAAGTGTCATCGCTATTTTCAATGAACTTAGAGAATTCATCAAAAACAATAAACATCCCAGAGAACCCATGAGAAGTGAGCTCATGAGAAACATCCTGGTAAATTTTTACGATGTCATTATTGATTAGAGGATTAAATTCCAATCCTGATGTTGTGCAATTATAAATTTCCTTAAACTTCTCATACGCTGACGGCGAAAAATCAAGAAGTTCCCTCCGGAGAGATGAAAGATTAATTCCATATTTCTTTTGGCATTCCTTTATGATTGCCTTTTGCTGCTTTGGTTCTTTCTCCCATTTATCGATCAAATTGATGCAAACTTCATAAACTGTCTGAGGAACAATATCAGTCAATTTTTCCCTATTCAGAGCATCATTAAGTGCAAGCATAAAAGCCTGATTCAAATCACTGTAATTTGAATTAATGATGATCGGAAGTAGTCTAATTTTCTTTTTATCAATCTCTTTGATGCGTTCAGAAAGTTCTGGGTCTATTGCCTTAACTTTTCTAAGAAAATTCCTGTATGTTTCGTCCTTCTTCTTTCCGAGAATATAAGTAAGAACAAGAAGCAAAAAGGATTTTCCTTTACCATACGGGCCCGCAAGAATTGTGGAACGATCATGAGAGTAGCCCAATACTGCATTAACATATTTTTTTAATACATCGCAGATATCAGTTGTCGGGATATACTCCTCTATCTTTTTTTCATTGTTCAGATCAAATTCCAAATTGATCGAGCTTTGAAAATTTTTGTTAATAGTAAAGAAATCGCTGTACATATGCTATCTCCCGAAATGCATCTGAAATAATTCGTCCAAGGTTAATCTCTTTTCAAAATAAACAGTATTCAATCCTGCAGTTTTGTTAATAGTCACCAGGCCATTCTTTCTCATCTCATCCAGATACTGCAGATACATGTACTTATCCAAATTGAAAATGTGCATAGGAGAGTTTTTGGCATCAATTGAATCCTCAATATTGAAAGAATCTTCTGAATTCATCTCTGTTAATGCATGATAAACAACAAGGTAAGAAAGTGAGTTATATGCAGGAGATATTTTCCTGTAGACGCCAGAATCGCTCTTCATGAGTTTTAAAGAAGAAAGCGGGCACACATAATTGTCCTCTGGATTCAAAATTGGAATCTCGTTGACATAGGATTTTAGGAAAACATTCATATCTGCTTCAACAAATTTCCGATTAACTTTTGGATCTTCGAGCATCATCTGCTGATACACATACTCGGTCATATCGTGCTTTCTGAAGGAATTTGCTTCCGCATTAAACACCATATTGAAAATCGGACATTCTTCTTTATTGGTCACAAGGAAATAATGAATTAAAAACCAGGAAAATTTACTGTCCAGATATGGATCATATTTAATTAGATTTTCTCCGAAATCGCTAAGCTCATTATCTTTTCCTGAAATAACGTCTGCTGCTCCGAGCCAATACTTCAAACCTTTTACCATATTGGCACCAATTCCGAGATACATTACGCCATCGTTTTTAAAGAAAACATTTTTCTTTTCGTCATTGATTGTATTAATGGCTTTCTCAAACCACCCTTCACGAATATAAAACGATTCGTTTTTTTTCAACTTGATCGTCATATTATCCTGCTTTCTTTACTCTCAGAACTTTCTTCATATAGCAGCCGCCGTCAAAATGAGTTACGCATTCCATACAGCTTCTGCACATATCAGAGTTGATCATATATCGGACTGTCTGGTTGCTAACGTTTCCAGGTTCGGTATTAATTACCTTTAATGCATTGAACCTACAGACTGCTTGACAATACCCACATGCAATGCAAGTCTGAAATTTAGTAATCTGATTATTCAGAGCTTGTTCTGTAGTCTTCGGATACTTAAACATTCCGACTTTCTTAAGAACTGTAATTCGAAGCGTTTTTGATCCTAATCTTCCACTAAGTTTGAGGATTGGGTCTTTGGTTTTCTTATCCAAGACATAAACTTCATTGAGACGTTTATTCCCTAGATCAAAATTCAAATCTCCAAACGGCTTAAACAATGTATATAAAGTCTCAGATATTGGACGAGACAATTCAAAGTTATAGGCGTTCTCTTCAAGAGCACATGGCTTAAATGTAACGACTGCATTCTTACTGTACTCGAGACCATTTCCTCCTTGTCTCGCCTTCCATCCTCCATCATTTACATATTCCTTCCAATCGGGTTTTCCCACTCGTTTTGCAAAAGAATATAGCATTTCATGAAATTTCTCATATTCCTCGGGCATATAAATGGAAGACAGGAATTCAGACCAGCCGCTGTTATTAGGACAGCACCAGCAGCCAACTCTAGAAAAACCCTGACGATAAGCATTATTAAAGGGAAGATGATTGCTTAATAAATACAGCCACACATCAAAATCTAGCCAGTCAATAATCGGAGAAGAAACAAGCTGCTTCGAAATCTTTGAACTTCTTGAATCTCTGTCATATTTACTGCGCGAAACAGATTCTGCTCTTCGGATGCCCTGAAAAGAAAGTAACTGTTTCCGGTCGCCAAATACTTGTTCGATTTTCTTTGTAATCGCCCCAGTCTTAAAAACGGTGCAGCACCATCTCAGCACACGGCTAGGAGGACCTACGACATCGCAAAGATCGTCAAACTTCTGCTCTCTATTCTTTGCAACAAGAATCGGAGTTTGAGGAAATCTTTTTCGGAATTCCGCCAGATATTTTTCAGATTCGGGGTATTCAAGGGTTGTATCACCATAGATATGAACAACCTTCTCAGTTCCGAATGCGCGAAGCACCAGATTACTTGTTACAGTCGAATCCTTTCCACCGCTGAACGAAACAAATATTTCATCAGGTCCAAATCCAGTGGAAATTTTCTTGATGTGGTTAATAGCCTCCTCTGTGATTTGATTCAACCGGAACTGATTTATTTCAATAAACTTCTGAATATGTTCATTATCAAAATCATGATCCACGAATTGCTGATTTCCCTCTGCGTATTTCTGCAATTCTTGAATCACATAATCAGGATTAGTCTTTTTTAATTCTGAAATAGAAAAGGTGATCTTTTTCCCATCAACCCAATAGATATTGCTTGCAGTACTCCATACTGATTTTCCTGCAAATTCCATAGGTCTATGGAGCAGCACCTCAATCAGAAGTCTTTCCTGTGCGAAAACAGGTCTAAGGTCTTTTCCTATTTCTTTATTTTTTGTGTGATGAACAGGACACTCCTCATCAAAGCAAGGAGCATTACATTCAGGGCAATAATAAATAGCCGTGCTGTAAATCTCTGTTCTATTACCACATACAGGGCAGGTACTAGATTCACATAGCAGGCCGTCGCAATTTTTGCATATGTACTTAATCATAAAATGACCACGTTTCTAAAAATTGGATATCGTTATTAAAATTTATCAGGTGAGATCCAATGCAATTGTAGCACGCGGATTTTACTCAAAGGTCATATCTGCATTAGCGCAGCAAGTCAACGCAGCAAAATGATAGTAATCTAATTGATGGATTTGCTTTCATTATTAATTACTTTCAAACGAATTAGTTAGGTATTTCGATACAAGTGATTTCGAAAAGTCGCATTTGAAATTATTTCTTTCAGCATCCAAATATATCGGCTTCATATTATTTTCCAATATCGTTACAAATTGCTCCTTTGAGTTTCCCATCCGATATAGTTCATTTCTTGCCCATAATGAAGCAATATTCCTTGCTCTGCATTTTTTAAATTGTTCTATTATTTCTTCATTATTACCACTGAAAACATCTGAATAAAGTTGATACTGCAAATTCGCAAAGTCTCCGAAAAAATCGTTCCATTGCGGAAGAGTATCTCTTTTCAAGAATCGATTAATTCTGCTTTCTGCCGGAAGCAAATTCCATAGTTCATTGTTTCCTATGTAAGACCATGGAATGAAATGGTCAATATCATACTTCTCTTTGCTGACCGGAGCAGATGTATATATATCAACTATCTGAGGCTCTTTTTCAATTTCGAGACTCCACAGTTTCTTAACATTTGAGCAATCCCTGAATCCGATATAGTCTTTTGGGCGTTTCAGTTTGTATCGTACGTTAGGGACACCTGGATTTCTATCCTCAAGGAATTGGATTTTGCATAAGTCTATCCATTTTTCAAGTATTGGAGATTCTGTCAGCAAGAAATTCGCCCATGCAGAATTTACTACCAACTTACGATCAAGAATAGTTTGCCCTTCGATAATAATGTACGGGAGTGGGTCCTTCTTGTTTTCTTCAATAATTTCATCAATAGTACTGGCTTTCTTGATGTCCCTGTTACTGACAGAAAGATACGGTCTTAAAAAATGGAAAGCAACACTTTTTGTTACTTCCGCTTTGAATTTCCAAATCTCTTTGCTATGTTCATTTAGCACTTTAAGAATATCGTTCTTATCCGCATCCTCAGATAATCCGCTAATAGGAAACAGTAGATTGACAGCCTTTTCAAGGTTGTTCGAACTTTTGTCTTCTTCGCCAGGCTTCTGCCTGTTTGCTCCAAGTTTTAGATGATAGGTAGAAACAGTAAACCATATACTTGCGATCATCTGATCTACCAAATCACTGAATAGCACAGTTCTTTTGCCTTCAGCAAGCACAGTAAGAATAGCTTCCAACCAGTAGAATTTGTAACATTCAGATGGGTTGTCTAGCACATGTGAAAACTGCTCTAATCTTTTTTTCGAAATATAGTAGTTTGTGCCACTTGGTTGATTAATTACGATTTCACTGTTCATTGAATTTAAAACATTATTGTTGTTGAACATTTCTCTGTTACTTAACTTGAGGATTAGAATCGCCTTCTTTTACCCTATCCCAATTTACTCTTCAAAAATAGACGAACAAAATGCGCCAACCAAAAGAGATCCTGACACCAGTCAAACTAATAATTTGTTGTTATATTCGCATTATCTAGAAAGTTTCAATTCCTACCAATAAATTGTTGATCCTACCTTGGATATCGCCAAGCAATAAGGTATATCGAGCTTCTAATATTTTTGATATATCAGCCCCCGCATTATAGTCCGTAATATGAAGAGCAGATTTTGCTGCAGGAGTAATTTTTTGAATGTACACATTTAATGGATCATCTGAAATAGCCTTATTAGCTTCTTTTGTTATAAGGACAAAGTTTAAAGGTGAATTACAAATATTTCCCGGATTATCCCGCAATTTCCTTGTACTTTCCCCATAAGTATTAACTGTTCCTAAGGGGATAATATGATGAGCTTCCAATGAGTCAGCATCTTGTCCAAACACAGATATTATCTTTTCGCTATCAAACATATCAGTGTAGGATCTCGAAAGTAAAAACTGGCAAATAGCAGCCCTCAAATTTCGCTTAGGATATCTGTCTTCATCAACCTTGCGCATAAGAAGTAAATCCTCATCACTGAAATTTGTTTGTTTTAATACAAGATCCTGCATACTCCTCAACCATTTGATTCCTTGTGAAGAATCTTTAATTATCTTGATGAGGTTTTGGAGATCTCTGATCATTGCAGCATTCTGGTCTTTATCAAATTCTCCACTAAATAGAGCCGCCCAATACCAAGCTTCCAATATTCTGTGAACTCGCTTTGAATTGAACCATTCATCATTAGTAAAAATGGTTCCTACGATGACAAGCATCAAGGAATTATTAAGCTCTTTGATTGACCTAATTCCACATCTTGTCTGAAAGAAAAATAATGCACGATCCAACGAAGAGCAAATCTTCTCAGTATTATTATTAAAAATCCTCATTTGCACCAGGGTGGTATTCATAGGCTTATTTATTGACATTTTTAGCCATCCGGTCCCGATATCGCACTTTTCCTGGTGCGTTTAGCGCCATGTTGAGAAATAAGTCGATCTTTTC
>Ga0256404_1008798_pt1 | contig 14888 bp, 17 predicted proteins | sample RumenRJG_01DNA_FD_185990 | JGI IMG/M metagenome (GOLD analysis project Ga0256404, IMG submission 185990) | Bovine rumen microbial communities from Lethbridge, Alberta, Canada - RJG_01 | ecosystem: Host-associated > Mammals > Digestive system > Stomach > Rumen | place: Canada: Alberta | collected...
TAGTGTTAATAATCAGGTTTCCAAAACAGTCGTTGGCAGATAATGCAAATTATGAGTGTTATCTTGCTATTATGAGCCCGTTTTTCACAATATTATGTAACCATCAAAAGAAAGAGAAGGAACGAAAGTTCCTGAAAGGAGATATAGATACATGACTAACACTAATACATTGAATGCTTCGATGAACGAGCTGCTCAGCACACTTGAGGTTTTCTACCACAAGCTGCAGTCCTACCACTGGTACGTGAAGGGACATGCCTTCTTCACGGTTCATGCACAGCTTGAATCCTATTATGACGAAGTCAAGGAAGAGATCGATGAAGTAGCGGAGGCGCTGCTGATGATCGGTGGCAAGCCCGTTTCGACGCTGAAGGAGTTCCTGGAACTCTCCAAGGTAACGGAAGGCGGCGACGTCTATGTACGTGCCAGCGAGCTTCTGCCGGTGGTTCGTGATGACTTCGCACTGATCGCCAAGCTGGCGGAAGGCGTCAAGGCGACGGCTGACCGTGAAGGCAGCGCACTTGTTTCGGCAAAGATGGATGATGTCATCGAGTCCGCAAGCAAGGCAGTATGGATGATCTCTCAGTCTCTGATGGACTGAGTCATCATAAAGAATCAAATACAACAGAAAGGGAAAACAATAAATGTCACTCATTAACAAGGAAGTAGCACCGTTTAGCGTACAGGCTTACGTTGAAAACTCGTTCAAAACCGTGACGAAGAATGATCTGATGGGAAAATGGAGCGTATTCTTCTTCTATCCCGCAGATTTCACCTTCGTCTGCCCGACAGAGCTCGAAGATCTGCAGGATAACTATGACAGCTTCAAGAAGATCGGCTGCGAGATCTACTCCGTATCCTGTGATACGCACTATGTCCACAAGGCATGGCACGATCACTCCGAGGCAATCTCCAAGCTCACCTACCCAATGCTTGCCGATCCGACGCACGCACTGGCAAGAGACTTCGATGTTCTGATCGAAGCTGACGGCGTCGCTGAGCGCGGCACCTTCATCATCGACCCGGATGGAAAGATCGTCTCCTACGAAGTCAGCTCCGGAAGCGTCGGAAGAAATGCAGAAGAACTGCTCCGCAAAGTCGAAGCATGCCAGTTTGTCCGCAAGAACGGCAACGAAGTCTGCCCTGCAAAGTGGAAACCGGGTGCCAAGACCCTGAAGCCGGGCATCGATCTGGTTGGCAAGATCTAAGAAACAGTCCATTATCCAGTCACAATATCCAGATACACTCTTACCCTTATGGAATGAAAGCGCCGGGCCTGACAGCCCGGTGCTTTTCCTGATCTTTTCTCAATGATCCCCAATCTGTTTCAGCATATTCTGCACTTCACCGCAGATCTTCTGAAGACCGCAGTCCGAACAGTCCGTCGGCATCTTCCCCATCAAATGATCCAGAGTCCTCGTAATACCATCCGCCTCCATCGCAATTTTCTGTAAAGCGCCATAGTCAAACGCCGGATCCGCATCAATGGCCATAATCTTCTGCTCCGGCTTCTTCTCAGACATCGTCACATGTCTCCTTCGGGTGCTCTTGGGCCGTACGGATCAAAATTCAGTTGTCGGTAAGGGCACAGGAATCAAGCTTCCCGTCCACCTCCAGCTTTCGCTCCTTCAGATCCGTGAAAATCAGCTTTACCCGCGCACCTCCATGCGCACCACATTCTTCATGACAATGTTCTCAGGTACACGTTGATTCCGGTATACCGTCGACAGGCACATGGCTATTCACCGTCCAGCCTGCTGAGCGCCTGGTCCAGAAAACCGCATCCCGCCTCAAACTGCATGAACGCCTCATGAATCGATGACGAAAGATCCGGATACGCTTCTTTCAAAGAGTCAGCCAGTATGTTTAATTCTTCATTGTGATGTCTGTTGAGCTGAAGCATGTAATCGAGCAGATGATGCAGTTCCTCGCGTTTTTCCGCGCAAAATCCCGTTTCGCCGTCCATGAATTTCCCCTTTCATTAATTCGACACGGTGTTGAGAAACTGTCAACACAGCTAAAGTTGACATAACCCATGTTTGTCAAAAACTTTCTGATATATATTTCACACATATTCTGTAATTATCCTGCATATTCCAGCGCCGGTAATATCTGAATCAAAAGAACAATGGTTTATAGCTTATAATGGAGATAATGAACGCAGAGCAGAAAATACAGAACGCATTCCTGCAGCTGATCCGCAAATACCGCTTTTCAGAGATCACCGTAACCATGCTATGTCAGGAAGCGGGCATCAGCCGCACCAGCTTCTACAAGCACTTCAGCAACACGGCAGAAGTCCTGGACGAAGCGCTCCGGACACTCTTTCTGAACGTAGACGGTGTTCAGACAGAGCTGCTCGGTTACGGGAAAGTGGAAGGTGTCCCTCTCTGCGTATTTGTCCGCACCCATCCACAGCTGCGCAACCTGTTTACGGACGACACCATCATTCATACCGTCATTCGTAAATTTGTTTCCATGAACCGGAAAGAATATCTCGACGTCATGCACCGGAGAGTATCGTCGAGTGATGATGAGCTGATCGGTCTCCTGTACTTCCAGCTCAACGGCTGTATGCATGCAATCCGTCACACCATCAGCCGCAGCGACGAAGAATGGGCCGCGAACAAGAAGAACATCGACACCTTTATCGTCAGCGGATACAAGAGTCTTCCTCCGAAATGAGAAAGGTAGATCGCAATACTTCAGTAAAAACCATGGCTCTGCAAATCAGAGACATGGTTTTTTTCATGCAATAACATTGACATCATGTTTGCACATTTGCCATTCATGTAACCCCTTACATCTTGAAAGGACTGAGCTCAGGTGCTTGATTATTTGTAGGATGTATACACCATACACAATCAGGAGGAATCATGAAGACAATTGAAATCCCGTATTACACCTCCCATCAGGAGCTGCATGTTGACGAGAAGAATCTGAAAGCCGTGATTCGCGCCAAGATGCATGAATTCAAAACCGAAAAGACAGAGGCCGAAATCGTAAAGGAAGCGATGGACAACCCAATTGGAACCCCGAAGCTCGAGGAACTTGCCAAAGGAAAGCACAATGTCGTCATCGTAACCAGCGACCATACCCGGGCCGTACCAAGCAAGATCACGCTTCCGTTAGAGCTCGCTGCGATACGAAAAGGTAACCCCGATGCCGAAATCACCATTCTCATTGCGACTGGCCTGCATCGTCCCACAACGGAAGAAGAACAGCGCAGAATGTTTGGCGACGAAATCGTCGACCATGAAAAGATCGTTGTAAACAAAGCGTTTGAACCGGATCAATTCGTCATGATGGGCACCCTTCCTTCCGGAGCAGAGTTTCATGTCAACAAGGTCGCTGCCGAGGCTGATCTTCTGATCACGGAAGGCTTCATTGAGCCCCATTTCTTTGCCGGCTTCTCGGGTGGAAGAAAGAGCATTCTCCCAGGCGTATGCTCCGCGGAAACAGTCAATGAAAACCATTCTTATAAAGCCATTGCCAGCCCCTATGCCAAGACCGGTGTCCTGGAACATAATCCGATCCACGAAGACATGGTTAAAGCGGCCCGCATGGTTCATGTGCAGTACATTCTGAACGTCGCGCTGAATGCGGAAAAGAAAGTCATTGCCGCATGGGCAGGCGATCTGGAGAAGGCCCACGCGGAAGGCGTCGCCTTCATCCGCAAATGGAGTCAGTGCGAAAGCATCACCGGCGACATCGTCGTAACATCCAACGGCGGCTATCCGCTGGATCAGAATCTGTATCAGAGTCCGAAAGCAGTCGCAACCGCCGAGGCATGCGCCGGCGAAGACGGCGTCATCATCATGTGCTGCAGCTGCGTCGACGGTATGGGCGGAACGCATTTTGCGAAACTGATCCGCATGGGTACGCCGGAAGAAATTGATGCCTACCTGTCGAAGATTCCTTCCAAGGAAACGATACCGGAGCAGTGGTGCCCGCAGATTTATGCACGCATACTCCATAAGCACAGAATGATTCTCGTCTCCCAGCTGGATGATGAAACCGTCAGAGCCTGCAACATGATTCCGGCAAAGTCTGTTGACGATGCCCTTCAGATTGCACTGCAGATGAAAGGACCCAACGCCAGCGTTGTCGTCATCCCGGATGGTGTCAGCGTACTGGCCGTTGCCCCGGAGGAAAAGTAACTATGGCAGAAGAAAAGAAAATTGCCCTCAAGGTCAATGACAAAGACAATGTCGCAACGATCTTCGCAAACGGCATTACGGACGGGATGGTCGTCGAGGTTCGCGATCCCAAAGGACACATGGAAGAAATCAAAGTGATCGGCGACGTTCCCTATGGTCATAAGATTGCCATAAAACCGATTCATAAAGGGGAGCTGATCATTAAGTATGGCGAAGAAATCGGCATGGCAAGCGCCGAAATCGCCAAAGGCGAATATGTCCACGTCCACAATCTTGAAAGTATGCGCGGACGCGGTGACTGGGAAAAAGGAGGCAGACACGAATGAAATGGTACGGCTATCGCAGACCGGATGGGTCCGTAGGTTCCAGAAACTATGTAGCCATCATCCCGTCGGTCACATGTGCAAATGATGTGGCAAATGCCATTGCCCATGAAGTACAGGGAACTGTCGTCTATCTGCATCATCAGGGGTGCTGCCAGCTGCCGCCGGATCTGGACCGGGTGACAGAGACGCTGATCTCCCTTGGCAAGAGTCCGAATGTGGGCGCTGTCCTGATCGTTTCCCTCGGTTGTGAAGGGACAGATCATGAGCGCATGTACAGGGAGCTGAAAGCGACCGGCAAGCCGGTGGAAATCATTCATATTCAGGAGCTTGGCGGCGTATCAAAAGCGATCCAGGCTGGTACCGATCTGGCAAGAAAACTCGTCATTGAAATCTCAGGTCTGCAGCGTACGGAAGCAGACATGAGCGAAATCGTCATGGCCATCAAGTGCGGAGCCTCCGACACCACCAGCGGCATGGCAAGCAACTGCGTCATCGGTTATGTTGCGGATCATCTGGTCGATTTAGGCGCAACTGTCATTTTCGGTGAGACGACCGAATTCCTGGGCGGCGAACATCTGCTTGCCCGTCGTGCCGTCAATAAAGAAGTCGCCGATAAGATTTATGAAATCGTCAATAACATGGAGACCCGCGCCAAGAGCGTCGGATGCGACATGCGCAGAGGTCAGCCGACGCCGGGCAATATTGCCGGCGGCCTGTCTTCGATCGAAGAAAAGAGCCTTGGCGCCATTGTGAAGAGCGGGACACGTCCAATTCAGGGCGTGCTCGATTATCCGGAACATGTCACAACTCAGAAAGGGCTGTGGATCAAAGATACACCGGGGCGGGAGCCTGAGATCCTGACCGGAATGGCAGCGACCGGAGCACAGTTCATGTGCTTCTCTACCGGCAGAGGCGCCCCTCAGGGCTTCCCGAGCATGCCCGTCATCAAGATCTGCGGAAATCCAAATACTTACGAACGCATGCAGAACGATATGGATCTGAATGCGGGACTGATCATCACCGGCGAAAAGACCATTGAACAGGTGGGAGAAGAAGCAATTGCCAAGCTCATCCGCGTATTAAACGGTGAAATGACAAAGAACGAAGCAATCCAGTATTTTTCCGCCATTGATATTCACTGTCTTGGTCCGGTCATCTGATCAAAAAACAGGAGGATAGAATTTAGTATGAATCCAGTATTAGCGATGATTATCGGCATCATCGTAATGATGTTCCTGATCATTAAGACAAGACTTCACCCGTTCCCGGCAATGATCATTTCGGCAATTCTGATTGCCATCCTCTCCGGAAACGCACTCTTAGTTGGGACTGGCAATGAGGGTAAGGGCCTTCTTGCCGTCGCCGTATCCACCGTTACAGCAGGCTTTGGCGGAACAATGACCAGCATCGGCATCGTCATCGGTCTTGGCTGCATCATGGGCATCTTCCTTGAAAAGAGCGGCGCCGCCAAGCGCATGGCCCTGAGCATCCTCAAGGTTGTCGGTGTCAAGCGCGCTGACGTTGTCCTTGGACTTACGGGATTTGTTGTTTCGATTCCGGTCTTCTGTGACAGCGGCTTCGTCATTCTGTCGTCTCTGGCTAAGGAATTCTCCCGCCTGACCAAGAAGTCGATGGTTCAGCTGGGCGGCATCCTGGGGATGGGCCTCTATATTACGCACTTCATGATTCCTCCGACCCCGGGTCCTCTCGCTGTCGTATCAACATTCCAGAATGAGGGCATCAATATTGATCTTGGTATGTTCATTCTGTATGGTCTGGCTTTCTCGGTTCCGCTGTTTATCTTCTCCGTCTATCTGTTCCGTTATTACGGGAAGAAGTATGAAGGTAAGTTCGTGGTTCCGGAAGAGATTGATCCGAGCAAATATACACCTGCGCAGTATGCGGTTCTCCAGAAGATTTCGAAGAAACTGGACAGCGGCAAAGAGCTGGAAAACAGCGACTTTGAAGAGCTGCTCACGACGGAGAAGCTTCCGGGTGCAGGAATCTCGTTCCTGATTCTGCTGCTGCCGGTATTCCTCATTCTTGCCAATACGATTGTTTCGCAAACGGCTGTTAAAGCTACAATGTTTGGTCAGATCGTAACGTTCCTTGGTCATCCGATCATTGCATTGTTTATCTCTGTGTGCCTTGGCGCCTTCTGCCTGACCGAAGGAAAGACGGATAAGGAAATCCAGGCCATGATGGGCGATGCTCTCAAAGATGCTGGTCCGATCGTATTCATTACCGCTGCCGGTGGTGCGCTTGGTGCGGTTGTTAAGGCAACGGGTGCTGCCCAGATCATGGCACAGGGCATTGTCAATGCCGGCGTTCTACCGATTCTGGTTCCGCTGCTGATTGGAACAATTATGCGTTTCCCGCAGGGTTCCGGTACCACTGCAATGATTACGGGGTCCGCGATTATTGCGCCGATGCTGTCTACGCTGAGCATTAATCCGTATCTTGCCGGCATGGCACTGTGTCTGACAACGATGTGCCCGTCGTTCCTGAACGATTCCTATTTCCATGTCGTAACCAATTTCTCAGGACTGGACATTAACACGTCGCTGAAGACATGGACAATCAGTACGATTCTGGTTCCGCTGTTTGGTTCCGTTCTTCTGATTATCCTGAGTCTGTTTATTCACTAGGGCTCTCTTTCGGCTGCATGGATGCTTTTCTCAGGGGGCGTCCATGCAGTTTTTAAGTCCGTTGGTGTATCATGTCGTTGGTGAACTTATGAGACAAATCACAACCATCAGCCAGCAGGCTTATGAAATCATTAAGGAAGACATTTTCTCGGGTCGCTATGGTCCCGGAAGCTGGCTTCAGGAAAAAACGATAGCGGCCGAACTAGGCATCAGCCGATCTCCTGTACGGGAGGCGCTGCGCATGCTGGTAGCAGACGGGATCGCTACCGTCATCCCCAATAAAGGTATCTTTGTAAGAACCTATACGCCGAAGGACATTGAAAACATCTTCGAGGTCCGCGAAGCAATCGAGAATTATGCGATGATGCATACCAGTCCCGAAGTCATTCAACAGCACAAAGAGGATCTGGAAGATGAAATCAGCCGGTTCCATCAGCTGCACACGTCGGATGATCTTGAAGCATATATCCGTCTTGATGCGCAGTTTCATCATCAGATTGTGGCCATGAATTCCAATGATCTGATGACTTCTCTTTATGAGAAGGCGGAGAATCAGAACCATCAGTTCCGTATCATTTCCCTCACAAGCAAAAACAGGTTTGATGAATCGGAACAGGAGCACTCCCAGATTCTTGAATACCTTCTGAACGGCCGAAAAAAAGAAGCCTGCAACGTGAATTCCAGGCATCTTTCTCTGGCCAGAGACCAGGTCATTGATTATCTGAACCACCAGCCGGACCCGGCGCAGAACGGCTAGTCACGAAACGTATACCGGTTCTTCTGCTTTTCAATCTCATGATTGAGAAATAGCAGGACGCTGGCGGCGGCCCATGTGCAGCCGATCAGGATCGAAATGACCAGATGGCGGCGGGCAAGCCAGACGATCAGGCCCATGGCGGCTCCGAAAACAAGGCCTTCCAGAATCTGCAGGAGCAGGGCACCATGATCAGCCTTTACCAGATGACCATGAAACTGAGCGGTCCACCCGTTTTTCCATGCAAGTATACTGATCAGATCTCTGCAGATGCAGAGATCTGTTTCGTTTGCGATCTTCGCAGGCAGCCGCTCAGGGGTCCATTCGTCGCTGCACACCAGCTGATGATCTTCCTTTCGAAATACGTAACATGCCATAAGCTGACTCTTTCGATAGATGGCATAGACGGGCAGTTTCCTGGCAAGGGCATCCGAACATATACCGGAATGAGATCCAAGATCCTTCTTCAGATCGTCGGCGAGCCTTGTTCCTTTACTGACGCGGAAGATGCGATCATTTTCGACGATCCCGATCATTTCGCTTCCCTCTTGATCAAAAGTACGGTCAGATCATTCACATTTGTCCCTGTAGGACCCGTGATTACAAGGGCATTGACCTGCTTCAGGGCATGGTAACTGTCATTGTTCAACAGAACGGAAGGAATAGATATCCCCTGCGCTTTCAACTCATGGCAGGTATGTTCATCAACGATTCCTCCCGCCGCATCGGTCGGCCCATCGGTTCCATCGCTGCCAATGGAAAAGATGCAGGTGTCGCGGCAGCTGCTGATCCCCTGGGCAGCCGATAGCACAAGCTCCTGATTGCGCCCGCCAAGACCAGATCCATGGAGGTGAACGATGGTTTCGCCGCCCAGAATCCATGCAGTGGAGCGCTCAATGTTTTGATGATCCCGCGCGATCGCGGCAAGGAAGCTGCCGGCCTCTTTTGCTTCACAGTTCAGGGATGCGGTCAAAAACACTGGTTCATAGCCAAGTCTGCGGCACTCGGATTCGGCGCTTTGGCACAACTGCCTGACGCTGCCGGTAATCCTGGTTTCGACATGGTCCAGCTTTTTTGGTGTCTCTATGCTCAATAAGTTTCGCGCCTGATCGGAAAGCTTCAATGCATACTTATCCGCAATGGCAAGAGCCTCCCTGCAGGTATGGGAATCTGGATAGGCGGGTCCTGAGGCAATCGAGTCCAGTGGATCACCGATGATATCGGAAAGAACAATCGAAAATACCCGTGCGGGCCTGCACTTTTCGGCAAATTTTCCACCTTTGACATCTGACAACCGTTTGCGGATGATATTGATTTCGGTAATATCTGCTCCGCAGGCCAGCAGCTGTTTGGTAATGTCCTGCAGCTCCTGAGGCGCAATGAGCGGATCTTCAAACAAGGCGCTGCCGCCGCCGGATACCAATAGAAGTACCAGGTCATCAGAGCTCAAATTATTCACCAGTGCTTCAGCTTTCCTGGTCGCAGAAAAGCTGTTTTCATCCGGTACCGGGTGACCTGCCTCAAAACACCGTACATGCGGTATATCTCCCTGTATATGTCCGTATTTTGTGATACAGATGCCTTCGCTGATCTTATCGCCAAGCACCTGCTGGGCGGCGGCGGCCATGGACCATGCGGCCTTGCCAAAGGCAACAAGTACAATTCTTCCGGAAACGTCCGGCAAATCCGCAAGAGCCCGCTTTACTGCTTCATCGGGTCTGGCATCATGCAGTGCAGTCTGAATGATCTGCATCGCCTCATCCTGAATGATCATATGAAAAACACTCCTGTTACTGTTATTTTAGTCCATTCCTGCAGATACAGAAGCGTAGATTAACATACACGAAAAAGATGTACACAAAGCGAAATCAGAGCAGACCCCGTTCCGTTAATTTCTGCTTAGTTGTCAATCAAAAGTTATCCAAGGCACTGATATAAAAGGCCGTATCACCATTTCATACCGCAATGAGGGAAAAGATCAGGGATCTTTATGCACGCATGACACAGCCTGAAGCGGGGCAGCAGCCTGTCCACAGCGCGTTGAAATCTGCGATAATTGAATCAGACAGAGTTTTTATAGGTATTCATACGGACAATAGGATGCGACAGGAAGCATCAATATGCTTTAGAAGGATGAAAATATGAGCAATATCTGCATTCAGAAAATCGGCATCACCAGACTTCATACAGACGCAATCGTAAACGCAGCCAATCACATGCTGGCGGAAGGCAGCGGAGTATGCGGAGCAGTTTTTGCGGCAGCCGGATCCAGAGAGCTGACGCAGGCCTGCAATGCGATCGGCGGCTGCAGAACAGGCAGTGCAGTTATTACTCCGGGTTTCAATCTGCCTGCAAAGTACATCATTCATGCGGTCGGTCCTGTGTATCAGGATGGCAAGCATCAGGAGCCGCAGCTGCTGTATTCAGCCTACCAGCAGTCTCTTCTCCTTGCGAAAGCAAATGGCTGTCATTCCATCGGCTTTCCGCTGATCTCTGCAGGGATTTTCGGCTATCCGAAAGAACAGGCATGGCGAAAGGCGCTGCAGGCATGTCGTGATTTCATTCTTGAGCACCCGGATTATGAGATTGAAATCATCTTTGCGGTGCTGGATGACACAATCATGGCACTGGGCCAAAAGACCTTGAAAGAGCTGAACGGAAAATAAGGAAAAAAAGCGCTGACATATGCGGAAGTGTCACTGAGCGAATCTGCACTCCATCCGCTGATTCAACTTTCTGCTGATGGGGCAGCGGAAAGCTGCTGCCACGGCTATCATACGAATGGCCTTTCTGATATTGAAGGCAACCGCATTTTTAAAACTGAGACCGCATGAACCAAGTCAACCATCTACATCTGCCTACTGAGGAAGAATAAATAATTGAAAAATGATTGCTATATTTGCTGCTAGAAGGTGAGCATAATGAATGCAAAGATACTGATTGCTGACGATGAAAGCGATATTGTTTCCATGCTTGGTAGTTTTTTTGAGAGCAAGGGTTTTAGTGTGCTGCCCGCTTTCAATGGCGCAGAAGCACTAAAGCAAGTGGAAAAGCAGCCGGATATTATTTTGCTTGACATAAATATGCCCGGAACAGACGGGTTCGAAGTTTGCAAGCGTATCCGCGATCACATATCCTGCCCGATCCTTTTTCTGACTGCTCGGATTGAAGATGCAGACAAGGTAAAAGGCTTTGCCGTTGGTGGTGATGATTATATTGTGAAGCCCTTTTCCCTCGTAGAGCTTGAAGCGCGGGTGCGCGCTCATCTGCGTCGGGAAGCGCGACATAATTTTGAAGCGCAGATCAAGTTCGCCGGCGATTTGACGATTGACTATTCAGAGCGTTGCCTGTTCTTCGACGATAAGCGTGTGGGGCTTGCCAAAAAGGAATTTGATATTGTGGAGCTGCTTTCTCAAAATCCGGGACAGGTCTTTGATAAAGAACGGATTTATGAGCGTATTTGGGGTTATGACAGCGAGGGCGACAGCAGCGTTGTGGCAGAGCATATCCGCAGGATACGGACTAAAATTGCTGCATATACCGACCACATATATGTTGAAACGGTTTGGGGGTGTGGATACAAATGGGTCAAATAGACTGCCATAGGCATAATTTATCTCTCCGAAAAAGCCTTATTCTCTATGTAATTGCCTTTGTTGTACTCGCAGTCTTTCTATCCTTAACGACTTTTTCGATCTGTGGTAGTGCTGCCGAAGGTATCAGAGCATCTTATCCCCCGTCCGGCGAAAAATATTATTTGACGAATGAGCAGGGGGAACAGTTGGGCGAGGGAGCTTACATTGGGACTGAACTTGCTCCAATGTCTAAACAGGACGAGCGCACAATCGCTATACTGGAGATGCTTCCCGTAATTGCTGCACCCATTTACTCCGCATTCTGTATTATCGCCGCTGCGCTGCTGTTTTACAGAAACAGGCTGAAAAAGCCGCTTGCGGAACTGCGGACTGCTTCTGAAAAAATAGCGAACAATGACTTGGACTTTTCAATCGACTATGACAAAAACGATGAATTGGGACAGCTTTGCGCGTCTTTTGAAATCATGCGGACAACCCTTGCGGACAATTTCTCTAAAATGTGGCGGCAAGTTGAAGAACGAAAAGCACTCAACGCCGCTTTTGCTCACGATTTGCGTACCCCTCTAACAGTACTAAAAGGCTATAACGAAATGCTGCAAGCCAGCGACAATTCCCAAACGAGGGAAACCGCCGCCACAATGGGAAAGCATATCTCTCGTATGGAAAGTTATGTGAGCAGCATGAGCAATCTTAGGTGTATGGAAGATACACAGCCGGAGTACAAGTTGATAGATTTGCAGACAGTGGCATCTTCTTTGTATGACAGCGCAAAAATCGTATGTGCGAAAAACGGAAAAAAATTAATTATACAAAATGACATACCTGTTTCGCGGTTATCCCTTGATGGGTCCTTTGTTTCACAAGTGTGTAATAACCTGATCTCTAATGCAGTTCGGTATGCCCGGACTGCGGTAACAATCTCTTTTGCCTTGCGTGACAATGGTCTGCTGCTTTCCGTATCAGATGATGGAAAGGGGTTTGACAAAAGCGGTCTGCAAAAAGCTACCAGCCCATATTACACAGAGGAAAGCAACCATTCCGAGCATTTTGGACTTGGGCTATATATTTGCAAGCTGCTTTGTGAACACCACAACGGCTATTTGAAGATCGAAAATACTACAACCGGAGCAAAGGTATCCGCCTACTTCAAATCTCCTGCCTTGTAGATAAAAAGTAGATATTTCCCCTCTATACTCCCCATGAAAACACATGGAGAGTATTTTTGGCTCCCTATGGAGAAAGGGGAATTTTTATGGAATTAAAAACAATCGGGCTGACAAAAAAGTTCGGTTCCAAAACCGCCGTGGACGATTTGAATATTACCTTAACAAATGGAGTCTACGGCTTACTGGGCGCAAATGGCGCAGGGAAAACAACGCTTATGCGTCTGCTCTGCAATATCCAAAATCCTACTTCCGGGAAAATTCTGCTGAACGGAAAAAACATTGTTGGGCTTGGTGAACGCTATCGCAATCTTTTGGGTTACTTGCCCCAGCACTTCGGATATTACCCGGATTTTTCAGCGTTTGACTTTCTGCTCTATGTTTCTGCCCTAAAAGGGTTAGATGAGAAGGCGGCGTGGAAGAAGTCAAAGGAGCTGCTGGAAGCAGTAGACTTATCGAGGGAAAGTGACCATAAAATCAAAACCTTTTCCGGGGGCATGAAACAGCGTTTAGGGATTGCACAAGCCATGCTCAATGACCCCCGCATTTTGATTTTGGATGAGCCGACAGCGGGACTTGACCCAAAAGAGCGCGTCCGTTTCCGCAATTTGATCAGCGCCTTTTCCAAAGACCGCATTGTAATTCTGTCTACGCATATTGTTTCCGATGTGGAGTTTATTGCAGAGGAAATCATTATGATGAAATCCGGTCAGATCATTCATTTTGGAAATCCGCAGGAGATTACTTCTGAAATCGACGGTCAAGTATGGGAATGTACGGTTCCGACTGCCTATGCGGAAAAATACGTGGCTGCCTACAATACAAGCAATCTGCGTAACATCAGCGGAAATCAGACAATCTTACGGGTTATTGGAGATCGTCCGCCTATGGAAAATGTGGTAAGGGTGCAGCCTACTTTGGAAGATTTGTATCTGTTCTATTTCAAAGGGGGTTGTGAAGAATGAAAAAACTAATTCTTTTTGAACTGCGAAAAATATTTTCAAAGCGTTTATCTTTGATTGTTCTGGTTGGAATACTTCTGTTTTCTGTCTTGATTTCCTTTTCTACCTATCAAAACAAATTTGCTTTTGACGGTGTAAGTGCGGAAGGTTCAGGTAAAACTGCAGTAGAAATCGACAAGGAAATTGCCGCGAAATACGAGGGAATATTGACCGACGAAAAAGTACAGCAAATGATGAATGACTTTGCGCCGACCCATGATCTGCATGGTCTCAACGCGATGTACCTGTATCAAAACGCTACACAATCCGCCGCCTTTTCCCGATTTTCTGATAAAGAGGGAAATTGGAACGGATTAAGTGTTTCGGATGTGTTCGGTAATGAAGAAATCAAAATTGGCTATGTAGATGGTTGGCTTTCAACAAGTAAAAACATGGTGCGGGTTTTTATCGTGCTTGCTCTTGCGGTTATCATCATGCTTGCTCCGGTTTTCTCCGGCGAGTATGAAGGCGTTGACAATATCATATTGACAAGCAAATATGGCAAAACCAAATGCGCTACTGCAAAGGTGGCAGCAAGTATTCTTACCGCCATTCTCACTACCGCGCTGGTTGCGACTTTTAACTTGCTTCTTGCTCTTATCTTTTATGGAACGGAAGGACTGGATTGCAGTATTCTATTTGCCCCCAGTGACTATGTGGAAGCGTTTATCCCTTTTAATATCACCTGCGGTACGCTGCTCAAATATCAAATTCTGTTGGCGTTTACCTGTACGCTTAGCGTTACTGGAATTACATTGTTCCTATCTGCAATCAGTAAAAATCAGATTGTAGCTTTGGTTGCGGCGATGGCAATTTTTCTTTTTCCCGTTTTGCTGCCGATCACCGAAGTAAATCCATTGTTCCGATTGGTTGGACTTCTTCCAATCTATCATGTACTGGCCATTTCGCTTCTGTCAGTGGAGCAAATGAACAACGGTATGCTGTATGCGATATGGGCCATCCCGGCAGCACTGCTCTTTTTGGGAGTCGGCACCGTTTTCTCCTGCTGCGTATTTGCAAAGCACCAGGTTTCATAAGTTTTTGATACCAAATCGCTGACACTAGATTTGTATGAAATCAGTTTTCTCGTTCGCACGCAGATTGTAGGTAAAAGAATGTTACAAACAGAAACCATCTAATCTAAAAACTTCTTGTATTTCAATACATATAAAAGACCATCGGCGCTGATGGTCTTTTGTTCTGTTTTATAAACTGTCGCTTTGACTCTGAACTGTGCTGT
>Ga0256404_1008799_pt1 | contig 14888 bp, 10 predicted proteins | sample RumenRJG_01DNA_FD_185990 | JGI IMG/M metagenome (GOLD analysis project Ga0256404, IMG submission 185990) | Bovine rumen microbial communities from Lethbridge, Alberta, Canada - RJG_01 | ecosystem: Host-associated > Mammals > Digestive system > Stomach > Rumen | place: Canada: Alberta | collected...
GCCGCCAATAGCCTCGATATTTCGCATGACTTCGCGCTCCGACTCATAGTCGAGCGCGCTCGTCGCTTCATCAAAAATGAGGATGCGCGGATTCGTCAGCAGCGCCCGCGCAATCGCGATGCGCTGCCGCTGCCCGCCAGAAAGTCCTGCGCCACGCTCGCCGACGCGCGTGTCATATCCTTCGTCGAGCTCGAGGATGAAATCATGGGCGCCCGCAAGCTGCGCGGCCCGCATGACCTCGGCCATCGATGCGGCCGGACGGCCTGCCGCGATGTTGTCGCGGATGCTGCCATCAAAGAGATAATTGTCCTGCATGACAAATCCCATCTGCTTGCGAATCCACGGATATTCGAGCCCCCGCAGATCCTTTCCATCGATCTTGATGCTGCCCGCATCCTGGAGATAGATCTTCTCGATGAGCGCTGCGAGCGTCGACTTGCCCGAACCTGACCGACCGACAATGCCGACCTTTTCCCCAGCCTGAATGGAAAACGTGACATGCTCGAGCGCCGGTGGCAGATCGAGACGATAGCGGAACGTCAGATCCTCGACTTCGATGCTGCCCTTCATCGCCGGCTGCGGATGCGTCGGCACGAGCACCGGCTCCACACTCGCATGGAGGATGTCTCCGAGCGCGGAAAGTGCAAATACGGTCTGCTGAATCTGCGGCCAGAGCGTGAAAATGCGCACCATCGGGCCCACTGCCTGCGTTGCGAGCATCTGGAACGCGATGAGCTGGCCGAGCGTGAACTGGTTGTCCATGACCATGTAGCCGCCGAACCAGAGGATGCCGAGCGTCGAAAGCACATTGAGCGTCGCATTGCCTGCATTCATCACGAGCGTAAGCGACTGCATATGGAAATTCTTGCCGACATAGCGCGCAAGCGACGTCTCCCACCGCCTGAGGAACTGTGGCTCGATCGCGAGAGCCTTGACCGTCGCCATGCCCGTCACCGCCTCGATGAGGAACGAACGCTGCGCCGAAAGAGCACCGAACGCCTCCTGCATCTTCTTGCGATAGATGGGCATGAACCAGAACGCCTGGATGGCAAAGAGCGGAACGATGACAATGGCAATCGCTGTGAGCTTCACGCTGTAGTAGAGCATGAACACGACAAAGATGACAGAGAACAATGCATCGAGAATTGTCGTCAGCGTCGTGCCGGTCAGGAATTCGCGGATGCCCGTCATCATGTTGACGCGCAGCATCGTATCGCCGACGCGCCGGTGCTCGTAATACGGCACCGGCAGGCTCAAAAGATGGCGGAACAGCCGCGTGCCGAGAATCGCGTCGAGCTTCGTCGTCGTGAAATTCAAGAGGTACGTGCGCACGAACATCAGCACGCTCTGCACGAGGATCAGCGCCACCATCGCGATGCCGAGCACCGTCAGCGTCGAGAGGCCGTCATTGCCGATAACCTTGTCGATGATGACCTGCGTGAAGAGCGGCATCATGATGCCCATCGCCTGGAGGAAGAACGACGCCCCGAGCACCTCGCCGAGCGGGCGCTTGTAGTGCAGGATGACATCATAGAACCAGTCGAGGTTGTACTTGCGTCGGATAGCCGCCCACGTGAGCCGCGGCTCGATCGTATAGATGCGTCCCGTCCAGACCTCGCGGAACTTCGCGGCCGGCATCGCGACCGGATGATCGCGCTCCGTATCGAGGAAGAAGACAAGCTCGTCCGTATGGACGCCGAGAGCCACATACTGCCCATTCTTCAACTGGACGACGGATGGCACCGTCACGCCGCGCAATTCGTCAAACGTCATCGTATGCAGGATGGCTCGGAACTTGTACGTGCGCAACACATGGCTGGCAACATCCTCCGACATCGCGCTGTCGCGTGCCTCGGGGAAACGGCGCACCATCTCGTCGCCATCGACCTGCGTGCCGCTGCGCTGGTGCATTGCGATTGCGAACGACCGCAGCGCGCTATAGCCCGGCGTCTTTGGCTTTTCTGCCGTATCTGTCATGGAAAAACTCCTTTGTTTCAATCACATCCTATACATTATCGCAAAAACAGCGGAAAAACACAAGGAGAAAAGAAAAAAAGCACGGCCTCCCGCGTCCGGGAGGCCGTGCCTGATGCCTAGCGCATGCTAGGCGGAGATATTACAAGTTGAAATTACTCAGCCGCAACGAGCTTCTTCTCTGTCGTGCTGTACGTCATCGTCCCATCGGTGAGCGTGAACGTATTCGTCGAGCTGCCCGAACGGAAGCTGTTGATCGTCAGCGTGGAGCTGTCCGTCAGCGTGAGAACCAGCGCCGTGCCGGAAACCGTTGCCGACTGGATGTCGGCGGAGCTGACATTGTAGAGATAGACGCTGTCTGCTGCCTTGGAGCTCGTAATCGTGTCATTGCCGCAGCCGAGACCAAACTCGAACGTCGTCGTACCGCTCGTGTTACCCGTCAGGACATCGTTGCCCGAAGAGCCGAAGCCGCCGAAGATGGAAGAGCTGCCCGTGCCGGCCAGAATCGTGTCGTTCTCGTTCGTAGCACCCCAGATCAGGAGGTCGCCGGAAGCCTTCGAAGCATCGACCTTCTCGACGCTCGTGTAAGTCGTACCCTTCCACGTACCGCCGAGCTGAATCTCATGATTATCCACATCCGTCAGCGTCAGCGTATCGGTCTTGCTGCCGCCGATGTACCACTTAACATTCTCACCATACGTGAACGTGTTGACCGTTGCCGTCATGCCGATCTTCGCCGTGAACTGGTTACCCTTGCCCCACGTCGAGAGCGTGTACTCCATGTTCGCAGCATCCGTGTCGGCATTCTGCACCGTCAGCGAATCTTTGCCAATAGCCATATGGAGGCCGCTGTTGTCCTTCGTGAAGCGCTCCGAATCCTGGAGGAGGATGATCTGGTCATCGCCAGACGCGTTATAGTTCGCAATCGTGTCCTTGCCATAGCCGGAGCCGAAGAAGAACGTATCGTTGCCCGCGCCGCCTGCGAGGCTGTCATTGCCTGCGCCAACGCCGAAGATCGTGGAGTTGCCCTTGCCTGCTGCGATCGTCGTCGCCGTGTCCGCACCAATGAGGACATCGTCGCCATCGCTGTTCGTCGCATCAATCTTGTTGATGTTCACGTACGTGTGCGTGTCATCGAAGTGGTGATGGCTCGAGAGATCGATGACGCTGTTGCCAACGCCTGCACCGACGGAAACAGCGACATTGTCGCCGACGCCATAGAGGACGGAAGCATTCTCGTCGATAACAGCGGCCTTGTCCGATGCGATAACTTCATAGTTCGTCGTCGTTCCAGCAGCATTGACCTTCAGGTCAACCACATCGCCCGTCACATCCGTGAACTCCGCGCTTGCACCCTTGATGGAAGCCTTGAGCGCAGAGCCCATGCCGCCGAACGTGAAGCCGAGTTTCGATGCGTCGTCAACATAGAACGTGAGAGCATCGTCTGTGAAGCCCGTGAGGCCCTTGGCACCATTGACCGTGTCATCGCCGCCGCTCGTGGAGAGCGCAACCGTGACGCCCGTCGAGTTGGCTGCGATGGAGATGGAGTCATTACCGCGACCGCCATTGACCGTGTCGTTCGAGCCAACGATAATGGAGTCATTGCCGCGGCCGCCGATGACGGAGTCACCCGTCGTGTCGTTGAGGTCTGCTTCGACATAGAACGGATTGGCTTCGCTCGAGAGGTTGATTGTCGAAGCCGTATCACTCACCCATGCATAGCGCAGAGTATTATCCGAATCCGTCTTCGAGAGCCTTGCCTTGTAGTAGCCATCCGTCGGAGCAATCGTCGCCGTTGCGCCACTGACGCTGATGAGGCCCGTCGTGTCAAATGCAACATTCGCTGCCCCTGCGCCCGTGGAATCAGCGCCCACGCCATTGCCCATGATCAGGACATCCGTGCCGTACGTGTAGTCCTGGAGCGAAACGCCCATCGCGCCGCCGATGGAGACCGTATCGCGGCCATCGCCGAGCGTAATCGACGCATCATTGCCTGCGACGATGACACTATCATTGCCTGCACCAGCATCGATGACGGCACTTGCGCCCTGGACGGAGATGACATCATTGCCAGCGCCGCCAGAAGCCGTCACGCTCGCGCCGCCGATGGAGACCGTGTCAGCGCCGTCACCAGCCGTGATGTTGGCATAATTGCCAGCCACTACGATGCTGTCGTTGCCAGCACCGCCATCGACCGTGACATAAGTGCCACCGACCGAAACCGTATCATTGCCGTCGCCCGCCGACACCGTCAGGCTGTCGCCCGCGACGCTAGCAAAGTCATTGCCGCCGCCAAGGTCGATCAAGCCGCTCGTAACGTTAGCATAGACGGAATCATTGCCGTCGCCGCCATAGACCGTGCTGCTCTTGCCGTCCACAACGATACTGTCGGCACCTGCGCCACCTTCGACGTATGCTTTTTCACCGCTAATCGAGACGACATCGTCGCCCGCGCCAGCATAAACCGTGACCTGCTTGCCGCTGATCGAGATGCTGTCATTGCCAGCACCCGCATCGACATATGCCTTGTCTGCATTCTCTGCGCTCACAACGCTGTCTGCGCCATTGCCGAGCTGGAGGTAGACATTCGCGCCGCCGATGGAGACCGTGTCATCCCCCGTCGTGCCGTAGACTGCACTGCCAGCCTTGATGCTCGCCGCTTTTGCGCTGCCGCCGAGCGTAATCGTCCAGCCGCCCGCCTCATCAACGATGCCCGTCTGGTCTGCGAGATTCGTCATCGTCAGCGTCTTTGCCGATGCATCCACCGTGCCTGCCGTCTGCCAGCCAGACTCCAAGCCTTCCTTGACCTCTGTGCCGCTGACCGTGAAATAACCAGACGTCATTCCGCTGGCCGAAATGGTAACCTGTTTCGATACTGCCATAAATACAACCTCCTAAATTCTGTACACGCGGAGGGGCTGCCCCCGCGATCGCCTGTACCTGACTACCCTGAGAGAATTTGGTAGAGAGGAAAAGATGAACTTTTACCCATATCCTACCATAGGGGCAGGAAAAAGTAAAGATTTTTTGTTGGAAGCTGGGAAAAAAGGGCATGAAAAAGCCCCTCCCATGCGGGCGATTCGCATGGGAGGGGCGCAGAGGTTGTCAAGTGTCGAGCAGGTGGCTGCCTTGCCGCCCGCAACAAATACTTTCTTGTAGCATATCACAATGAAGGAGGATTTGCAAGGGAGGATTTCATCAATTCCGCCTCTGCCGCAACCAGTCGTCGATTTCCCGCGCCAGTGCCGCATTATGCGCATCGACATTTTCCTTTGTCACATAGGTGCCGAACCATGCAGGGATGTCTTCACCATCTTGGAACATGCGACGGAGCATCATCGATCCGACGAAAGGCCGGTAGTGGAGATTGTCATAAAAATTGTCACTATCTGTCGTGATGGGATTGAGCCCCTCGAAATCATAAAACGGCGTCATCCCCGTAACACGGCGGCGAAATTCGGCCGTCTTTTCTGCATCGCCATCGAGATAGCCATACTTGAAAATAGGATTGTAGAAGACAATGACTTCGATGTCGTTGTCCCTTGCGATGCGCAAAATCTCACGCAGGGCTGCGAGTGCATCCTCCATGTGGTCTCCATGATCGGTCACAACTTTATAAAAACGCTGATCACGGTGGTGAAGCCCCGGGGTTTGTTCGACTTCCTCATCCTGCCAAGGCGAGAGAACGCAGCCGGTGCCTTCGATATCATAGATGCGGCTGCCCGCATTGAAGAGGCTTTCCTCTGTGCGCGGCCGCAGCGGGATGCGGAAGAGATACTTCATGTCCGTGACGAGATCCTGGCCATCACGATAGGGCATAGCGGTATAGTGCCGATCATGCGCGTGCGGATCCATGCAAAACGAAATATCGTCGAGACCGAGCAAGAGCTTTCTGACTTTGACATCATGCCGCAGAAGGGTCTTGAGATTTGCGAGCCATTCCTGCGGCAGACTGGCTTCGTTGCCATAGAGATTGTACCAGCGCAGGCCGTCACCGATTTCTTCCGGATGAATGCGGCCAACGCGTGACGAACCCATGACAAAGGCATCATAGCGGTCGGGATGTGCAAGAATCCAGCGCATCTTGACAATCTGGAGCGAAGGGTCGTAGCGGACTTTCGAAAAATCGCGGTCAAAGAGCCCGGAAATGTCATGATGATAGTTATAAATGGCGAATGGCGTGATGCATGCGAGTGTGAGAAGGATGATGGAAAAGAATGATCTCATATGACAAGCCTCCTTCTCAGAACTGGAAATACAGGAACGTCGTGAATGCCTCCAGATGCAGGATGACCCAAGCCAGCACAAGCGCGGCCGTCACGATAACCGGCCGCGTCACGTCTAGTTTCTTTACAATATCCTGCGATGCGGGCGCAAAAATCACGAGCAGCACGGCAACCACAAATGGAATCAGCGGGAATGTCGCATGGGGTGAAGAAGCGCGAAGGACATCATCGAGAGACAGGATTGTGCCGAAATCAAGATCCGCCAAATAGCCGCCTGCCAGGGCATAGAGCATCTGCACGGCCTCCTTCATCCCAGGAGCGCGGAAGATGGTCATCGTGACGAGAAGGAACACGAGCAGCAAGACATGTGCAAGAACCGGATGCATGGGAAGATGATAGTGCTTCCAGATATGATTCAGCGTGATGCCGATGGTATGGAGCATCGCAAAGGCGATGAACGTCCACCCCGCGCCATGCCAAATGCCGACGACGAATAGCGTGACAGCCGAAGCAAAGACCATGTGCGCGAACGTCGGCGTACGAAGCTTCTTCATGAGCGGCTGGTAAACGAGGACAGTAATGGCGTTCGTCAGCGAGATGTGCCAGCGTTGCCAGAAGTTGATGAGGTTCGTCGCACGATACGGAGATTTGAAGTTGAACGGAATCTGGAGATTCAGCATGCGCGCGAGGCCGACGGCCATATCGCTATAGCCCGAAAAATCGAAATAGAGCTGGAGCATATAGCAGATAGATGCAATCCAGGCCGCGGAAAGGCGCACGCCCTCGGGATGCGCGAAGACAGGATCGACGATAGGAAGGAACGCATCGGCAATGACGACTTTTTTCGCAAGGCCAATGATGAAAAGCAGGAAGCCGCGTGTCATGTTGTCCCAATTGACGCGACGGCAGCTCTCGTCACGAAATTGCGCCATCATCTGACGGTGGTAAAGAATCGGACCAGCAAGCAAATGTGGGAAGAACGAGACAAAGAGCGCATAGTCGAGCGGGTCATGATCTCGTACGGTACCCAGGTAGCAGTCAAGCAGATAGAGGAGCTGCGTGATCGTGAAGAACGAAATGCCAAGTGGCAGGATGATGCGCAGCACGGGGACATCAAATCCTGCACGAGCGAGGTTCCGCAAAAAGAAGCCAAGATACTTGTAATAGCAAAGCAGGCCAAGATTGCACGCAACACCGCTCCAGAACCAGAGACGTCTCCACCCCGTCCGTCCATGTGCACGGCACCGCAGGATGCACCAGGACACGATGTAGTTCATCCCGATGCTCCCAAGCAGCAGCGGCAGAAAGTCCAGGCTCCAATACCCATAGAAAAAAAGGCTTGCCAGCACAAGCCAGAGATTCGCAAGCCTGCTATACGCTGTGCGACCGAGGCTGAAATAGCCAAGCAGTACGACGGGCAGGTAGAGAAAAACAAATTCATAGGAGTTGAAAAGCACAGGAATCTCCTTTTCCATCCATAGGGAGCGTCAACGATTTTCATACACGCTGCGAAAAAACGGGATACGGCGGACGAAACAGATAAGATTTTGCCTTGTTCCCGATTCATTCTAACATTTGGAGGCAGGCGTGGCAAGACGCCTGTCTGTTCATACTAGCCGCACGCCGTGCCGCCGCAGTGCGATGTACATGGTGATGGTCACGAAGCTCTCGACGCAGACGACGGTGATGGCCATGCCGACTTCCTGCCAGGCCCAGACGAGGGGGAAGACGAGCAGGAAGTTGACGGCGGCCGAGGCCATGAGGATGCGGCTGAAGGGGCGCTGCATGCCGAAGGCGACCATCGTCTGGATGCCGAAGATGTTCGACAGGCCGATGATGAACGGCAGGAAGCTGATGATGCGCAACACGCGGATTGAGGCGTCGTAGGCGTCGCCCATGATGAGCCGCGTGACAGGCGCCGCAAAGACACAGACGAGCACGGAAAGCAGCAGCGATATCCCGCCGATGACCTTGACAGCCTTGCGCAGGAAACGAATGGCGCCGTCCCGCGCGTCCTTGACCATCGCCGAGACATGCGGGAAGATGGCGTTCGAGATGGGCATCAGGAGGCCTTTGACGGCTTCGATGAGCTTCGAGGCCGCCGCGTAGTAACCGACGCAGGTCTCGTTCGTGAGAAGCCCAAGGATAAAGACATTGCTGTTCGTGTAGAGGTTGATGAAGAGCGTCGAGAGGAAGATGTCCCAGCCATCGCGCAGCTTCTCCCGGATGGCGGCAAGCGTCGGCCGCCGGAAGAAGTGCGGCTGCCGACGCGCAATCATCGCGAGTGAGAGAACGCCCGCGACGAACGGCGTGACGGAGAGGAAGACGGCAGCCGCGTAGACATCTCCAGCCTCGCGCACGAACGCGAAGATGCCGATGACGGAGCATGTGCGCGCGACGATGTTGAAGATCGTGATGAAGCGCATCTGCTGGATGCCCTGGAAGTACCAGATGGGGAAGAGCGCGCCGCCGACGAGCGCGGGCAGGCAGGCAAACACGAGCAGGGCGTCGATATGATTGCGGAAGATTGCGAGTCCCGCAAGAATCACAACGGTCGCGCCGAAAAGCAGCAGGCATTTCGCGCCGAGGATGGCGGCGAAGTCCTGCGGGATGGCGGCGGGCTCGTCTTTTGCGATGTCGCGCGGGGCCGTGAGGTTGAAGCCGTAATCGACGACGAGGTTGCCGTAGTTCATGATGGTCTGGCAAAAGACAATGCTGCCGTAGCCCGCGGGCCCGAGAACGCGCAGGAGGTACGGCAGCGTGACGAACGTGACGATGTATTCCGCGCCCTTCAGGATGAAGAGCGAGACGATGTTGGCCGAAAGCTGCCGCGTTCCCTTCTTCATGAGGTCTCCCCCGCGCCACGCCCGAGCGACGTCTTCTTTGCATGACGCATCAAAAGCTCATAGAGCGCAAACAAGAGAACGAGATCGTAGAGCGTCGTCGTGTTGAAGACTTCCATGAGCAGGCGGTCATCCATCGGAAACCAGAAGAGGGGATACGCAAACAATGCGTAAACCATGAGCGCATAAGGCTGGAGGCGCGCATGGCGAATCTGCTGGTAGGCGAGTGTGTATCCCACACTGATGAGGAACATCATAAGGAGCATCCCGACAATGCCGAAGTCCCAAGTATAGCGCCAGAGGACCGTGTAAACATTCGTATCAATCCCGTCAAACGTCGTGAACGGCATAAAGTTCTGTACCATTGGCAACGGAAGGCCGATGCTCGCAAGGATGCGATAAGCCGCCCCGAGCGTATGGCTGCCGATGAGACCGTCTTCCAGCACAGGATACGTGACAATCTCCCCGAACGCCGGCAGGGAGAGCCCAGCATAATGCGTGATGATCTGGAGGTAGGAACGATCGACAGCAGCGCTTGTTTTGCCCGTAATAAGCCCCATGAGGTAGAAGAGCAGAAAGAATGCCGCACCGGCAAGGACAGCATAGCCAACGGCACGACGGCATGCGGTAGCATCATACCCATATTTTTTCAGATAGAGCACCGTCGCAACGACAAAGGCGTAAATGACGAAGCAGAGCATTGTCATGCGGCCAGTCGAGAGAATCAGGAATGGGAAATAGCAGAAAACTGGAGGCAGGGCCGCAAGGAAGCGCCAGCGCCATCCCCCTAGGATAACGTCATGGAGGAAGATGTAAAGATAGGCTGTTGCAATCATCTGAGCCGCGATGGCACGATAATTCATCCAGCGATTGAATACCATGCCTTCATCTGCCTCGATGGTATCACGTACAACGCGGATCATGCCGGAGTACCCCTCAGTATTGCCGAGCGACAAAGAAAGATCATACATGGCCTGCGTGCTAAAGTATGCCATGACGATCATACATGCACAAAAGCTACACATCAGCGGCCATGATATCTCATAGAGTTCACACGCATGCCCCGTGACGGTCTCTTCTCTCTGGTTACTCATATGATACGTCCAAAGACCAGACGCAACAAAGACAACGATGGCCGCAACAATGATGCACCATCCTTCAAACGTCATCTCATAATTCCACCAATGCGCACCAAGGACGGCAAAGAAGGCGCTGATTGCCATGACAGCCGAACCGATGACGGCAGGCTGCAAAAAATCCATGTGCGAAGCCACGAGTGCAATGGCACACAGAAGGACAAGCGCCACAAAGAGGAGAAAGAGCAAGCTGACATCAGGCATGGCGCTTCCTCACAGCAAGGACAAAGACGATGAAGATGCCGACAAGAGCACCAAGCACGAAACCGACAATGGCATATTTCCCCAAGAGCGGTTTGCGAGCAACGGCAACTTCTTGCGGCAGAAGTTCGACGGGTTCCTGCAACTCGAATGTCACAGACGGATCGAACCGCTGCAACTGCTTTTCATTGAACCGAATGTAGGCTTCGAGAATCTTCCTGCCATTTTCCCGCGCATAATCCGCATCCTTCCATTCGTTCGGACCGACATAAGCTGCTGCAAGAAAGATACCTGGCGATACGTCGCGGGTAAGGATGTGCTTCTGAAGCCACTTGGATTTCTCTTCATCATCCATGCCGTTCCATCCCGGCTGGAACTTCGTATAGTCGAAGACTTGCTCGGATTGGTGAATAAACGCAATCAACGTCCCATAAGAGTTGAACATCTCTCCATAGTGCACGGCAGCGGGCTGCGCACCGGCCTGCCGGATGAAGACCTGCTGCTCGACATAAAGCGTGGTGCTTTTTGCCACGGGCTCTTTCGCGAGCATTTTCTCTCCCGTAAGTGCCGCTGCTGCCAGGACGGCGATCAGCAACACGAACTTCCATCGGTTCCGCAGTTCTGTAAGAAATACCTGCATCAATGTGATTCCCTCTTTCTTTCCCCATTCTTCTTCATTTCGCCAACCACGGGAGCACCCCCACATCGGCCAGCATGGCATGGATGGATTTCCGCAGCCAGGAAGCTGGCGGATGGTCTTCGACAAAGACGAGCGGCAATTCGCGCACACGCAGATGATGAGTCAGTACAAAGACAGACATCAATCGCTCGGACAGGAAGCCAAAGACGCGCGCCTGATAAGGATCTTTGCTGACAGTGATGCGCTCCGCAACGTCGTCGAGGATGTCAAAGAGCCATTCCGCATACGCGCAGAAGACATCACGCCGCGCCACGAACATATTGTAGCTGTACTCCTGATGCCCCTGCATGACGCGCCGAAACGCTTCCCGCTCCTTTGGGTGATGTGCGAGGAAGACCTGTTCCATGACGTCGAAATCTTCGCCGCGATGGAACTTCCGATACTGCCCGGCAATCCCCTCGTTGAAATACTGCTTGCGCGGCAGAAGGATGTCACAGTCATCAAGAAGCGCAGGAACGTCCTCTGTCCGGAGCATAACCGAAAGGCGCGGATCATTCGCTGCCATCCGATAATGATCGAGGAAGGGATTGCGGCAGGGCGCAAAGGAGAAGAAACGACGATAATGCACGAGCCCCAAGATGTCATCCTGCGCGTGATGCGCAATCCACCAGAGCGCTGTGAGCTCGCAGTAGTTCCGATTCTTCTGTGAGATGTTCTCTCCTTCGTTATCCCACGCACCAGCCTGCGGCAAATGGTCATGTAGGGCAGCGCCGACCTGGATAACGGTGTATCCTGCTGGCAAGACGGGCCACTCCGGCTTATGCGCCGCTACAAAGAGATTGGTCTTCATACCCCTTCTCCTTCCAGTGATGCCCCTTCCAACGACGCATAAAATTTCTCGACACGCTTTGCCTCGTTGCGGATATCATAACCTGCCGCCCGCAGATCGGCCGCACCGTCATGGCGAGCATCGCCACGATGACGAAGGATGGCCTCTGCCCATGCGACAGGACCGTGGCTCAGCGGCTGCGGGTCATACGTGCGCGAGACGCGCGTCTCTTCGGAGAGCGCGTCAGAGCAGACGATTGGGAGTCCAGCCGCCTGCGCCTCGATGGCCGAGATGCAGAGCCCCTCGAAATGAGATGGCAGCACGAAGACGTCAAACGCCTGGTAGAGCGCGTCGGTGTCTGGCCGCATGCCGAGAAAACGGACGTTTTCCCCGATGCCATAGGCCGCGATTTTCGCTTTTGCTTCTTCATAGTATTTCGGATCGCCGAAAACGCCGCCGACGAGCAGCAGCAAGGCCTCTGGGCAGCGCTTCACGACTTCGGCAAACGTGTCGATGAGGAAGGCATGGTTTTTCTGGTAGGAGAACCGCGCGACATTGCCGAGGACAAAATGACCGTCAAGGCCGAGTTCTTCACGCTTCGCCGCACGAACCTCGGGCTGGTAATGGAATCGTGCAAGGTCGATGGCGTTATGAATGACGGTGAAGGGCTCTTTGCCGAACATCCACTGCCCCGCCAGCTCACCACAGGCCCAATGATGCGTGACACAGTGATGGGCAATCCATGTATTCATGTGCTCCATCATGCGGCGCGGCAGGGAACTCGGCACGCCGTTCTCCGAGTTGTGCGAGTGGAGAATACGGCAGGGAATGCCGCAGAACTTCGCCACGAGCAACGGGAAGATATAGTCCATCGAGCAGGTGTTGAGCACGACGGCCCGATATTCCCTGCGGTGTTGCCAGAGGAGCGCGGCCACCTCCCGATAATGGCGAAGCGGCGCATAACGGCGCTGCACAACACGGTAGATGCAACTGCCTTCTGCACGGACTTCATCGGCAAAGACCATCTCATCTCCGTCTTTTTCAGGGAAATAAAGGAAGTCATACTGGACGCGGGCGTGATCCATCTGGCGGTATTGCGCCATGAGATACGTCTCCATGCCGCCGATGTTCGCGGACATGCCAAGCTGCAAGATACGAATCATGATATGATATTTCCTTTCGTCTGCATTCAGGGCAGTAATGCATCCTGCGGAACATCGCGCGGGATAAGAATGGAACGGAGGCCGGCCCTCCGCGCGCCGAAATAGTCGGCGCGCAAGGAGTCGCCGATATGGACGATGTCCCCAGGGACGATTCCTGTCTCGCGGAGCACAATGCGGAAGAGGTTTCCCGTCCCTTTCTGCCTGCCATAAGTCGAAGAGACAAAAAGTCGTTCGACGCGGATGTCTGCACGGGCGAGTAGCTCTGCCACGAATTCCTGCGGCAGGTACATATCCGAAACGGCGAGGATACGAGCATGGCGCGTTTCGCAAACACGAAGCACGGGCGCAAGCCATGCATTGGGACGGCTCAATGTACGTTCCATCTCGATTTCCACCTGCGCGAGTTCCCTCTTCTCCTCAGGCATGCACGCATAGATATCTGCAAATGTGATTTCTTCCGTCCCGTTCTTTGCCGCCGCCTTCCGCGCCATGCGCTCGGCTGCGATTCTCTGCTCCGCGAAAGTAGCATCTCCTATTTCTGCTCCCACCCGGCGAAAGACATCATGTGGACGCGGTACCGCTCGCTTCAGAAGCGTGTCAAAGACATCAAAAGAGATGCAGGGGACATCCGTAATACGCTGCAGGATGGCCGCTGGCAAAGAAATTTCGAGCGACCGACGGAAGAGCTGTTTCAGACAATCAAGTGACATAGGTTTTCTCCGATTTCACCGCAGCGTTCCATGCCGCTTGCGATTAGCGTCAATGCGCTTCTGCACTCCCTTCGCATGATGCATGAGGTACCAGGTCGCGATACGGTAACAAAAAAAGAAAGCTGGTAAGAAACAGTACACCCACGACCAGACATGCAACACAGCAAGCGCGATGGCAAGAATGTTCGTCGCAACATAATAGCGGATGCGGAAGGCATCGACATCTTTGATTGCATCAAATCCAGGAATGAGCGATTTCTTCGATGCGTACTCGAGCGTGCGTACGCCGATGATGGCGAGAAAGACGTCTGCCCATGCGACGAAGAGATCCTGCGGCGCAAGGAAGAGCGCCATCGGAATGAGATACTTGCCGCTCACATCACCAGGCATCGTGAGAAGGTTGATTCTGCCACGATAGAAATTGTGGATGCTGTAGACGGCCATGAGGCCGAGCACGCAGCAGAGATAAACCGTCATATGCTCTAGGTGGCGGCTGACAAGCCACCAGCTGCCGAAGACGCCAAGCAAGACGCGCAGGGTCAGCAAATTCTCCATATGGCGCGGCATCGCATCCCAGTACGCCGCATCGATGCGGATGGTCGGATTCTGTTCATAGCGCACACAGAGGATTTCGTTGAAGATATAGCCACACTCGTAAAAGCAGAACATCACAAAGAACGCGACAAGATATTCCGGGATGACAGCAAGGTTCCATCCGCTCGACGCAAAGACGAGAAAAAAGCTTGGAAAGGCGTCAATCAAGAAGAACGAGATGACATTCATCGGACTCGGATACCGCGTCGTGAACGTCCAGCAGAGCGGAAGATAGTATTTCCACCACATCTTCAAACTTCAATACGCCCCTTTCCTCGCGAGCACAACGGTGACCGTCTTGATGAGATAGATGATATCAATCCAGACTGACCAATTGCGGACGTACCAGGTGTCCATCTGAACACGCTCCTCATACGTCGTATCGCTGCGGCCGTTCACCTGCCACATGCCGGTGATGCCCGGCGGGACGAGGCAGAAGTCGGCGAAGTACTCGCCGTATTTCGGAATCTCGGCCGCGATGATCGGACGCGGGCCGACGAGGCTCATGTCGCCCTTGATGACATTGAAGACCTGCGGCAGCTCGTCAAGGCTCGTCTTTCGGAGGAATGCGC
>Ga0256404_1008801_pt1 | contig 14886 bp, 12 predicted proteins | sample RumenRJG_01DNA_FD_185990 | JGI IMG/M metagenome (GOLD analysis project Ga0256404, IMG submission 185990) | Bovine rumen microbial communities from Lethbridge, Alberta, Canada - RJG_01 | ecosystem: Host-associated > Mammals > Digestive system > Stomach > Rumen | place: Canada: Alberta | collected...
AAATCAAAACCAGCATATTTTATAAAGGGAAAAATCATGAAGCTTATATTTCCCATGTCAAAGTTCAAATCACTGCCTCCAGAAAAGATATTTATCTGGTGCTGGTTTACGGCATTACAGAACATCCCTTTTATATTACCTTATGCATGGCATTTCTGGCACATATGTCTATGAAAGAAGAAACAAATGCACTAAAGGTTTCAATCATAAAATCTGCAGATCCTATAAAGGAAAAAGTATATTTCTGCTATTATCGACTAGCAAAAGGCATTCTTAGCATACTGTCGTATGCAAAAGAAGGTGTCAGGCTCTGGTTCAGGACAAAACGCCCGGCGTACCGTCAACTTTGTCTTAAGCTGGTCGTTTAAATAGATAAAATAATGTCTCTTCTAAAGCTCGGTTACAGCGGAGCTTATTAAAGTACCTCTAATCTTGATAATGCCATTCTTGATTCTTAAAAATCTGGCAGATTGGTACTTTTGTTTAAATTATTCATTTTTTAATTACATTATGCGGAAACTCAAGGAAGTGGAGAAAAATGTAGAAAATGTAGAAGAATGTAGAAGACCAAATTGTGAAAGAATGTGGAGAATTGCAAAAAAATGATGTAGAAAATGTGAAATAAATTACAAGATAATCTGTTTGATATAATAAAACTTATATAATAAATATAATTTCAAGTTACTTGAATATATGGAACAGTCTATGCTAAAATAGGTATAAGTTGATAATGTGTTGCGAAAGACTTAAAATATAATGTACCATCAGAATAAAGGAATAGTAGGAGTAATTTATGCGTGGACCAACAGAATATCAAATGTATCTGTTACGTTTGGAAAAATATTACCAAGATAATAAAATAGCTATGCCGAAATGGATAGATATAGCAAGTGATTATTATGGAAAGTTATATTATTTAAAACATTCGCTATCAATGATGTGTTCAAATTCTGCTATTCCGAGAAAAACAATGGCATATCTGGCAAATATAGATAGAGAATATGATTCTTTAGAGTATCTGCCGGAAGAATTGTATGAATGTGTCATGAATTCTAAAACTATATTAAAGAATATGTATAATGAATTAATGTCTGATAAGAATACTTATTTTATTAATGAATGGATATTAACAAAATGTGGAAGAAAAAGGATGAGAGAGTATGTTGATGAATTACCGGCAGTTGGCAGGATTATGCCACCTGGGAATTAGAAATTAAGTTTTAAAGAGTTACTATAGAAGAAAATCATTTAAGGGACGTGTTGTAAGAGGTGTTAAGGATTTAATTGGTTGTGGAGCTACAAATGGGGATCAGGAAGTGTATGTGAGTGAAATATTAAATTTTGTTTCTGAATATAGAGTATTTGTGAGATATGGAGAAATTGTAGATATAAGACATTATGCAGGAGATTGGTCAGTGTTTCCAGATGCAAATACAATAGCAAGTTGCGTGGGAGATTATAAAGAAGGAATTAACACATATGCAATTGATTTTGGAGTTACAGATAAGGGAACAACAAATCTTATAGAAGTTAATGTATCAGGGGCTATAGGGTCATATGGACTTGATCCGATTATGTATGCAAAATTTATGTCAGCCAGATGGGCAGAATTAAGCGGAACGGAGGATGAATGTAAATTTTGAGGATTAATTTAGTCAAAATATATACAAATGACCAAATTAAAAATATTGTTGACTAAATTGATATAGTTTCAATATATAATCTTGATAAGAATTATAAAAAGGGCTATAGTACATATTATAATGGTAAATCATTGATAAAAAATGTACTTGTAAGTATACAATGTTTACAAGAAATTTTGAGAAAAAAGTTTTAGGAGATTGTTTGAGTGACGTAATAGCAAGTACATTGAGTGAAATATTGAATAAATCATAAGTAGGAGGTTTTCATTATAGATGAAACAGGAAATATTAAATAAATTAAATCTTGGCGAAAATCATGAGCGAGAATGTAAGTTGGCAACTGGTGGAATTACTGAGAGCATATGGGAGACATATTCTTCCTTTGCTAATACCAATGGAGGAATCATTCTGCTGGGAATTAGGGAATATAGGGATTCTTTTTCGATTGAGGGACTGACAGACAAGCAGATTATTAAATATCAGAAGGATTTCTGGAGTACATTAAATGATAAAAATAAAGTATCTAAAAATATTCTATTGAATCATCATGTACAGGTTATTGAGATAGAGGGTAAAAAAATACTTAGAATAGATATTCCGGCAGCAGACAGGCATGATAAACCGGTTTATATTGGAACTAATCCAATGAAAGGTACTTATAAGAGAGATTATGAAGGCGACTTTCTATGTACAGAAGAGGCAGTCCGGGCAATGTTTGCAGATCAAAGAGATGTATCTGGAGATGTGGAGGTGTTGGAAGAATATGGGTTGGATGTGCTTAATCATGATACGGTAAAAGGTTACAGAATTGTTTTTGAACAACTTCACAGTGGACATCCGTGGAATGCACTTGAAAATGATGAGTTCCTTATGAAACTAAGAGCGGTGGCAAAGAATAAGAATGGTACATTATCTCCAACGATAGCCGGACTATTATTTTTTGGAGAGGCTTATCATATTACTGAGGTTTTTCAAAATTATTTTCTGGATTATCGTGAGGAATGTGATGATAAATCAGTACGCTGGTTGTTTAGAATACATTCTAACGAAGGCGACTGGAGTGGTAATATATATGATTTCTTCACCAAAGTGCGTACAAGAATGGATGATGAAGTAGCAGTTCCATTTGCAAATAGAAGAGATGGATATCGCATAGACAGAGTTGATGTTCATGATGCCTTGGAAGAGGCACTAGCGAATGCGTTGGCACATGCAAATTATTATGGCAGACGAGGAATCCTTGTTATTAAAAATGGCAAGGAACTTAGTATTTCAAATCCTGGTACTATTAGAGTGACAAAAGAGGAATTTTATGCAGGTGGCAATAGTGACCCACGAAATCCTAATATTTTAAAGATGTTTGGTTTTGTAAATGTTGGTGAGCGTGCAGGAAGTGGTGTTGATAAGATTATGACAGCATGGGCAGAACAAAACTGGAAGAAACCAGAATTTGATTTTTCAGAGCGTAGTGACAGAGTAACATTAAAGCTCGAAGTTGGACAAGTGATATACATTCCAGGTGCTACTGATATAAGAAACACAAAGGAGGATGGTGAATACAAGGTAGTAAAAGAAATGTCAAAAGAAAATAAGATACTTGTTTATATCGAACGGAATGGAAGTATTTCAACACAGAAGGTAATGGAAATCTGTAATTATAATTCCAGAACTGGAGCAAGAAACATTTTATATAAGATGATAAAGGATGGCTTAATAGAAAAAGTTGGTGAAAATAAAAAAACGCTTTATAGAATAAAAGAATAAGTAACTGGTCATTTTTTGTGGAAGACTGACCGGTAAATGACCTGTAAGTGGTCGCTTTTATATTATACTGACCAGTAAATGACCTGTAAGTGGTCAATTTTATATTTGACTGATCAATTCTGATTTACGACATAAAGAATGTTTGTAGCATAAATATAATTTCAAGTTACTTGAATCTATGGAATAGTCTATGCTAAAATAGGTATAAATTGATAATATGTTGCAAAAGACTGAAAATATAATGTACCATCAGAAGAAAGGAACGATAGGAATGGCTTATTTTAGACAGACAGATTCATTAGATGATTTAAGAGATCAATATAAAAATTTGTTGAAAAAATTTGATTTTAAAGATCCTAAAAATGCAAAAATATTAGAAGAAATAGAAAAAGAATACAAAAAACAGCTTGTATATACGAAGATGGCACCGCTTAGAAAGGCAAAGAATGACTTCGTTAGAAAATTAGATGAAGAAGAACGTGCAAGAGTACAGGCAGAACATGAGAGAGCAGAGTATAATGCAGAGATAAAGAGAAGAACACAGATGCATTATACAAGAGAGGATTGTCAAAATTATTTAAATGCTGCATGTAGAGAATTAAAAAAATATGCATACCTAAAAGTACAGAGAAATGTAGAGTCAGGAAGTGCTTCAACATGCCGAAGTGATTTATATAGTTTTAAAATGGATGGTAATAGAAAAACCTATATAAATTTGAGAACATTAGGAAAGATAACTAAGAATAATGAATTAGCAAGGGTAATAGAAACCGGAGACAATGTTGAAATAGCATTTGTCTCATTATGCAATGAAAATAATAAAGACCAGATGTTGAGAAAATTAGAAGAAAAACTTGGAGCTATATATGTTAATTCATATAAGGAAGCATGTGAAAAATATATGGATGAAGTAGATTATGCAAGAACTCTTGCACAGCAAAATAAGCAGGATAGAGAAGAAAAAATTGTAAAGCCGTTCAGAACTGTTTCATATGCAATGGCTAGAATAGTGGCATCTATAGTATTTGGAACAATTGCTTTTGGATTCATAATGGTTATATTTGCGTTATTTGAGGAAATTACAAAATCAAAAGTAATTAGAAATGCTATATTCGTAGTTGGTATTGTAGTGGGAATTTTTGTAGCACGATTAGTGATAAAACTTGTAAACAGATTATTGGATTTCGACCAGTATAGAGAGGTAACAACAAGGAAAACTGCATATAGCAGGGTGACTGAAGGCGAAAAGTACGATGAAATAAAGAAAAATGAAAATATTTCAAAGAATACCTCAGGAATAGTAAGGCTTATTTGCAGGCTGTTAGGTATTAGAATTTAGTAATAGAAAAAATACAGGTGTTATGATATTATTGAGATAATTTTATGGAAAAAATGAAGTTAATGGAGAGGCAGGTGAGAATTGCATATGAATAATGTTTTTGATATGGTTCCCGGGGGATTTTTTAATCCATTATCCAGTGGAAGTAATAATGTTGCAAATGCAGCCTGTCTAATAGAAATATATGAACAATACGACAAGGAAGTTTCCTATCGTATAAGCAGGAAAATACTTAGAGACAATTTAGCAATATATATATTGGAAAATCATTTGAAATCCGATGATGAAACAGAAAATGATGATTCTAAACCTATAGATATTGCAAACAATTTTATTCGAAAATTTATTAGTCCTGATGTTGGATGGCTTATTGAGGAAACAGATGATTCTACGTATGAGAAATATATTGTAATGACGGAAGCAGGGATTGCACTTGCCGAGTTTCTTAAAAATATTGAGAAACCGGAGAAAGTGGAATACTCTACATATATATACAGTATTTTTAATACATTACAGAGAAAAGAACAATGGGTAGATGATCCATATGTCAATGCAATAAAACCGGTTTTTCAAAATGCAAAAGCATTATCAAAATCACTTAAAAGATTATCGACGTTTATCCGCAAGAAAATAGAAGAAATACTAAAGGAAGTGTCATTAGAGACTCTTACAGAAAATTTGCTAGCATATTGTAATGGCGATTTTATAAAAGAATATGCAAGACTTACTAAACAGCAAAATATTCATATATATAGAAATCAAATTAAACATATGCTTGACCAAATGACAAGTAATCAGGAAGAATTTGAAACGATTGTGCTTGGCTGTGCAATTGAAGAATCATTAGAGGAATCCGAGGCGGAGAATTATGTATATGAAATGCTTGCTGCGACCAGAAGATTTCTATCGGAAGATTATGACAGGATTATGGCTGATATAAAGCACAAGATAAATATGCATATGCACATTGCGGTTGGACGTATAAGGTTTATAAGAAACAATGGAAAGGATAGCCGAGGTAGTGTAGAACAATTTATAAAGATACTTAGAGATGCTATGTCAGAAATTGAAATGAAAGATGAACTCCCAGAAGAAATGAGAAATTTATTCAGATTAGATAGAAATGAGTATATAGATTTAGCATCCGTCCGCTATCCAAGAAAAAATAAATCGATTAGAAAAGTAACAACAAGTGAAGTGGAAATTTTATTAGAGGAAGACATTCTTGCAGCAAAGATGCAACAGAAGCAAGAAGCATATAATCCATATTCTAAAGATAAAATGAAACAATATATGCAGGAATTAATCTCACATAAACAAGTGTTATATGCAGATGAAATACCTATGGGAAACAAAGATGAATTATTAGCGGCAATTTCGGCAGTAACATATGGAGAAGAGAATGGATATGATATATCTGTTGAAGATGGATATATAGAAAGTAATGGACTATTGATTAGACGATTCAATGTAAAGGAAAAATAGGAGAATAACAATGGTATTTGATTCATGGGATATGTTTTCATCATCGGAAAAGGAACTTTTTCAAAGGAGTTGCAGAAGACTTTTAAAGACAACTTTTATCGTGAGAGAGCGTGATGAAGATAGTAAAAAAATATATTTCTTTATTTCGAAAAATGAAGATGCATTTAGCAATTATCTCTCATTAATGGGATTTGATATTGTGGTAGATAAAGATAATGGTGTGGTAATGTTGGTTAACGATGGCAATACTAGTGAAAGTGGAAAAATACAGGCAAACAGATTACCACTTAAGAAAAACGAAAGTATAGTATTATGTTGTCTTTGGATTCTATATTTAGACCATGTAAGATTAGGAAGTCTTAAGAAACAGATTATTATATCTGTATTTGATTTGCGTAACGAACTTGAAAAATTCGGGCTAAAGGAAGAGTTTGATGGAAAAACAACAATGGTAGATATTTTAAAACTATTTTCAAAATTCAGCATCCTGGATATATCAGGAAAGATTGGAGAACCGGATTGCAAGATTATAATATATCCATCAATACAATTTGCACTTGATATTGAGCGATTTAAAGAATTTGTAGCTGGGGCTGTTGAAAAGATGAAAAATAAAGGCGATGATGATATTGATGAAGATGAGGAGGTAGAAGAATTTGAAAGCGAATAGAAAGACAGCAACCGGATTACTTCTTGTACAGTGGTCGAGGTTTTCGCACATTAATATAAAACTTGAGGGTTCATCACTTATTACGGGAGTTAATGGAACCGGAAAATCCACAATTCTTGATGCAATCACTTATCTTCTTACCGGAAATACCCAATTTAATATAGCAGCTAAGGATAGAGACAGAAACATAGCAGCTTATGTAAGAGGTGATACAAAAAGTGATGGTAAGGCTAGATATTTGAGAGATGGGGATGTGGTAAGTTATATTGCCATGGAATTTTTCTCACCAGAGGAAAATGATTATTTTGTTACATTAGTCTGCATTGAAATGGTAAGTGAACAATTACGTCCGGCTAGCTGGCATATTGCAAGGAATGCCAGATTAGCAGATATAAATTTTTATAAAGTTGATGGGAATGTGTTAAGTGTAACACCAAAGAATCTCTTGCAGGTAAAGGGAAAAAGAATCACCTCTAAAGAATTTTTGGGAAGAGATAAGGGAACAGAGCAGGTGATAAGAGCACTTGGACTTAGATGTTCAGTAAGTAAATATCGTTCAAAACTTGTTAAGATGATGGCATTTGATCCACAGAAAAATATAGATAAATTTATTCAGGAATGTGTATTAGAACCTGGTGAGATGACATCTTTAGCATCATTACGTGAGCAACGTGCAAATTATGATGCAATACAGGAAGCATATAATTCTATGTGTTTAAGTAAGAATAAATTAGAAGACATAGAGAAACAGACCCGTATATATGAACAGAAATGTGATGACTATAATAAAAGAAAATTAATATTCTTATATCAGGAATGGAAGAGGACTGAAGAAGACATCAGAAGAATTATTGATAATTCTGAAATTGAGAAAGCTACATTAAAAACACTTGCACAACAATCAGAAATAATAAAAGATGAGTTAAGTGCGGCAAGAGAAAGGCTTGATAAGGCGGAGCATAGTGATACATTTCAGGGAATTGATGAGATTATTAAGGATAGAGAACGACAGTTGGATAATATAAATAATAAAATTAAAGTTGTTGAGAAGAATTATGAACAGCTTATTAAATTATCCGAAAAAATATCTGATGCATTGTCAGTATTGAATAAATATGATGTTGATAAAGAGAAATTTAATGTCCTGATTAATCTTGTAGATGAAGAAATTACATCCAATAATAAAAGAGAAGCATTTATTCAATTTGCCAAGGTTGTGAGTGAAACAATAGAGAATATCAGAAATGATGAGTTTAGGCTCAAAGAACAAAGAAATTTATTAAACGAAGAGCTTTCGGAACTCGAAAAACAGAAGAGACAATTAGAAAGCAATCAATTTGTATATGAAAAAGTTTTTTTAGATGCCAGGGAACTTATTCAGAGAGAATTCAAAAAGCAGGGAATATCAACTGATGTACGTTTCTTTGTTGAATTGATTAGTGATATCAAGGAATCAAAATGGAGAAAAGCAATTGAAACTTTTCTGGGAAATAAGAGATTTAATATTATTGTTGATGGTAAGTATTGCGGAAAGGCATTAGAAATAGTAAATGCAAATCCTGCACTTAAGAGCAAAGTGGTTATTACAGATAAATTACCGGATAGTGAAATAAAGAAAGATTCAGCAGCATCTTTGTTAGAAATAAGTAATGTATATGCACGTAGATATGCTAATTATCTTCTGAATGGAATCCATCTGTGTGACTCAATTGAAGAGTTGCATGATTATCCTTTGGGTGGAATAATGACAAATGGAATGCTTAGTAAAAGCTATGCTGTTAGTAAGATGGATATGAGTAGAACCAAACTTTTTATAGGACAGGATGCTATTAAGCAACAATTAGAAGAGACAAAGAAAGAGATTGAGAATAAGAGAAAAAATGTTGAATTATTATCAGAAAATATTCAGGAAAAGAATCAACAGAAGGATAAACTTAGCTTTGAATGGAAAGTAGATAATTATAATTTTGATGCTCCAGATGAATTAAACAAAATGAAAGAGGAGCAGATAAATATAACTGCAGAAATTGAAAAATACAAGAAAGACCCATCATTTATGGCCGTTTTAGAGGAAAGGGAAAAGGCCAGGAAAGAAGTGGAAAGGATTGAAAAAGATAAAGAAAAATTACAGAAAGAAATTGGTGGCTCAGAAGAAAAAATAAGAAATTACGAAAGTAATATTGAAGAGAGAAAAATTAGTTCTAAAAATATGCATCAGATTTTCGAAGAGGAAGCAAAACAATTAGAAACTTATAGGATATCAGCAATTGAAGAGTATGAAGAACTAAGACAAAAACAACATAGTGTAACTGTAATTACCAAGAAAACGGTGGATAGTTGGGAAAAGCAAAAGAATGATGCAGCAGAAGAACTAGAAAAGCTGCATTTTGATTATTGCAGAATTAGTGGCAGTGATAGTTTATTCAAAGGAGTGTCTTACATCAATTATTACCGAGATGAATATAGAAAACTTGCAAATGTTAAAATTGAAGAGGCTCAGATTAAACTGGAAGAACAAAGTAAAAGGCTTCAAAGTGCATTTGTGGGTGACTTCGTAGCAGAGTTAGACGAGGCAATCAGAGAAGCAAAAAGCGAAATTGACCAGATTAACATCGAACTTAGAAAACTTCCGTTTGGTGCAGATACTTATAAGTTTATGATGGAAGAACGTCCTGAAAGAAAATTGTTTTTTGATATCTGTAAACGATTACATAATTATCTTGATAATGCAGACTTTTATCTTAATTCAATTAAAGATGATGAGGCTGCTGAAAGAGAATTAAAGGATTTTCTTGATATTGTTCTTGCAGAAGAAGATGAAAGTGAATATACAGATTATCGAAAATATTTTACATATGACATGAAGATTACAAGTAAACAAGGTGACGAAATTGTAACAGCTAATTATTCAAATAAGCAGGGTTCAGCAAGTAATGGAGAAAAACAAACACCATACTTTATTATTCTTGCTGCCAGTCTTATGCAATGTTATGACAGAAAAAGGTGCTGTGCTAGACTTGCATTTATTGATGAGGCATTCTCAGCATTGTCAAAAGAAAGAATTGAGCAGATGGTAAAGTATCTTGAAAAAAATGATTTTCAGGTACTATATGCTGCACCACCTGAAAAGATTAACAGTATAGGAAGATATATTCAATCTACAATCGGTTTAATTCCGAAAGGAAGATACACCTATGCGATTGAGGGCCTGGTAGAAGCATCCGAGATAGAAGGTGAATAAAATGACACTTTCAGATTATCAAAATAAAATATTAGAGAAATTACTTGATAAATATGAACGAAGTAAACAGACTTATGATTCTACAGAGAAATCACGTGCTATAATGATTAAACCAACTGATATCTATAAAGATTATGATTCGGATTATTCAGATATTGATGAGCAAATTGAATTCGAAACAGATATATCAGAACTTGTAAAAAAGGAATATATAACAATCAGAAGAAAAGAAAAAATAATTTCAAGGATTGTTCTAAATATTGATTCGATAGATAAAATATATGCTCTAATGAAAAGAGAGCCAAGAAAGTTAGCAATTCAGAATGAGATAAATCTATATAAAGAATGGATTGGAAAGAATGAGTTGATTAGTAGTTATTGCACACATCAGATAGAATTGCTTGAAAGCGGTAAAACGGCAAAATATAAAATAAAAGTCGCAGAGAATCTACTAAGACTATTAGAATTTGTACTTTCTAACAGACAAATGATTTTAGAAAGAGAACTTTCAATTGCTGTATTTGGAGATACAAAAATATTTGAGAAAGAATATAGAAATAAATTATTATACGTTTTAAAAACATATGGTAATTATAATGACTTAATTTTAGAAATTGAGGAAGAAAAGGATAATGAAAAAGAAGAAAGGGAAGAAATAGAGCATAGTATTCTGGAAGAATTAAACATATATTCAAATCCAAAGTATGTATATTTTAAAGGGTGTGCAGAAATTACATTTGAGGATGGCAATAGTTATAAATTGTCATCAGATATTCCGATTGCATTACCGATGGATAAATTGAATACAATTAAATCTTTTATGATAAGTGATTCAGCAATAATGACAGTAGAAAACCTGGCAAGTTATAATCGAATACATGAAAAAGATTATTTTGTTATATATTTAGCAGGATATCATAACATAGCCAAACAGTCTCTGATAAAACTTATTGCATCTCAAAATGATGTAAAAGAGTGGTATCATTTTGGTGATATCGATCCGGATGGATTTCTTATATTAGAGAATTTGAAAAAGAAAACGGGTATAAATTTTAAACCTGTATATATGAGTATTAATGAGTTGAAAAAATATGAAAAGTATACAAAAAAACTTGAGGATAATGATACGACTAAAGCACAGGGACTTATCAATAAAGGATTATATGTAGATATAATGGAATATATGTTGAAAAATAATGTGAAGCTAGAACAGGAAATTGTAAGTTGGATGAATGGGGTTGGATGACAAAATGTATAGAGTGGCGATGGTGTGATGATTATGAAAATGTAATGGAACAAGCGGATAAATTACATAAAGAAATATATGAAGGAGATTGTAGTATGAATACATATGTGATGTCTGATATCCATGGATGTTATGATGAATTTCAGCAGATGCTTGAAAAGATTCATTTTAGCGACAGAGATTTGCTGATTTGTGCTGGAGATTATATTGACCGGGGTGCAAAGAATTATGAAATGATGAGTTGGATCAGCAATGCACCTAAGAACGTGATTTTTGTAAGAGGAAATCACGATGAAGAGTTCCTGACAAACATTCACATAATGAAATATGTATGTGATGAGGCAGAACTAGATGAGAATAGTATTGAAGATTCCATAACCCTGTATAAAGCAGTTCAAAAATTCGCCGAGCAGAATAATAATATATTTTTTGATTATTATGGAACAATCGGGAAGCTTATTAATGAGGAATTGGTTTCATTTGCATTACTTTGTGACTGGGCGAAAATAGTTGAAAGAATGCCGTACTTCTATAAAATAGATATAAATAAGAGAACTTGTATCGTTGTTCATGCAGGATATATTGAAAGTCTTGACTATGTTGATACAGAGGAATCTTACGAAAGTGTCGAGGATTTTTATTTACATGCCAGAGATGATGCATATATGTGTGGTGGAGTTGAGCATGGAATGATTATTGCCGGACATACACCAACAATAAAGTACGAGGAATTTCCTTATAACAATGGCAGCGTTTATCGAATGTATGATGAAAGCCTGGATTGCATTTTCTATGATATAGATTGCGGATGTGTGATGGGAAGTGTACAGGAAAATGCAAAGTTGGCATGTATTAGACTGGAAGATGAGAAAATCTATTATGTAGGGACATCTGACTATGTTAAAAGTAAAGAACTATATCTTGACGGGATGATGGGGCTGGTAACAGGCGATGCTCTTGGAGTTCCGGTGGAGTTTTCAAGCAGGGATAAAATGCAGGAACACCTTGTCGTAGACATGACAGGCTATGGAACGTATCCGGTTCCGGCAGGCTCATGGTCTGATGACAGCAGTATGGCATTGGCATCCCTATCTGCATTGCATAGCGATGGTATTAATTTGAAAAAGATTATGGATAACTTTGTGGATTGGGAAGAAAATGGCAAGTTCACACCGGCAGGAGAGATGTTTGATGAAGGGGTTACGTGTAGTTTCGCAATTTATAATTATAAGCAATTTGAAAATGTGGCTACATGTGGTCAGGATAGAGAAAACAGCAATGGAAATGGTTCTCTGATGAGGATACTTCCGGTGTGTATTTATCTGAAGTATTTGCAGGATGAATGTGGATTAAAAGACGGAACATGTTTAGAAATTGTACATAAGATGTCGGCATTAACACATGCACATTTAAGAAGCAAAATGTCATGTGGCATCTATTTTTACTGTGTAAGGGAACTTGCAAAGAGAAATAAGCCATTAGAGGAATTATTACAAAATGCAGTGGATTTATCTTTTTCATTTTATGAGCAGAATAATGACAGCAAGAAAGAGTTAGAGCATTTTAGCAGAATAAGAAATATGGAAGAATTAAGGAAAATTCCGATAGAACAGATAAACAGCGGAGGCTATGTGATAGAGTCCATTGAAGCAGTACTATGGTGTCTGCTCAATACATCAGATTTCAAAGATTGCGTGTTGAAAGCGATAAACTTGGGGGATGATACCGATACGACAGCGGCAATTGCAGGAGGATTGGCTGGAATATATTACGGATATAAGAATATACCGGAACACTGGTTAGAAGTAATTATTCGCAAGGATTGGATAGAAGATTTATGTAGAACGATTTAAACTTTTTTACAAAATCATGTTGAGAAACACCTAGCAGATAGAAGGTTTATGTAGAATGATTTAAACTATATGAGAAGCACAGGAAATAGTCCTTTGTTTTTTTCCACTTTTCATGCAATCAGATTTTTTGATTTTGCAGATGCATTTGAAGCAAGAGGTGTGAATGAGGTAAAGCAGGAAGCGACATATAAGGAAGTAGCGAAGGTAAGAGAAGATAAAGTCAGATAGTTTTGAGAACGTGGGAGAGATTCTGCGTCCTTTTTGTCGCTTGAGATGCGACACATATATTTTATTCCTTGATATAATTATGATAGCATAGAAAATAAGAATTTTATATGATACAGATTTTGATTAAAGGAGTGCAAGATGAAACAGCAAACTGAAAAGAAACTACAGGCTAATTTGAAAGCAATTAATAATGATTTCAATACAGTTATCTTTGCTGATATTGAAGTGAAATTCAAGAAGATGGAGTTAGATGCAATTAGAGCATTAATTGATGATTGTGAAAAATTGATAAATGAAGACTCAGATGAAGGACATTGAGTGAATTATAGTGAATAAAAGTAGGTTTTACATATGAAAAAGAATTAAAATATAATCCTGATATATTAGCACTATCGCATTCTATATTAAAATCAGTTATGCGGGCAAACAGTGAAGAAATAGTATTTCAGAAAGCTCTCATGAATATTACACGAGATGGACTAATAATAAGACAAGCAGAAACTGCCTTCCAATAGGTTCTATGATGTGGTAAGCTATATTAAGTATCATGACGAGGGAATGTTGAAGAGACTTGGTGGTAAAAGGAACCGTATTGATATAATATTTGACAGGATAAGGGAACAAGGTGCAGAAAATATTACATAGATAAAGGAGTCAGAAATGCGAGACCAGAAATTATATGAATCAGTAGGGAAATATATAGATAAGTATTACATAGATAAGCCGGATGATATTAAACTGGATAAAGAAATGAAGTCTATATTTGATAGAATTTCGGAATTAAGAAAGAAGAAAGCAACAAAAAAATGTGATGTCGAAGAAGATGCAAATATTGAAATAGATGAAAGTGCAGTAGAGTCGTTTGATGTTGAAAGCATGCAGAAAATGAAGACAACAGATCCGATGTCTTCAACAATGGTCACAAATCGTAATATTGAAAGTCTTATAGGACAGATGAATGAGACATTTTCACAGAGGTTATTGCGTCTGATTGATGAAAGGGGAATGACTGATTCAGAAGTATATAATAAAGCATATGTGGATAGAAGACATTTCTCAAAAATCAGAAAAGATGTTAATTATTCACCAAATAAGAAGACAGTATTAGCTTTTGCGATAGCATTAGAACTATCAATAGATGAAGCAAAAGACCTTTTAAATACAGCAGGTTTTGCGTTTTCAAGAAGTTCAAAGACAGATATTATTGTGTCATATTTCTTACAGAATAAGATATATGATATGTTTGAAATTAATGAGATACTGGATGATTATGGACAGCCAATTTTTGAGTAGGTGAAGTGTATATGCAGAAAAAGAAGAAGCGGATGTACGACGGAGGAAAAAGCGTACTTCATGTAAAAAATAGTGCAGGCGGTTTTTACAAAGTTAAGAAAACAGGAAGACTTGGAAAGAACTG
>Ga0256404_1008803_pt1 | contig 14881 bp, 17 predicted proteins | sample RumenRJG_01DNA_FD_185990 | JGI IMG/M metagenome (GOLD analysis project Ga0256404, IMG submission 185990) | Bovine rumen microbial communities from Lethbridge, Alberta, Canada - RJG_01 | ecosystem: Host-associated > Mammals > Digestive system > Stomach > Rumen | place: Canada: Alberta | collected...
CTTCCCGCCGTCATGATCGCGGTGACGGTGAAGCGCCAAGCCTTCCAGAAGGAAGGGAATGTGGAGGTGAGCCTGACATGCTGAAGACCTTTACCTGTATCCGTTGCCCGAACGGGTGCGAAGTGGTTGTAGACACCCAATCGTTCGAGACCCTGGGAAACCTTTGCCCCAAGGGGGCGGAGTACGCCAGGGAGGAATTGACTGGGCCGATGCGTACCATCGCCTCCTCGATGCTTGTGGAGGGTGGCGACCATCCGCTGGTCAGCGTCAGGCTGAACAAGCCTGTTCCCAAGGCCCGGATCTTTCCGGTGATGGAACAGATCCGGAAGGCGAAGGCCCAGGCCCCGGTCAAGGCGGGAACGGTGTTGATTCCCGACGTGCTGGGTCTCGGTAGCGACGTGATCGCCACCACGAGCGTCGCCAAGGCCTGTCCCGCTGTTGACACGACGTCACGGGAAGGGTGAATGTAACGATAGGGCCATGATATCGTGTCCCGATCTTTTCTGTGGGAGGAATCTATGCATTTCATGGAAGTGGTTGCCAACCGGTTTTCTTGCAAGAAGTATGACGGGTCCAGGCCTGTGGAGCCGGAGAAGCTGCGGGCGGTACTGGAGGCCGGACGGCTTGCCCCTACGGCGAAGAACCTGCAGGAGCAGCACGTCTATGTCGTGCAGTCCCCCGAGGAACTCGCGAAGATCGACAGCGTCACGCCGTGCCGGTACGGTGCGCCGACCTGCCTGGTCGTCACCTATGACAAAAACCATGTCTTCACCTATCCTGGCGGCCAGCGCGACTCGGGAGTGGAGGACGCGGCGATTGTCGCCACCCATATGCTTCTTGCTTCTGCGAATGCGGGATTGGATAGTTGCTGGGTGAACTTCTTCGACCCGGAGAAGGTAAAGGAAGCGCTTGCCCTTTCCGAAAGCGAGGAGGTGGTGATGATTCTGGACCTCGGCTACGGAGCCGCAGGAACCAAACCGCTGGCGAACCACGCCAGCCGGAAACCGCTCTCCGAAACGGTTTCGTACCGGTAGGCTTCTCGGCGGCGTTCCGACAGGAATGCCGCTTGTCCTATTTCGGGGCGTCGGTGGATTTCTCTGCTTTTGGGCTCGCGTCATCTGGAAGAAAATCTCATCTTGATGTGGTTAGTACTTCCTAACTATACTGAAGGGGCAGTCGGTTTGCATTCCCGCAACCTGATAGTCTTGGAGGTCTATGCGGATTACAAGCATCAATGGCGTCTTCCGGAGCATAGGGACGTGGCAAGTCGCCCATCGCTGGCCTTTGCTGGTTGTTACCGTTCTTATCTCGCTTTTCTGTCTTGCGGGTATCCCCCGTGCCAAATTTTCCAACCAGTCCGACGATTGGTTTGACGACACAGAGAAGGTGAAGGTCGATTCCGACCATTTCAAGGATATTTTTGGAAATGACGACTCGGTGATGGTGCTGGTGCAGGCCTCTGATGTGTTCGCCCCCGAGGTGCTCCAGGCGATCGACCAGTTGGGGGACGAGTTGCTTGCCTCCGTTCCTTACGCTGACAAGGTGACCAGCCTTACCACCGTGTCGGTGCCTACCGGAACCGAAGAAGGGTTTGAGGTTTCCAGTCCGTTCGCCGACGGAATACCTGACGACCCCAAGTTGCTGGCGGAGAAGAAGGCGTTCCTGCTGGGCAAGTCCTCGCTGAAAGACCATCTGGTCAGCAGTGACGCTACACAGACATGGGTTGTGCTTTCGCTGTTCCCTTACGACACCGACTCCGAGGAGGCGATGATCAGAGTGGGCGACGCGGCACGCGGTGTGCTTGCGTCGGGCCGGTATACGAGCAGTCTGTATACGATGAAGGCGACCGGGATGTCCTATACCGAGGCGGAAGAGCATATCGTGGTCAACCACGAGACACGGGTCAGGGTGATGGGGGGCTTTGGCGTCATGCTGCTCTGCCTCGTCATTCTTGTCCACTCTCTCCGGGGAGTGGTGATTCCCATCCTTGCCACGTTCCTCGGTATCGGGTCAGTCTTCGGTCTTTCCGGCTGGCTCGGGGTGGAAGGAAACTCCACTTTGGTCACCTTGCCGATTTTGCTCGGGATGGCCCTTTCGGTAGGCTACGCGATCCACCTGATCGATGCCTTCCGCACCCATTTCCGACAAAGCTGCAGGCGGCGCCAGTCGGCGATAGACGCCGTCAGCGAGTGTGGGTGGCCGATTCTCTTTACCGTGCTGACAACGATGGTCTCGTTGCTTTCTTTTCTGCTGGCCGACATGAAGCCGATGCGGTGGCTCGGCAGTATATCGGCGGCTGTGGTTCTTGCCGTCTATCTGTTCGTGATGGTGTTGGTTCCGGTCTTCATGAGTTTCGGCCGGGACAGGGTACCAAGCCCGGAAGAGGTAGCCACCCAAGGAGCTACCCGGGCCGATCTGCTCTTCGGCCGTTTCGGACGGGTGGTCATTGCCAGAAGTCCGCTTGTCATCGCCATCTCCATAGCGGTCATTGCCTGGTCGATTCCGGGACTGGCGCGCACGCATGTCAACATGGACTATACGCAGATGATGGGGAAACGGATTCCGTATGTCGCGAGAATGCTTGATATCCTCAATTCCAAACTGGGGAGCCAGTACAGCTACGATGTGCTGGTCGAATGCCCTCAGGAAGGAGCTTTCAAACAGGCTGGGACGATGGAGGCATTGGACCGGTTTGAGCGCTATCTGGGCGCTTTGAGCCAGACAAAGGTCACTGACGGCCAGCCCCGTACCACAAGTGTGGTACGCCTGGTCAAAGAGATGCACAGGACTTTGAACGGGGATGATGAGGCCTGTTACGCGATTCCTGAGGATGACGACCTGCTGTCGCAGGAACTTTTCTTGTACGAGATATCAGATCCCGAAACCTTGTTCGATGAGCTGGACGAGGACTATCGGTACGCGCATATCCATGTGGAGCTCAATGGGTACGATGCCAACCAGATTCTCAAGGACATATCCAGTGCCAAGGACTATGGACAAAGCCTTTTCCCGGGAGCCAAGGTTTCGGTTATCGGGCAGGTGGTCGAGTACGCGGCGATGAACGGCAAGGTGGTCATCGGCGAGCTCAAGTCCTTTGGCGGGTCCTTGGTGGTTGTCGCCATCCTGCTGATGGTGGTCTTCCAGTCGGTCCTGACCGGTCTGGTCGCCATGATTCCCAACATCGTTCCGGTCCTGCTGGTAGGAGGGGCGATGGGGTGGACGAACACGCCGCTGGACATGATGACCATGACCATCATGCCGATGATCCTCGGTATCGCCGTCGATGACACGATCCACCTGACGACCCGTATCCGCTTCGAGATGGAGGATGGAAAGACGACAGGCGCCATGGCGGTGGAGCGGTCGTTCCGGGAAATCGGCAAGACGATGGGCATGACCACGCTGATTCTCTGCTCGATGTTCCTCGTCTATTGCTTCAGTCCGATGATGGCTCTTCTTCGTATCGGCGTCCTTTCCATCATCGGTCTTGGCTCCGCTCTCGCGGCCGACTACACGCTGACGCCGGTATTGATCAATCTGCTTTCCAAACGCAAAGGAAAGAGGGAGGAGTGAAGAAATGCGCAACATCTTGCTGACGGTTGTCCTGCTTGCCGTCGGGGGCGTTTTCGCCCATGCGGAGCCTTTGACAGGATACGAAATCGCCAAGCGTTCCGACGAGATTCCTGAAGGGACGACCTGTCAGGAGACAGCGACGATGACACTGGTCAACAAAAAGGGGAAGAGCCGGGTACGGGTCATCTCGATGTCCTCCAAGGACTATGGAGACGTGAAGAAGTCCGTCTTGGTCTTCTCCCAACCAAAGGACGTGGCAGGAGTGGCTTACCTGATGTTCGAGTGGGACGACGAGGACAGGGACAACGACTGCTGGCTCTACCTTCCTGCCATGAAAAAGGTCAGGCGAATCAGTGGCTCTGGCAGGGAGGAGGACTTCATGGGAACCGATTTCACCTACGACGACATGGGCGACCGGGGTGTGGAGAAAGATATCTTTACCTTGCTTGGCGAGGAGGATGTCGATGGACAGCCCTGCTACAAGGTCCAGGCGGTGGCGAAGGACAGTGCCGAACGGAATCCCCGAAGGATCGAATGGTACCGTACCAGCGATTGCCTGTTGCTCAAGGTGGAGCTCTACGACCGACAGGACATGCTGGAACGGGTGATGGTCTCGGAGGATATCCAGACAATCGACGGGTACCTGACCATAGGGAAAATGACGATCCAGAACGCGCAGACCGGCCACAAGACCATTCTGGAAATGTCTGACGTAGCCTATGACCAGAGCCTGGACGATTCCTTGTTCACGGTGGCGACAATCGAGCGGGGAAACCTCTTGTGAGACGCGCCCTGCTGCTTCTTTGGGGGAACCTTTTCCTTGCTTTCCCGCTCTTTCCCCTCCAGATGGTTCCCAAAGGGAAGGTAGCGGTGGTGCAGGCGGCGGGAAAGGGGGGAAAGATCCGGTCCTCCCTCCTTTCGATGGAAGGCGAGCTTCGCGTCTCTTCAGGGGAGACCTTGTTCTATGGGGATGGGTCGCTGGAGGTGGACGCGCTGGCCAACCAGACGGACGGTCAGGTCAGGGAAGCCTGGTTCGACTACAGCGAGGGCTGGTTCTCCTTCCGTGTCGGACGGCAGATTGTCGCCTGGGGCGAGGCCGACGGGGTAAGGATCACCGATGTGCTTTCCTCCCGTGATCTCCATACCCTCTATCAGGACGACAAGCTCGCCATCGACGCGCTCATGCTGACCGGTTCTTGGGCCAGCCATAGCTTCGATTTCTACTGGATTCCCATGTTCCGCGTCGCCCGGCTTCCCGGGGATGGCAACCCCTTGGCGGAACTTGATGCCTACCGTATCCTTTCCCTCCTTGACCGGCAGGAACCTGAACGGGAACTTGCCCATGGTTCCTACGCGGTGCGGTTTGCCAGTAGGACACCGATGATTGACTACGCTTTCTACGGATACTGGGGGTACAATGACCTGCCCATCGTGGATATCGGAAAAGGAATGGCCGTGTACGAGCGTATGGGCATGGTCGGCTTTGATGCCGATATGCCGGTCGGTTCCTTTGTGTTCCGTATGGAAGGTGCCTGGTATCCTTGGCAGGCGCTCCAGCGAAAGGACCTTGGAGGTAGCGAGCGGAGGAACCAGATCCAGGCTCTGGCAGGTATGGACTGGACGCAAGGTGGCTGGTCGTTGACCCTGCAGTATGCTTGTGATCTGGTTCTGGGGAGGACATCAGGGCTGAATCACGAGCGCTACGAGCACAAGGCGACCATCTCGCTTTCCCGGTCGCTTTGCGACGACCTGCTCGATCTCTCGCTAGAGGCGGCGGCCGGCCTGAACGACCTTGACAGCGTCTGGCATGCGAGCATGGCATATGACGTCACTGACGACCTTGCCATCGAAGGCGGTTGGTACCTGTTCCTGGAAGGACCAGAAAGGACGGGGACATACGGCACGTATCGAGACTATTCCATGGCGTACGCGAAGGCGACATACCAGTTCTGAAGGAAAAGAATCCTGTAGTTTGGATCCTTGGGCATAGGGACATGCGTGGGAAGCAAAGAACGCCTTACCGTTCCAAGGGGAGTGTTTCATGCGCCGCACACGGATTCTTCGCATGAGTCTTGCCTTCAGGATCCTCATGCTGGCGAGTTGCGTTTCTACCGAAAGACCGGCCACGGATGGAGGACAGGCTTTGTCTACCCAGCCGAGGAGAAGGCCGAGCGATGTTCTTTCCTGACCGCCGCATCCCGCGAGGGTGACATCTCCGCCATGGAGGAACTCGGTCATGCCTGTCAGACGGGGAAAATTGGCGTACAGGATGACAATCTGGCCTTTTCCCTGCTGAAGCAGTCCGAGGAAAGAGGGCAAGGCGATGGATGAGCTCGCGCTCTTGTATATCCTTGGCGTTGGGACGCCAAAGGCTTATAAAGCCGGTTTCCAATGGTTTCAAACGTGGCGGATTCCGGCGACATGAAGGCACACCGTTACCTTGGCTTGCACTACGAACTGGAAATCGGAACTGCAATCAACTACCAGAAGACGGCCGAGTAGTACCAACTGGCGGCTGACCGCGGGGACATCACCGCGAACTGCCTGCTCGGATCGCTCTATGAACGGGGACTCGGCGTGCCGCAGGACTACGCAAAAGCCATTGTGTGAAGCAAGACTCGTTGAAAGCCGGGCAACTGAGGCTGGAAGCGACCGCCCAAGGCTACGGTTTTCCCCAATAACCGCAAGGGTATCGGATTACCGGGGAACTGCCAACGTTGTACTCCCGCCTACAACATGAGAAGAATGGGTACGATGTGAAGAGAAGCCCTGCATTTTATTGGCTCTTCACGTTTTCTTGGGGGATAGGGAGCCGGGATCAGGGATGGAAATGAAACGGATTGTGGTGAAGAAGGAATCGTCGTCGCGGTATCCGTAGCCGATCCGCTTCGCCACCTGTATCCGGTTGTTGAACCCCTCGAGCTTGCCGGTGCTGATGCTGTGCCGAGGACCTCTTTGCCGTACTGGGTGCATGTGGTAGCGGTGGCAATGCACCTCAAGGGCCTGGGTCGTGCCATACCGTCACGCCGTGGTCATGGACATGCATCCTGCGGGCATTCGACCGTGCCTGTCTGCCTTGTGCCGGAGAATGGCAGAATCAGGCGCCTTTTCTGTTGGTCTAACCGCAAAGAGCCGCACTGGAAGTGCTGACACGAACGGTGGATCCGGGTATCTTGTGAGTTTGGCATGTCTGTATGGTTTTCCTTTTTTGAGTGGTAACCAAAATGGAACCAGACAACGTGCTCTTTTTGCAACTATTGCGGTACCCTATGTTCCTCATCCCCCAACTTTCCGTGAACTCAATATATGAGTATGAAGACATCTAAAGGTGACTATTTGCAAGTCAAGGTAGGCATAGATACTGCCGAACGCGAAAAAGCAAGAGTTCTCGCCCGTTCCAAGGGCATGACATTTCAGGGCTTTGTAGGCCAGCTGATCAAGCGTGAGCTTGCGAAGAGCCAGCACGAGCAATTGTCAGCCGAGGGGGAGAGCCATGAGTGAGCGGTCAACGCCCCGATGCAAGTCCGTTGACCATCTTCCTCACAGTGTCGAGCTGTTGGGTGTCGAGGGAGACAAGCATATCGGCGATTTCCCGGATGGCTTGTGGGTAAGGCACGTCAGGCGTACCGGTAAGAAGATGCTCCACAGACGTTCCAAGCACACGTGCTATGGCGACGGCATCAATGGTGGTAGGGAGCTGCATGTCGGAACGCATCTCGTTGAGGCGCTGCTGCTTGATGCCGGCCTTCAGGGCAAGCTCCTTGTAGGTGGGAACGCCTGCGTTCCTCATCGCCTTGTCTACGCACTTCCAGAATGTGGCGGCATATTCGGGATTCATGGGAACAGCTTCGCACGTTTATGGGAAAAACCCAACAAAAAGAGGATAAAAACGCTTGACTTGTTGGATAAATCCTATACAAATAGAGGTATGACATTGGAAAAATCCCACATAACGCTGTATGTGCGGATGACGCACGAGGACAGGGAGCGGCTGAAGGAACTGGTAAGGGAGAAGGGGATGACCTTGTCCGGATATCTCGGCCTTCTGCTGAAGCGTGAGCTTGCCGCATCCAGGGAGGAGAAAACATGAGTGAGCAGGTACTGGAGCGCACGATGCTCGAGCAGCATCTGAAGCGCATCGAGGAGTTGCGAAACGTTCCAGAACAGGCAGGATTCCCGGATGTGGTAGAGTGGCCTGAAATGCCTGAATAAAAAACAATCTGAATTCAGACCAACTCTTTGTAGTCCATTTCCAATGCCGATGCCAGCTTCTTGGCCGCGGCAAGCCCGATCGGGCGCTTGCCCCTCTCCATCAGGCTGATGTTCTCCCTGCGGATTCCGCATTTTTGTGCGAGCTGTGCCTGGGTCATGCCGGTGCGGAGCCTGTTGAGATGCAGCTTCTCGTCCGGGGTGTTCGTCATCTCCGCTTTGATCTGCCTGTAGACTTCGGATTCTGTGGCATCGATGAGTTCATCATCATCAACGACCTTCAGGTCTGGCCACTGTTTGCGGAGATATGGAAGGAGCACTTCCGCCCCCGAGGTCACCGTGATGTCAATATGGTGATTTCTCTCTACTACCTGCATATGTTACCTCCACTTCGAAAGAGATTCCGTTCCATCGCCATACCGCTATCCAGTGGTAGGAAAGATGGCAATGATAGGTGTCCTTGGTGTTCTTGAGCTTGCTGTAGTTCCTCCAGTTCGTCCGTATCGGGCCGGATTCCCGGATTTCATCCACAAGCATAATGAAAAGCTTTTGTTCCGCTTTTGGCATCTTGAGGATTTCTTTGTCCACCTTTCTTTTCCAGAACACCTTGTACATGCTCTAAATGTATCACAAATGAAACACTCTGTCAACCAAAGCGTGCAAGCTATGTGGGTAGCGCTCCATGCACCGATTCCGATTCTGTGATTCCATGATGGTATGGAAGACGATATCAGCCAGAGATTTGAGTCATGTGATGCTCGCCTGCTCGAGCACGACAAGCAACTCCACGAATTAAGCCAGAAGGTTGGAGTACTTGAGAATGCATCCAAGGACTCCTACAAGAGGATAAGCAGCATAGAAGGACAGCTTGTAGCAATCACATCGAAAGTGGATCAACTCTCGGCTGATGTCGGGAAGATGAGCAAGAGGATCAGGAGCAATGGAGAGAGAGACAGGCGCACGCAGCTCATCGTCATCGCATGTCTCGGCCTCACAGTCGCCCTGTTCGTCTACGTGGTCGTCGCTGACAAGGCGTCCGCGAAAGAGATCCTCAAGACGGCCGCGGATGTATCCGCTCTTGCCAGTCATCTGCTTTGACCAAATTTGGGAGGAAGATCATATGAATCTTGCGTTGGAACATTTTTCTGAAGCGTATGGGAACAGTTTCATCCTGTTCGTAATCTTCTCCATCTGCGTTGGGGCACTGATGGAGATTGTGAAGAAGAACGTCTTCAAGCCTCTTGACGCCTATTTTGAGAATGTCGAGATAAGCGGGAAAGGGAAAGCGGTCTACAGAGCCGCCAAGTATGGCAGCTATGGAGTGCTGGCGTTGGCTATCAGTCTGTGGTTCGTGCGGTCTCTCATCGCAACCATGCCGTTTCCTGGTATCGAGGACGGAAGGATGGTCTTGTATCCTCTCTATGTGACCTTGTTCTATCTCCTGCAGTTGCTTGTCTCGATGACCGGTATCAAGGCAATCGTCAATAGGGTCACCGCACCGGCGAGACCAAAGAAGAGATACAAGAAAGTGTTGATTGAAGAGGATGACGACGAGGAGAACTGAGCGATGTGGAAGCTGCTTGCCGCCGTTCTGGTCCCGATTGCCAGCCTTCTTTGGGGCTGGCTGAAGGGTCGTTCTTCCGGTAAAGAGAAAGCCGAGGCTAAAGCTAGAGTGGCAGTTGCCGACGCCACATCGGAAGCAAACAAGGCAAAGGCATCGGCGGCTGAGGTAGCGAAGAATACTGCCGTGCATGCCGCAATTACTCTTGCAACGCAAGTGGCGGCATCTAAGGCGGAGAGCCAGGAGTATGCCGAAAGCGTGGAGCAGGAGATCCAGACAGCCTCTGATACCGGCGACATCGATGCGTTGATTGCCATCGCCAGGCAGCAGAAAGAACGTGCCGACCAGTTTGCCCGGAACCTGGAGGCAAGACAATGAATCGGTTGATGGTCATCATGCTGGCACTGCCGCTCATCGGCTGCATGACCACCAATGCGGAGCCAGCAGTGGTACATGAGTACCACGAAATCAGGCCGGATTACAGCGATGCAAAAGTTGCCCTCTTTGCGGCACGGCCTGATGTGGTACCCGATTTAAGGGACGTTCACACGATGGAGGATGCCGCATACAATTCAGTCCAGTTCCAGACAGGCATGGAGCAGTGGATTTTCTATGCTGTCAGTCTTGAGGACTGGATCAAGAAGCTTTGATTCAAGACCCTGTCCTTCCCGGTTCCCGCATATCGCGGGGCCGGGTTTTTCATCTTACGGCGAACTGAAGGATTTTCTCCGACACTCCATACATCTCGTCGATCGCGTCTGCAACGGGTCTTAGGTTCTCGGCGTACAGGTGTGTGTATCCGGCCTGTACAGAGTTTTCCGGCTGATGCTGCCAAGACAGGTATTCCGCCACCACGAGGTCAGGCAACCTGCTTTCGAGCCGGAGGTTCGTGTTCAGGCTGTGCCTGAGGATATGGGGTGTCATGGATTTGATTGCGTCGGGCGTCTCCCATCCCTGCTGAAGCATGGCATTGGCTGAAAGCCTCCTGATCACATTCTCGAACCAGTTCTGGCTGTAGTGGTACAACCTTCCGTCAGGATGAGCACTGGTACACAGGCGCATCATGGAATCCTGTGCGGTAACCGGCAATGGGATGGTCCTGCAGTATCCCCATTTTGGCTTGCCAATTTCTTTGTAGTTGTAGTCCTTCATCGCCTGGTCGATGACGAGGATGTGGCTTTTCTGGTCGTATTGTCTGGCGGACAGTGCCGCAAGCTCTCCGATGCGCATGCCAGTACATGCAAGCACGATGAAAGTGTCCTGCTCCTTCTGCGAAGAGAGGAATGATTCGTGGATGAGCCTCTTGATGTCTGAGGACGAGATGGGGAGCTTTTCTGTTGTCTTGGCCGGATGTATGTCCGGCAGGCCGCTTGCCGGGTTGGCCGGTACGAGGCCTTCGTCCGCAGCCTGTCCAAAGCAGAGCTTGACCATCTTGAAGAACTTCATCGCACGATAACTGAGTCCTTCCTTCTCAACCAGGAAGTACATGATTGTCTTGCATTCCTTCCTCGAGACTTCCTCTATCGGCTTGTAATAGAGGCTAGGGATTCCTTTCGACAGGAGACTGTCGAGCTCGGCGGACTTGACGGCAATCATATCGGCATACCGTGCGGTATATTGCTTCCCGGTAATCCTGGCGTCCTTGTATCTTGGGTTCGTCTCCGGATCCATGAATGAGGCGAGCACTGATGCGAGGGTAGGTGAATCCAGCTTATTTGTCCGATAGAGCCTGTCGACATGACGTTGCGCTTGGGCCAGAGTTGAGCCCTCGGCCTTCCTTGTCACTCTGTGGCCGTTGATGTTGACCTTGTAGTAGAACGTGTTTCTTTGCTGGTAAACCTGTGGAATCTTGTCCATAAAACCTCCCTGTCCAGATGGAAAAATCCCTTGCGTTGTCCAACATTTGTCCAACGTTGGACACTTTTCGCAAAGTTGAAGAGGTTTTATGCATCGCAATTTGTTGTGTGCCAACAAGTTGCTTAGAGCGCCAGACGGGAATCGAACCCGCATCTCAAGCTTGGGAAGCTCGTATCTTAACCATTGGACTACAAGCGCAATGTTTCTAGAGGCTAACATACCACAATCAGACGGAAATGACAAGCGAGGTTTCGCATTGTTGCAAACAACTGCCGGTTTTGGCATGATGGAGCACATGTCAGGTACACTCAGTAGCCGCTGGGCAGGATTCGAGCCTAGAGCAAAAGCATTATATGTATCGTCTTTTCCCAAAGTGGAACGGTTTCCCTATGGGTTGATTTGCGCAGTGGCCTACCTTCCGGGGTTCCATTTCCGGACTTGGTACATCGACGGGAAGTTCATCGGTTTGATCTATACGCTGACTCGGCACAGCATGTCGGTGATCTACTACTTGGCGGTAGTGGAAGAGGAGCGGGGCAAAGGCTACGGGGCTTTGATTCTGAAAGAACTATGCAAACTCCGTCCGCGTACCGCCCTGATTACGGAGAGCGACGACATCCAGGCAGCCAACCGGGTACAGCGCCAGCGCAGGATAGCCTTCTATTTGCGCAATGGATTCGTACAGACCGGCTGGCAGTTGGCCGACTATAGCGGACTGTACGATATCATGGCCACCGTTTCCGGCTTGGACGTGAGGAAAGCCCGCCGCCTTATCGGCAGATTTACCCCTTGGGTCCAGAGCAGGCTTGTCAGATCGCCAGGGGTTCCTTCTCCAGGTGCTTGATCAGGACCAGCAGCGCAACCGTCGTGTAGATGCCCGCGGCCAACCACGCGGCCGGATCTCCCGCGACGGAAAGCAGGTAGCTGTGGGTGTGGGTCGCGATGGTCGCCATGACCCATCGCGCGGCCAGCTCGACGATGCCGCTGATGACGGTGAGCGTCGCATACCCGCAACCCTCGAGACTGTTCCGGCAGATGAAAATCATCGAAAGCGGAATAAAGAACAGCATGGAAAGGAAGATATAGGTTTCCGCCCATGGCATCAGGCTCTGGATATCTGTTCCTCGTGAGAAGAACAAGCCCATCATCGTTGGAAGCATGCACTTCAACAACAGGGCCGCCAGCACGGAATAGACGACCATCATCCCCGTCGCGGTCCTGACACCTTTCTTGATCCGGGAAAGCGTGTGCTTCCCCCAGTTCTGCCCGCAGAAGTTCGCCATGGTGGTGCCGATAGCCGGCATCGGCTGGGTGACGATGCTCTGGATCTTGCTGGCCGCGGTGAAAGCGGCGACGGCCGTGGAGCCGAACAGGTTGATCGCGCCCTGCATGATCATGGTGCCGATGGCGGTGATGCCGTATTGCATTGCCATCAGCAAGCCCATGGTCATCTGGAATCGGACATGCTCCCGCTTCGGCCGCCATTCCCCCCTGAGGGGGATGAGCATGCGGACCTTTTTCAACAGGAACGCCAGGCAAAGGAAGGCCGAGACGCCTTGGCTGATCACGGTCGCCCAGGCGGCTCCTGCCACCCCCATATGGAGCCCGATGATCATCCACAAATCCAGGATCGTGTTCAACGTGGCGCTGATGATCAGGAAGACGAGCGGGGCGCGACTGTTGCCGACCGCCCGCAGAAATCCGGAGAACAGGTTGTAGAGGATGGTCGTGACGATGCCAAGGGCGATGATCAGGATGTAGATATAGGCCATGTCGTAGATGTCGTCCGGGGTGTGCATCATCGTGAGCATCTTCCGCATGAAGACGGAGAATCCGACGGTAAGGCCTACCGTGCAGAGCAAGGAGAGCGCCAGCCCGCTTGCGACACTCCGCCTGACTCCCTCGTTGTCTCCAGCCCCGAAACGTTGGCTGGTCAGGACGGCGAAGCCGTTGGTCATCCCTTGGGCGAAGCCGGTGACCAGGAACATGATGGTGCCGGTGGAACCCACGGCGGCCAGGGCCTGCGGGCCAAGCGCATGGCCCACGATGGCTGTATCGGTCATGTTGTAGACCTGCTGGAGCACGTTGCCGATTGCGATGGGGATGGTGAAGTCCAGGATGTGTCTGGCCACCGACCCCGTGGTCATGTCTTGCTGCATATGTCTCTGGTATTACCCGGTTATTCGCTTTCTGTCCAGAGAATCCATTCCCCATGAAAAACACATGAGAACGCATTCCCATCTTTGAGAAGGAATTGTATGCTTCACAGCATGAAGCGTCTTTCCGTCCTGATTGTGGCAACTGCCTGTTGTTCCGCGCCTTTGGCTGCCGGGACCTCTATCAGTTTCGGAAGTGGGGCTTCGGCCGCCTGGTACCAGGCCCATGTCGAGGATGATGGGGACCTTCCCTTCCGTTCGGCTGCGGAGGTTACCTTATCTCCGGCCCTTGGTCTCAAGTTTGGGAATAATGGCTTGTACGCATATGTGCCTGTCTCGTATATCAGTCCATCCATGGAGTTCAATGACAAACAATTGAAGCCCTGCCTGGAACTGGGGTTCGGCATGAGGGGGGAGTGGTTCTTCACCGATGTGTTTGGGGCGATGCTCTCCGCGTCGATCAACCAAGGTTGGTACATGAGTGCCGATGAGGGCAAATTCGCTTCGTTCACCCTAGGAACAGGTCCCCTTTTCCTCCGTCAGCTCGGTCCGTCCGACCGCTTGGTGTTCTCGGTGCCAGTGGGCCTTGACATCAGGGACGACGTATTCGCCCCAACCTTGGGCGTCGGGGTGGCCTACTATCATGACGTGAGGCTGAGATGATGGGAAAGAGACTGATGCTGGCGTTGCTCTGCGTGGTGTCCCTGCTGTGTGCCGGATGCGAGCTCGTCACGGAGGAACCGAAGCGCGACGTCCATTTCATAGGTGTCGGCTTGTCCTATAAGCTGTCATCGGGTACTGCTGGATCCGGAGTCCTGATTCCCGTCGGCACGGAATCGGCCACAGGGAATGTGCTTCCAAGTTGTCTGCATGATGTTTCGAGTGTCTATACCCGGTTCTCGACGAGGGGATATGATTCCTTTACCAGTTATAGTGGAGGCAGCTCGCTGGCCTATATCACCGATGCGAACGGAACCACCGATTCGTATTCCCTCTGTGTTTCCGCCCTGGATTCGGTAGCTTCCGTAGCAAAAGATTCCGACCTGACGATCTTCTACTATAGCGGTCATGGATACGGCGATGGATTGCTGGTGCTGACCGATGGGATTACCCAGACGGTGTCGGGCAATACCTACGTGACTGGCAAGCTGTTGGGTGTCGACACCCTGCTTGCGAAGCTGTCCGCTATCGCTGGGGACAAGTTGGTGATCATGGACTCCTGCTATTCCGGCAATCTGGTGGATGCATGGGCGGGCCATAGTTCCGAGGGGTTCGAGCGTTTCTTCGCCGGCCATGGCGACTCCAACATCTATGTCCTGACCGCCTCGGCCGCGAGCGAGCTGTCTTTCTGCGGCTCGGAGTACGGGTATTTCACCAAGGTCGTGACCACGTTGCTCGCGGATAATTCCCGGATCGCCTTCAGCGACTTGTATGACGCCGTTTCGGAGTATTTCGCGAGTCGGACCTTTGCGTATAGCGGAAACCTCTGCGAGATGCATCCGGCCAGCAACACCTCGGTTCCGCT
>Ga0256404_1008805_pt1 | contig 14877 bp, 18 predicted proteins | sample RumenRJG_01DNA_FD_185990 | JGI IMG/M metagenome (GOLD analysis project Ga0256404, IMG submission 185990) | Bovine rumen microbial communities from Lethbridge, Alberta, Canada - RJG_01 | ecosystem: Host-associated > Mammals > Digestive system > Stomach > Rumen | place: Canada: Alberta | collected...
GGAAAACAATATGTGCTCAGGGCAAACCAGTCCAACGGAACCAAGTTCTGGGGCATCGGATGCCAATCTTATGCCCCAGCGAAGAAATGCAGGATTGTCCTACACAATACAGGATTGGTTTTTGGGTGAAAGGAGGATGTGGCGCTCCGCTCCGAGGCAAGCCTCGGAGTTCCCGCGCCACGAAATCTTATGGCCTCGCCTTTCTGGAGCGAGACAGAGACGACTGGAAATGCTTCTGGGTACAAGATTTCGTATTGCATATTTTTCGTATGCCTCCTTCCTGTATATCGTACCAGACTTTGCCAGCCGCCCGAAGGGACAGCAAGAGAAAGGATGGTCGCGCTTCTGCTTCGCCGTCTCGGAAATCACGATTTTGGAAGAAACTTTTTGCAAAAAATCCGCTCCTTCTTTTGCTGGTTTTCTGTCCGTCCCTCCTGTATAGGGTAAACTAAGACCATCAAGAAGATGTTCCACGTCCCGCAGGTATTGCGTGTATGTTGAGAAAAGGAGAACTACAGTTATGGAAAAGTACAGCAAAGTCATTCGTGGTATCGTCACGGCCAAGACTTCCATCTCGCACGGGCGTATTCCAGCAGAGGAGGAAAAGAAATCAAACCTTCTCGAATTTCATACCTCTCCGCTTCTTTACGAGGAGGATGGAGCCATTCATGAAATCGACCTCCCGACCATCAGCGGCAACGCCATGCGCGGCCTCGGACGCCGCCTCCTGTTCCATCATTCTTTCGAGGATGTCCTCGGAATCAATTTTGATGAAATCCTTTCTGGCTACACGGAAAAGGAGCGTCGTTATGTCGTGAACCTTTTCGAGAATGGCGGTTCCAACCCGAAAGGTTCGCATCCTTCCGGCAGTGTCCGTGGTGAAGTCTATGACGAAGTCCTTGCCGACATTCCGATGCTCGACCTGCTTGGCGGCAGTTATGTTGCTCATCATTTCGATGGAGCGGCTATCATCGGCCATCTCATTCCCCGGACGAAGGAAACGCAGGAGCTTCTTGGCTCTGATGCCATTGTCACGGATGAACCTCTGATGTCGGTCAAAGACCTTCATGTAGAAGTCAACCGTAACACAAAGATGCGTTCAAACCGTGATTACAGCATGTATACTCTTGACAGCGTCGAGACAGAGGAAGAAAAAGCTGAAATCAAGAATTCGGCCATTTATGGCGCTGAATTTCTGCCTGCTGGTACAAAATTCTTCTGGCGTTGCGCCCTCTGCGATACGCCGAACAAGGGTACGCTTCTTGCGTTCAATGCCATTATTGCTCTTATCGTGAAGCACGGCCATGTTGGTGGCATGATGAAGAAGGAGCATGGCCGCGTCGAGTATTCCCTTGAGGATTTCGATGCTGATGCTTCGATTGCCGAGTTTGATGATTATCTCCGCAAGCACCGCGACGATGTCATCCGTGGCATCAAGCTTCTCGCGGGCAACTTCAAATACTCTCTCAAGAGCGACCGCGACAAAAAAGAAGCGGCTGAGAAGGCAAAAAAAAGCGCAAAGAAAGGAAAGGGTGACAAGGATGCTGGAAAAGACTAACCTGAGCGGTGTCCAGCTCATCGTGAAGAGTCTGGACCCGGACAGTTTCAAGGACAACGCGGCGAATCCGAAGAATTTCCGTGTCACTTTTGACGGCGGTGAGCATCGCCGTTGCACCCTTTGTGGTGGCCACCTGACAGAACAGCATTACGAGAAGGCTCTTGCCTCTTTCAGTGATTCCTGGCGGTCGTCTAATGAGCTGGAAGCAAAGGATGAAGACTGTCTCTGCTCTGCCTGCAAGTGGTTTCTTACCGGCAATATGAACCGGCAGAGCTTTCTTCCTGTCAGCAGATTCGTTGTTTTTGACGGGGAAGATGTTCTTTCATACACCTCGGAGCAGTTCTATGAGTTTCTTGGGAAAGGATTTTTCTTCCCCTGCGTCATCACTTATCTTGGAAAGTCCAGTCGGACGCAGAAGAATGTTGCATGGAAGCTGAACCGGACGATTTCGACAGACAGCGAGGACGTGAAGGTCTCGCTCCTCGCTCTTAACACGGCAGACAGCCTCGTGGATGGGACGGCATGCATCTCTGCAAGCACGTTTCTCCCGATGGTTGACCGTCTCGTGAAGATTGCCCAAAAGCATCGCGAGATTATGTCCATGCGTACCTCCAGCCTTTCTGGGCAGTATTTTGCCACGCTCCGCAGGATGAGGGAGGGGTTTTCTTCTCTTGGCTATCAGTCGGAAGAGCTCCTTCTGGCAATCTATGTCGCTTGCAACATCGTATTCCCCGAAATGGAAGCGACTCCAAAAAAGAAAGGAGCTGAATCTCGTGAGTGACTTCAAGATTCGGATTCACCTTGCAACGCCGCTGTTCGAGAAGACGAACATCAGCAAGCATCCTATCATGCTGGACGCCCTCCTCGCCCGCATCAAGCTCGGGCGGCAGGGCGTCAGCAAGACGCCTGCGGAACTCAATCCCGACAACCTCGTGTTTGCCGAGCTCCCTATTGAGCGTATAGGCAAATGCTACCTCTGCTCTGGCTCATTCTTGCCGCCTTCTTTCTATGCAAAAGTGGATGCTCTTGCGGGGCGTCCGGCAAATACGAAGGCCATCCGGCTTGTGTCAAAGGAGTTTCTGTCTACTGGCGTCATCGACATGCCTTCTATCATCCGATATTATTCGGTTGCTGTGGAGCATGTTGATTTCCATGTCCGCGCTGTTGACGGGCGGGAGCAGGAGCTTTTCGACCTTCTCAAGAATGTCAAGCTCTACGGCCTCGGCGCAAAGACTGGCATCGGAGCTGGCCAGATTTCTAGGATTGAGGCCATTCCAGAAAAAGGAACCGACCTCTGCTTCCGCACGGAAGACGGATTTCCGACCCGCGCACTTCCTGTCGAGCTGTTCAAAGGAAAGATTTCCAGCAAGGCATCCGTCGGCATGAGCACCTATTTCGCTCCCTACTGGATGGCTCGGAACAAGGTGCTGTGCTATCTCCCGAAACCTGAGCAGTATTCGCCTTTTCCTCGCATCAGCGACGGCGTGTTCAGCGACATCGAGACGGAACTGGAAGCCGAGAAGAAGGCTTTGGAAGAAAAGAAGCATAAGAAACGGACGAAAAAGCCACCCAAAGAGGCTGTTTCTTGATTTCGAACGAACTTTTGCCGCCAGAACTGGCGGCTTTTCTTTTGCAGGAATCGTGATTTTCGAGGCTTGGAGTGCAAAAATTCGTTTCTTTTTTTGCTGGTTTTCGGCCTTTCTCCTCTGCTTGCGGTACAATGGATATATCAAGAAAACAGGCGCGGGAAAGCAAGCGGACACCATGCAGAAATATCTCATCATGAAATACGACGGTTATTGCATCTCGGACGATTCTTTCGTTATCTGTTCTACTGTCACGACAGCAACCAAGCTGTTTGAGAAGATGCTGAAAGAGCCTTGGGACGCGATGGTCAAATGTCTTGAAGAAAACGGCGATACCTTCCGCAAGGTTGACGGTGAATGGACGGATGACGACGGGCGCTCTTTTAACGAGTGCGTTGACGCCTTCGAGTTCGATGACGGCGCAGGATGTTCTCTCGATGTCTATCTTGTCGACGAGATTGCAGAAAATTGACGCCTTTCCTACGGCTAAAACTGTGGGGGGGAGGGCGTCAATCATCTATGGCGAAGGATACACCCTCGATGTCTTCCTCGTCGATGAGAAATAATTTTACACGGAGAGCCCGCTCACAGGCTCTTTTTTTTTGCCACAAAGTCTGTTAATGAGAGAATCTCTATATAAGGCATCTTCGGATGTTTATATCTGAACCATAGAAGGCAATACTAAGTATTTACTAGGTATTGCCTCGTATGACGGAAAGGAGTTGTTATCAATGTCATACGTAGCCCTCTATCGCAGATGGCGTCCGCATACGCTTTCCGGCCTTGTCGGCCAGGAGCATATCTCGCAGACGCTGTCGAAGGCCATCCAGTCTGGCCGCATCAGCCATGCTTACCTCTTCTCCGGCCCTCGCGGCACGGGCAAGACGAGTACGGCAAAGATTCTAGCTATGGCGCTCAACTGCGCCGATGGCCCGACGCCAGAACCCTGTGGCAAGTGCGATGCCTGCCGCAAGGTCATCGACGGGTCGGCTCTCGATGTTTTCGAAATCGACGCCGCATCGAATCGCGGCATCGACGAGATACGCAATCTTCGAGAGACCGTGAAGTTTGCGCCAGCCGAGGCCCGCTACAAGGTGTACATCATCGACGAGGTGCACATGCTCACGACAGAGGCGTTCAACGCCCTCCTCAAGACTCTTGAAGAACCGCCCGAGCATGTCGTTTTCATCCTCGCAACTACCGAGGTACACAAAGTCCCCGCGACCATCCAGTCGCGATGCCAGCGCTTTGACTTCCATCGCATCACAGCGGAAAAGATGGAAGCTCATATGCGCCGCATCTGCAACGCCATGAAGGTTCAGGCAGACGATGCCGCACTTAGGCTTGTTGCCTTGCAGGCCGATGGTGGTTTGCGTGATGCGCTGTCTATTCTGGACCAGTGCATCTCCCTGTCTGGCGGCCGCGTGACGGAAGCCAGCGTCCAGGAAATGCTCGGCCTTGTAGGCCGCAGCTGGATTTATCGTCTGACGAAGACGGTTGCGGCAGGAAAGGCACGGGACGTGCTGGAGCTTGTCGCGGAACTCCTCCGTGACGGCAAGGACTTGCGGCAGATTGTCGCCGAGTTCGAGCTCCACCTGCGCAGCCTGATGGTCTATCGGGCAGCAGGTTCTGTTGAAGGCATCGACCTCTATGCCGAGCCTGAAGAGGTGCTCAAGAAGCAGTCCTCTTACTGGGAATCAGATGCGCTCATGCAGATGATTTCCCGCCTGCACGAGTGCATGCAGGAGCTCCGCTGGTCTCCACAGCCGCGCATCACGGTCGAAGTTGCTCTCCTCTCGCTCGCCAGCGGCAATGTCGGGACGGAAGATGACCTCGATGCCCGGATGACTGCGGCAAAGGAAATGGAGCAGGAAAAAGCAATTACTGCTTCCAAAATCGAAGTTCCAGCGAGCCCGGTTCCCGAAACCGAACCAGCTCCAGCTGTCGAGCCTGTTCCAGCTCCAATGTCCGAGCCAGCTCCGATGATTGAAGCTGTTCCGACACCTATGCCTGAGCCCTCTCCTGCATACGAGCCGGAATTTCCGCCGGAAGACGACTTCCCGTCGGAAGACGAGCTCGTCCCGCCTCCCGTGTTTGAGGATGTGTCGGATGACGATGATGCGTACTTCCCGCCGGAAGATGCGTTCATCCCGGATGACGAGCCATACGTGGCCGCGCCCGACAGCATCATATTGACGGATGACGGCTGGAAGCTCTGGCAGGCTGTTCTCCAGGACATCCAGAGCCAGAAGCTCTTCGCCGTTTCCGCCTGCCTCCAGCAGGCGCGTCTTGCAGGCTTCTCCGCCAGCGCCTGCAAGATTGAGTTTCAGACGGAGACGTTCGCCGAAGTCGCGAAGCGCATCTGCATTCCTCCCGTGGAACAGTCGCTTCTCCGCCTTTCTGGCAACGCATATCATCTTGTCTGCGATGTCGCGCAGGCTTGATGTCCCAGCCTCCCGCAAAAAGGGGGCTGTTTTTTGTGTTCGCTTTCCCCATCATCAGAATTACGATTTTGGAAGAAACTTTTTGCAAAAATTCCGCTCTTTCCTTTGCTGGTTTTCTGTTTCCTGCTTCTTGCCATGATAGAATCGGCTTGTAAGAGAAATACAAGAATCATTTTACTGGAGGGATTGGCATGAGTAAACACATGGCAAAGCTACAGGCAGACAAACTTGACCTCATGGGCGACCATGCGATGGAGAATGGGCAGTTGGCGACTGCTGAGCATTGGTATGACAAGGCTGACGCCATTCGTGAGGAATATGGTATCGAGGAAGACATCGGTCCGGGCATGAAGAAAATGCGGGACTTTTTCCGAAACCTTCGATGAAAACGGAATCACTGCTGTTCTCGCCTGATGCGGGAAGAAAGGACAATCATCATGCAGGAAAATATCACTCATCGCATCATCATGAAGTTACAGTCGACTGACGAGTCTCACGAGATGAGCCATGACGAGGCGATGTCCATCGTCTGGAAGTTCGTCAACCCGAACAAGTATTACCACAAGGAGGAGCGCAAGCCCTTCGTGTGGTCTGTCAGCTCTATTGGTTATGGAGAATTCGAGCTCGTCTTCTCCAGCATCCACAAGAAGGATGTCGAGCACTTTGCGACAGAGATTGATGGCGTCAAGGAGTTCTCGACGAAGTATGGCGGTGATTATCGCGTCACGGGAATCGAATTCCTCCCGGACATTGATTTCAAGAACAGCTTCATCCGCCTCTATTCCAAGAGCGGCTGCCAGTGTCTCTGCAAGAAGACGGATTACGCGAACAACCGCCGCCGCTACTGGAAGATGGTGGATGCCGAGGAAGACAAGCCAGCGTTCTCGAAGAGCATCGAGAACGCCCTTTACGGGCGTGCAGAATCCTTCGGGATTCCATGCAACCGCGACGACATCAAGGTCTGCTATGTAAGTCGTCCCGACCCTGTCGAGTATGTCGATTACAAGGGCGGCATGATTCCGACGCAGTTCGTGGCGTTCCGCCTGGACGCCCCGCCAGAGATTCAGGCTCTTGCTGTTTATGGTGGTATCGGCAAGGAACCGAGCTCCGGCTTCGGCCTTGTCATCCCTGATTGAGAAAGGAGAATCGCATGTCTGAAAACAGCATCGCGGCGTTGGTTTCCATCCTGACCTACCGCCGCAAGAAAGATTCCAAGCCTGCTGGTCGTCGCATGTCGAAGTACGAGGAGCACGGAGACGGTCGTGTCTCCATCCTCCGCGTCATCAAGGGCGAGACGCCGGAGATGAAGGAGAAGCCTCTCGTCCTGTCCTTCGAGCGCTGCGCGGACGCCCATGTCCATTACCGCAAGGGCGATGTCCTGCAAGTGGAAGGCGTCATCGAGCCGCTGACGAAGAAGGAGGACATCCTCTATGTCAGCCGCTCCTGCGTGCCGACGGAGGCTGGAGAGAAAGCCCTGTCGTTCAAGTACGGGGAGAACGCGCAGGACAAGCGCAACGAGCTTGTGGAGAGTGGCGAGGGGTTCATGATTGCGGATAAGCCGTCCGTCCTCCCAGATGTCGTGCGGCAGGACATCCTTGCCCTGCACGAGTTCCTCTACAAGCACGGCTTCTGCTTCGACATCGAGATGTCGTACTTCATTGACGCATACTTCAAGCGCCGCGTCCGCAACCGCAAGACGTCCGACAACGTCGCTGACTTCGTCCGAAGGAATCCGCTCGTCCTGAGCGAGCTCTACTGCATCGAGCCGAAGTTCTCCCCCTCAAACCTCATCAAGTCGTTCAGGCTGCAACCGACGGAGGAAGCACTCGTCTATGCCAAGGCGGTCTCCTTTCTGAACCTCTTCGCGTTCTCTGGCGACACGTTCGTTCCGATGTCGAAGCTCTACGGCCTCCTTTCGGATGACCTCCGGGGCAAGCCGAAGGATTTCCTGTCCGGCGTCCTGATGTCGAAGAACGACGCCTTCATCCAGACGATGGCGAAGATCAATTTCTGTTCTGGCAAGAAGATGTTCCAGGGCTCTGGTTCGGAAGCGGAAGCGTATTTCGAGAAGAAGCTCGAAGAAGAGCGTCCCGGCGATGAGAAGAACCAGCGGGCGGCGCATTCCTGTTTCTTCTCCCCTGCGTTTTACCTGACGAAGAACTTCTTCGGCGAACGTTCTTCTGCCGAACGCTTTGCGGCACGCCTTGCTCCTGCCGGGGACTGCCATTTCGCCATCAGCATCGACAAGCGTTTCACGCCTGCGCAGAAGGCGGCAGTTGAGCGTGCGTTCCTCTATCTCACGAGCGTCATCACGGGCAGTGCTGGTTGCGGCAAGACAGCCGTCATCTCGGAAATCGTCCGCATTGCCAGCAAGAACAAGAAGTCTGTTGTTGTCCTCGCACCGTCTGCGAAGGCCGCGCTCCATGCTGCTGTGGAAATCCGCAATTCTTCCGGCGATGAAGAGCTTGCTGTCCCGTATCAGACCATTCACCGTTTCGCGAAAATCCTCCCTGAGGATTCTGACGCTGGAGAGTCTGGTGATTTCCTGCCGGTTGACAATGTCTCCTGCCCTGACTTCGTCATCATTGACGAGATGAGCATGTGCGAGCTCTCCGTGTTCTCCCGCGTGATGCGTGTTCTGGAAAAGCATCCGACTGCGCATCTCGTCCTTGTCGGCGACCCGATGCAGCTCCCCGCCATTGGTCCGCAATTCTTCCACCAGATTGCAGATGGCGTTATTGGCGACGTTCTTCCTGTCACGAACCTGACGAAGAACTTCCGTGCTGAGAATGACGGCCTCGCGAAGTTCGGCGAGTCTGTCCGCAAGGGGTCTCTCCTTTCCGGGAATTCCTGCGTCCATTACGAAGATACGAATATCGAGACGTTCATGGTGAAGCACGAGAGCCTTGTTGCGGACCCTGACGTGATGTTCCTTGCTACAAGGAAGTCTGATGTCCTCCGCCTGAACAATGCCATCCGCAAGGTGCGCCACCCGGACGCAGTTCCTATCAATGGTACGATGTTCTATCTCGGCGACCGCGTTGTCACGACGCAGAACGACTATGTCGACAAGAAAGATGTCCCTGTGAACCGGCACAAGGAACGCTCCATCGACGTCTACAATGGCACGGACGGCATCATCGAGAGCTTCGACGAAGCTTCTGATACGGTCTCTGTCCGCATGTTCAGCCCGGGGCTTCCGCTCGAAGGAACGCTTGTTCCCTACCGCCGCAAAGAGCTCTCCGTCTACCTGATTCCTGCATTTGCCGAGACCGTCCACAAGGCGCAGGGAAGCCAGTTCGACCGCGTCGTGTTCTTCCTTCTCCAGACGCAGAGGAGGGGCGTTTCGAGGAATCTCGTCTATACGGCAATCACCCGTGCGAAGAAGGAGGTCTGGCTTGTCGGCTCTGGTGACGGCTTCGCGGATGCCGTGTCTCATATGTCGCATGCCGGGAACTCGTTCTTCGCCTTCCGAGTGAGGAACCAGCTGGCCAGCAAAGGAAAGGAAGAGGAGAAGCCCGTGTTCTCTGTCTGAAAAAATCACGATTTTGCGATGGATTTTGCTTGGAACGAGCGCATCCCTTTCTTTTGCTGTACACTATTCCTGTAATCAGTTCTCGCCGATGCGGCGGGAAGATGAACGAATTGCTTTTCTTTGACTGAAAGGAGGTGCGCGGGTGGTACCATCCCGTATTGCCCGCGACTTTTATGCAGAAACGTATCCTTGCCCTTGCCGCTCTTGCCGCTGTCTTTTGTGCGGCTCCTTCTGTCGAGGCGTCCTCGAACATCGCCCTCGCCCCGTCGTCTTTTTCCAGTGTTTCGACTGGGACGAGCGTGTCTTCCGGCTATCATTCGAACTGGTCTCCCTACGAGTCATTCACCGGCCTCGTCGTCGACTGCCGTGGTCTCGGCCTCAACCGCGCCATGTCGCCTGTCGTGAAAAGCGCTTCCGGCGAGGCTGTCTATGGCACCCACATCACGAACTACAGCCTTGTGACGAGCATCGGCGCTGTCGGCTATTCGGATGACGAGCGCTATGTCGCCCGTGCGGGCAGCCACCCGTTGTTCGTCCATGCCGAGGCTCTTCTCGGCAACAGCTCGAACCCTGTCATCTCGGATGAGGATGCCCAGCATGTGATGTCCGCGAATTACAAGACTGGGTTTCTTGGCAGCATGAAGGTTGTGTTCTTGCGCTGATAGAATCTGCTAGAACATGAATATGATTCTTTTGGTTTCTCCCATCTAATGATGTGGAAAATCTTGCTAGAGCCGTCGGTTTCGCTTTCCGGCGGCTCTTTCCATGTCTTTTTTCTGTTCCTTTTCCTCCTCATTTTCCGTAAGCAGGAGCGTTTGGCGGTATCATTATGCTTGAGGATGGTCGTGCCCAAAAGGGCGTCGGCATCCAATTGAAATAGATATTTCTGGACCCCGCAAAGGGATAGAAAGGAGAAACATCATGTGCAAGAAACAGAACAAGACCACGCGCCGCCTGAGCCTCGGCCGCCAGGTTGGAAAAGAAATCGAGCTGGAAGCGGAATTTTCTGCCATCGGACGTCCGACGATGGGCGACCAGTCGCGGACAACCATCCTGTTCCGCAACGTGAAATTCTCCGGCAACCCTGCGGCGGACCATGTCTGGGTGGACGAGTCGAATATCAAGGACCGTGGCCTCTGGGGCCGCTTCCGTCGCGGCATCCGCTACGTCTTCAAGGCAACCCCGTATTCCTATGTTTCCACTCATAATGGCAGATTCTGCGAGAAGTTCTCTCTTGGCAACATCTCGCTCATCTCGGCGACGCCAGCGATGGCGTGAGAGAAGGTCGATATTTTGAGAAGATTCTTTTTGCATGTGCTGGCCGAGGCCCGATGCATCGGTATCCAGCATGTCATCATCGCCTGCACCGTGCTGAGCATTCCCATATCGGCATTTGCCTGCTGGCGCGTGAACGAGGAGCATGTGGATGCCCTTGCCTACAGCGAGATGCGCGAGCTCCGGTCGGCCATCATGGATTACGAAGACCACGAGGCAAATCACGAGCCTGTTTCTGAATTAAAAGTGCTGTATGACGACATTCCTTCCGGGAAATCGGCGGACGGGCGGCTGTTCCGTGCTAGAATCAAAGGTGAAGGGGCACTGGAAGACCCGTGGGGTCATCCCTACACGCTGGAGAAGCGCGGAGACGAACGAGTCCTCTGTTCTTCCGGTTCTCCTTCCGGCGATGGTTGCAAGCTTGCCATCGTCGTCCCGATGCCAGTTCGCGATTGAGGAAGGAGCTTCGTTTTGAAGATTGCAGATTATTTTCCCTCGAAGGTTCGGTTCGTGTCGTTCGTCATCCTGTACGGGCTGTTCGTCGTTCCGCTCCTTTTGCTGTTCTTCTGCTATCCGCCGCCGACGCCGACAGGAAAATGGCCTGCATCTTTCCTGGTATATTTCGACCTTTCCCTCATCTGCGGTGGCATCGGAGCCATCAGGTCTTCGGAAGACCTTGCAAACGCGATTCTGAAAAGGAGGGCACGCCGTGAAAGAAGAGACAGCCATCCGCATACTTAAAGACCTGTATGATTACGGAGACCTCCCGCAGGCGTACCTCCAGGCACTGGAGAAGGCGACGACTTCCCTGAAATACCAGAGGACAGCAAAGATTGCGATTGAAAGGAGTGCGGCGACCGTGACGGAGCTTCAGGAAAAGATTTCAAGACACGAGGCCGCTCTTGACGAGGCGGTGAGACAGTTTACGAACCTCAAGGACCATCTGTGCCCGGAAGAGAGTTCTGATGCGGAAGAATTTGCCGCAGAACTGAAGAAGAATTGGAAGGAGGCTGCTGGCTTATGAGAAAACCAGACAACAACGAGGAATCCACCATCAAGTCCGTCATCGACGATGGCGGATACGAGGCGGCTTTCTTCCTTGGTATGAAAGGCGATTCCGCGCACATATTCGCGAAAGGTTCTTTCGAAGACTTGAAGGACGTCTTCATCAACGGGCTCATCTTCCTGCACCAGGAATCCGGCGTTCCGATGGAAGACCTTCTGGACGAGATACACTGGAAGACTGCTCATGCCAGTTCCATCATGGACAGGGAGAGCGGCAAGGTCAGCTTGTTCGATATTTGAGAAATTCATTGTGTGAAAAGGAGATAAAATCATGGAAAACGAAATCAGACTGAGCGGCACGAAATTCTGGGTGGATGACACGGCAATGTTCAAGGGAAAGGCTTGCCGGATTGTCGGTGTCAGCCGCGATGCCGATGCAGAAAAGACGATTTACGAAGTCGAAGTTCCTGCCAATGACGGGAAATTCCGTGGCGGCATGAAATTCTACCGTGTCGAGCGTGCATACGAGGAAGAGCTTGAGAGCGTTCCCTCCGAGGCCGCTGTGTAAGAAACCAGCAAAGTATGCGGGGGCGTTGCTCCCGCCTTTTCTTTTCCTGGAGGGATTGTTATGCAAAAAATTTCAGTGGCCGTCATCCTTCTCGTCGCGGCATTCCTTTTCACGTCCTGCGGCCATGACGAGAAGAAGGTTGTCCTGACGCCTGCTCCTACGCAGGAAGAATCTTCCTACGTCATTCCTTCCTATGGGACGGACGACAGCACCGAGATTGTCGATATTTCTTCCTCTGCCCCAGTGTCTGAAGAAGCTCCTGTGGATGCCTCTGCACCAGAGCCTCCTCGCCAGGAGCAGGAAGCTCCGCCTCCAGCGTCCGAAGCCTATATTCAAAGCAACTATGTCATGATTGGCGACAGCCGCTTCGTCGGCATGCAGGCTGCCATTCCTGACTATGCTGGCTTCACATGGATTGACCGCGTCGGTGCTGGAAGCAGCCTGTTCTTCGAGTACCAAGATGACATTCTTTCCCTTGACCGTAACGCAACGGTCATTTATGCTCTCGGCGTCAACGACCTCGACCCGTCTGGATGCGTCGAAGCCCTCTCCGCTCTCGTCGAGAACGGGTTCCGCCATGTGTGGTTCGTGACGACGGCTCCTGTGGACGACGACAAGGCGGCTTCCTATGGCTATGCTGTCACGAATGAGCGAATTGCAGGATACAACGACGCTGTCTTGCAGAATCTCCCGCAAGGTATCGGCGTCATCGACGCATACAGCTACCTGCTCTCCCGTGGCATCTCGACGATGGACGGGCTGCACTATGAGCCTGAGACATATCGGGACTGGTTCTGGTACATGATGAGTGCCAGCAAAAGATAGGGAAGCGGTTTTTTCGCTTCAGCTCCTTGCAAAATCGTGATTTTTGCAAAGCCGAGGCGTAGAAAAATCCACCCCTTCCCCTTGCTGTTTTTCCTTGGCCTCCCCGCCTGTGCGGTACAATAGAATCATCGAAAAGGTCAATTACGGCAAAACGGAAAAGGTTTGCCCGAGTCCTCTGAAATCGTGATTTTTTTTGAGTTTTTTTATGGGATTTTCGCTCCTTTTCCTTTTGCTGGCGCACTTTCTGCTAGAATATACATATCAGTTGAGCGCAAGACTCACCTCACGCTCGGCTGATAATGGCAACGCCACTGAAACAATGTTCAGCAGAACTGCGAAACAGACAGTACGGTCGGAAGATGGTGAGAGTCCTTATCCAGACCGGGCGTGCCCGACATTGTGGAAAATGCAGGTAGTGCGAGGAGGTAACACTCATCACCCTGCGGGTGATGGCGCAGTCTCAGGGATTGCGACGCATGATGTCGTTAAACGACCACACGGACGCCTGACCCGTCACGGCCAGGAAGAACCCTGCTGGAAGCTCCGAGCAGGAAAAAGATACAGGAGCACGCTGAAACGTCAGGAGCATGTCGCTCATGTTCCAGCCTGCTTTTAACAAGCAGGCACCTCGCCGCGAGAGCGCGAGGACGATGCGGAATTCTTCGGGAGTCGCCGCATCTTCACGGAGAGGTGTCCGAGCGGTTTAAGGAGCCAGTCTTGAAAACTGGTGATACAGGAATGTGCCGTGGGTTCGAATCCCACCCTCTCCGCCAAGCGAAAACATCAGGACAAGAAAGATTATCTTGCATAGGCGGGAAATAAAAAATAATCAGCTGGTCGCAGGTTCTATTCTTGTCCTGTTATGCTGGCATAGCTCAACTGGTAGAGCAACTGACTTGTAATCAGTTGGTTGGAGGTTCGACCCCTCTTGTCAGCTCCATCATGCGGATATAGTTCAATGGCAGAATAAGAGCCATCCAAGCTCCAGATGCGGGTTCGATTCCCGCCGCCCGCTCCATTCTGGTTTCGTAGCTCAGATGGATAGAGCGATGCCCTCCTAAGGCATGCGTCGCGAGTTCGACTCTCGCCGAGACCACCATTTTTTCTTGGGGTGTAGCCAAGAGGTCGAAGGCACGGGACTTTGACTCCCGCATCCGCTGGTTCGAGCCCAGCCACCTCAGCCATATCGGTCCGAAGAGGCAATCTCTCCAAGGACCGCTTCCAGGCACCTTGTACTTCAGCCTTCTGTCCAAAGAAGTACCGCAGACACGCCTGGCTCTGCTGGTTCCGTTGACCTTTCCTTTGGGAAATAGCGCTTCCTTTTCCTCCGCAGAGCCTTATGTATAAGGGCGACCACTGTGTCAAGTGGGATTTTCCTCCGCTCTCTGCTTTGCCAGAGAGCATCATGCTCCTGTAGCTCAGTTGGTAGAGCACCCGGCTCATAACCGGTTCGTCTACAGTTCAAGTCTGTATGGGAGCACCAATCGTGGGCGTGGTATAACGGCAACACACATGCTTTGGGAGCATGAGCTGTGAGTTCGACTCTCGCCGCCCGCACCACGCGGATGTAGTTCAGAGGCAGAACGAGAGCCCTCCAAGCTCAAAACGCGGGTCCGATTCCCGTCATCCGCTCCATATCGTCACGCGTAGGCAGCTCTACTACTGACGAGAATCTTGGCCAGCATCGCGGCCGCAAAGGTTCCCTGCTCAACAGGTATCGAGCATAATCCTTGCCAGTTTTTGGCGATGCGTCCCGAGCAAGACCTAACTGCTTCTCAACAACAGATTCCATCGTCCAGCAAGAGACATACGCCAATCCAGTTGCTCGATAGAATCTCAAAATCCCCGCACTGTTTCGATGGTGCGGGGATTTTTGCTTGCCAGCAAAAGAAAAGGAAGCGGATCCCGCACTCGCCACCCCCAAAAAAATCGCGATTTTCCTGAGAAGTTTGTCAATGGACCCGCCACCTACGCCCTGACGGGCGTTGAGGTGGGGGCTTGCCAGAAGCCGCAGCTTGCGGATTTCGTTCCTGCGGCGTACTGGCTTTCTGGATAGGCGCGGCTTGCGGGAAGGAGGCGCA